>Ga0126342_10008522_pt1 | contig 18394 bp, 17 predicted proteins | sample Cyp1metagenome_FD_92528 | JGI IMG/M metagenome (GOLD analysis project Ga0126342, IMG submission 92528) | Coral microbial communities from Lord Howe Island, Old Settlement Bay, Australia - Cyphastrea 1 metagenome | ecosystem: Host-associated > Invertebrates > Cnidaria > Coral ...
AGACAGATGGATAGATTAGATAGATTAGATAGATTAGATAGATTAGATAGATTAGATAGATTAGATAGATTAGATAGATTAGATAGATTAGATAGATTAGATAGGTTAGATAGATTAGATAGATTAGATTTGATTCGATTAGATTAGAGTAGATCAGATTAGATAGATTAGATAGATTAGATTCGATTCGATTAGATAAGAGTAGATCAGATTAGATTAGATTAGATAGATAGATAGATAGATAGATATTATAGTGTATTTATATTTATTTATTCATTCAGGTGCTCATGATGATGCTGCTGATGCAAACTGAATCCAGAGCTGAGCCAGTGCAAAATGACCTGGCCAGAACACGGTTGCTATCTTGGAAAAGAGGCCGGAACTCAAAGGCTTCAAAATTAAAGTTTCTTGCGTGTGGTTTAACTGTTAAACAAAATTGAACAACTCTGAAACTTTTGCCTGAACTGTCAATCCTTGAAAATCCAATCCATTAATATTATGATATATCCAATGATAATAATATTATCAAGTGAGATGTTGGGTATATCAATAATATGATTGCTATAATAAATATTGGTACAAACATTGAACATTGTTATATGATAATATATCCATTAATAGTATTAATATATGCTTATCGTCATAATATCAAATTCAACATTGCATTGAAATCAAATCCATAATATCCAATCATATTACCCAGAATATTGATATATCATAATATTAAATTAAACATTTAACGACTGCACCAAGCGATAAACTCCGATGTGCACCGCCTGAAACCCGTTGCAGGCCCCGCCTGAGGCCCATGAACTCCCGATGCACCACGGGAAACTCCGGGCGTCCCAGAACGGTGTAGCGCACCAGCATGGGATCCGAGTCCAAGTAGTGCCACAGCATCAACGAGGATGACCTTTGGGATGAGTTGACCAAAACAATGTTTTTATGAAGGTAATACCTTTTTTTTCCCTTTCCTGTTACTGCACGTAGTGCTTGGATCATGCAGTGCTGGAGTCATGTTAGGCATGGACCTGTGCATAGTGATCAGGCTGTACTGTGGCACGGTCAACATAATCAAATGACAACATCGGCACAAACTCAGGGAGAGCAAGGGATCCACCCATTGCCCGCGGCACCCCGCTTTGAGGGAAAAATCGGCTATGCTCTCAGCCAGCGCGTTGTTGAGTGCCTCCTGGTACACCTTGGCGATTGCCGTGTGGAAGACTCCAGAGGAGTCTCGACCAGCAAGAGCTTGGTGCCATCCTCGAGGGTGTCGAGCGCCCAGGGACATGGTGTGAATGACCATCTTCGGTAATCGGATCAGGAGCAACGTCGTAGGCTTGCGGGCTGGACAATGGTACACACATTGATCCAACGTGATCACTTGTGTACATTCAAGCCTCCGCAGTCACCTAACAACCCTGGATGCCCAGATCGAGGACGGCCGATGACGTACAGCCCAATCAGACCAGAAAGATGAATATAATCACAGTAATGTTAATTATGACCTTGGAATGATAAATTGTCCCACTATGTTTGCTCATTATCCCAATGTTTGATGAAATATCCAACAATTGACAATTGATAATTATCCCACGAGGACTGATGACCTTGGGGATGAGAGTTGACCATCAAAAAAGTATATTTTATGTGGGTAAAACAATGCCATGGGAATGGTTTATATTAGTTTATATATATACCATTTATAAGTATGATCAAAAAAGTATAATGTAGGTAATGCCTGTCATTTCCCTATATCATGATTATAATCACAATAATGTTTATTATGACCTTGGAATAATGAATTATCCCAATATTGTTGATTATTATCCCAAAGTTTGATGAAATATCCAACAATTGACAATTGATGATTATCCCATTATAAAACTAATGTGGGTAAAAGGATGCTACAAACCCCCCCATGACTGGGAATGGTAAAAATACCTCCTATAAAAATGGTGATGACTGGGGGATGGTTTATTGTTGTTTTACCCACACTATCATGGTTTCTGATTTCACCATCAGATAAAGGGACATTACATGATGTTAACATATGTTACCATCGCAGAAGCACTGAACCTAATGATTTTACCATCAATTTGGTCATCAAAATGATGAACAAAATGGATCTGACCAGCCAAGATTGTGGCCTTCACTAAGCAAATATGTGACTCAAACGAACCAAAATGGTGCACTGCACTAAGCCAGCCAAAATTGTGAAATGTCACGGCTCCGTGACTTGGGACGTGGACTTACAGTTGATTGGGAAGTAGCTGGGCTGAAATTCGGACCCTCTGATAATCAAACATGGAAACGGAAACTCGGGGAACATGAGCATTTCCAATAACTATATCTAGAACTGGTGGCTGGTAGCTTTCCCATTGCCAGGTTAGATTACCCAACCGGACATTCTATAAGTCAATTACTTCAATTTATTAACCCATCTAACTACTAAAGTTAAACACCCCAAAAGTTCACCTAATTTTCGAAAACCAGTTATTCGCGTTCTGGGGCACCACAAAATATGCCTCCAAGAATCCCAAGGGCCATGATCAAGTTGTAGCACTTTACTTCAGGCTTGGACCTTGACGACGCAACTTCTGGAAATCAACCAAGAGATTGCATTTTGTTTTAACCATTTAAAAATCGTTAAAAATTGGTAGTTGACCAGTTGACCATCAAAAGAATGGAGTTTGGATGAATAAGGTATTGATCAATTTTATGGAAATGTGCTTGCTTCAAAATTGGGAATGGGAGGTTTATGATGTTTATGACGTTTATGGCAGTTTTGATGCGGAAATTAGGTTCCAATAATACGGGGCTCGCAATTTCGTAGATCTTCCTGTTCATTATGTGGGGGAATTATTGAGTTTCAGACTTTTGATATTTCAATCCCAGTTTGCCCATGGTGATCCACATCTTTGATCATTCTTGCTGATGGAAACCACTATTTTGCTGGATATTTGTGCTGAAAAACCACCATGCTTTCGAGATGTTTGACAAACACAACACCCTAGGTGCTGCATTTTTGAAGAAGAAAACCATAAATCCTTCAGAATTTTGGATCCAACTAGCTCCTCAAGGGAATATGGATCCCCCTAACCCATCTGGTTGGTGGTTTCGACTATCTTGACAAATATTAGACAATGGGAAGGATTATCCTATATATTATGGGAAATAAAACATGTTCCAAACCACCAACCAGCCATGAACGGATATCTAATGGAGTCTGGATATCCGTAGCTGAGAGGCATCTCCTCGAGGCATCCGTAGCTGCCGTCCGGGAGCACGCTGAGCCAGGCCACGCACAAGGCCACCACGAGGGTCAACAGGAAGGCGGTGAGGAACAAGTTCAAGGTCTGGGGAGGTGAAGTTTTGCTGGGTTTTTTTACCGGCAAAAAATGGTGAATTCACCAGGGAAAATGGTGAATCAATCGGATTAATGGGATTTGATGGGGAGCATTTTTTTTGTTTGCCGGGGCTTCTCAGAGGGTTTGCCCCAACAGCCGGCCCAGCACGTTCGCTCTGGGCAAAGCTGCAACAGGTGCATGACAATTTTGATTTTATCAGCAAAAACTGAAGATTTTATCATGAACAAAGGATGATTTCATGGGGTTTCATGGATTTTAACGGGATTGATGGAATTCTTACCTCAGCGGATTCTTACCAGCAAAACTGGTAATTTCAATGGTTTAACAATAAAACATGTGACTTGTTAAATTTTTAAATTTGGATGTATATGATTTAAGCATGAAAAACTTGGATACAGAGGTTTTTCCAAGCTTAACCTTAGATAATTACTGGGATAATCACCAGAACAATGGAGGTTATCATGGTAACATGATATGGTTTCTATATTGTTCAATTGGTTTAGGAGGGATTTTTCATGGGATCATCAAAGGATATCAATGGCTAACTACCATCCGGAATCAAAGGTTAGTGGCTCAGAAATCTTCATCAAAAGTGGAACTTTAAAGTTGGGAAAATCATCTCTCTCCGTGGGGGGTTTTCAGCACACCATATTCAAGGTATGAGTGACTTACCCTCTGGTAATTTAACATGGTAATTTAACATAGCTATGGAAAATTGCCATTTATAGTTGATTTACCCATTCAAAATGGTGATTTTCTATAGTTGTGTTAGTTTACCAGAGGGTAGCTCAGGTGACCATCAAACATGATGAGTTCACCACCGAAAATGGCGGTTTCTCGTGGGGATATCATAGGGGTATCATGAGGATACGAGTTGCCTTCGACTTAACTGATAACAAAAGAATAATGCTATAGATACGTATGTATATATATAGTTGATCGGGGTTATAAACCAACTTTTGATCTAGGTGGCACCACCTTGCAGATGTACATGCATACCTTGAGCCCAGTTGTGACCCTTATTTTGAGGCTTTTGACCTGGAAGGTGTTGGATTAACCATCCAAATAGTGGTCACTTGAGTTCAAAAGATATCTCTATGTGTTAAAATGTTAACGTCTATCTATCCGTCTGTCTGCCTATCTATATGCATACCTCTCTCTCTCTCTCTCTCTCTCTCTCTCCCTCCATCAATGTACCTATCTCTACCTATCTCTACGTATCTCTAAGTATTTCTATCTAACTTTATCTATCTCTATCTTTCTCTATCTATCTCAATCTATCTTTGTCTATCTCTATCCATTTCTATATGCCTCTATCTATCTCTATCTATGTAAATCTAACTCTCGATAATATGCATGTCCAAATGAAAATATAGATATCTCAATGTATATATATATATTGCATCTATCTGTATCTTGTTCTACAGTATGTCTAAAAGATTCAAACAACTCTACCTATCTATCTTTCTATCTTTCTATCCATCCATACATACAACTATGGATCCATCGATCTATCTATCTATCTGTCTATCTATCTATCGATCTATCCATCTAGCGATCTATCTATCTATCTATCTGCCTGTCTAACTATTGATCGATCTATCTATCGATCTATCTAAACATCGAATTTCTATCTATCTATCTATTTATCTATCTATCTAGCTAGCTAGCTACCTACATCATGTTTGCCACGTAACATCCCAAGGAGCGCTCTTCGGAGCATCCGAATCCACCGTCACTGGCGCGACACCCGTCATGGCTGCGGTTTGGGGCAACTGGTTGGGACAGGCTAACGGGCGTGGAACGGCAAAGGAAAGGATGGAGCTACCTATATCTTGAACAATGATTGGATTGTGGAATATCTGGGTGTACTTATGGAGTGTACTTTTTCAGAGTGTCTTTTCTGGTTTTTTGTTTGGAGCGGAAAACATCATCGCACGTTTGAAGGTGCCGAATGTGAATTTCTGGCTTGAGCACATGGTTTGGGCAGGGAACGGCGCCACATACTCGAAGCTCAATACTGCAACTGCTCCATTTCCAACGTGATTTTCCATGGCAAAATTTCCCAGCAATGGAGGTTTCTAGAAGTTTTTCCGGCTAGTATAATGCTCTATACATTGACAATTTAACGGGAGAATCCCTTATCAATATGGAGGTTTATTAGCTGGGCTCAACCGCTGTAAATAGAAATTTCATGGGATAATCCCGTCTCAATGGAGGTTGATAATAGCTGGGAGAATTCTCTAAAAATGCAGGAATTTCCAGCCACGTTTGATGACACCAAACCCAGCCATGTCTTCACCCGAATTCCCGGCGACACCAAGCGCTGACAGGAGGATAGGAAACGGAAAGCCAGCCTGCGATGAGGGGGGGGGTACTAGCCCCTGATTGGTCCAAAAATAACATCCAAAACGATAATCTTTAGATATAGCAACCCACCAAAAAATATATGTTCTATAGCGTAATCCAATCCTAAAAGAATGGCACATTTAACCGGTTCTGCTGCTTTTTTCGCTTTAGTTTCTTACTGCAGGGCCAATTCCGAGAAAATTCTCCGGTCATCCGGTTGGTCCTCTTGCAGAGAATGGACACAACAACGGCTACTCCGAGCATGCCTGAAGTGATCACAATGTGGCAAACTAGTGCCCAAAAAAAAGGATGGGCGTGTCTGACAATGGAGCATGTCCATTAAATAACATGTCCTTCCAAAGAATTATGATAAACCATTTGATTTTGAGGTAGCCGATTTCAAGAAACCCCCCATGCGTTGGCCTAGCAGCTTCTGAACCGATGTACCATAATAAATAATAAACTATCCAATTCTCAATGTTCTTACTTACGTTTAAATATCCCATGTGTTGGTGACATTTTCCTACCCCCTTCTTGGACAAAGCCATGTGTCCCAGTGGTCCTCCTTGATGAGTTGTTGGTTGGCCAAAATCACCTGAGGCTTTGGGGAACCAGCGCGGCCCTGACAGTTACCCTTCGATGACTTCACAGTTAGCTTTGGAAAATGCATGGAACATGGCCTGTTTAGAGATGATTTTGGTATTTAATATAGACATGGCAAATCACCATTTTTTTCATAGGTAAACCATCTATAGATGGGCCATTTTCCATGGCTATGTTAAATAACCAGAGGGTACCTATATTTACCTATTAACAATAAAATGCTTTTCCCATGTTCAATCACCAGGGGTGATTTATAGCTAGCTGATTCAACCGGCTAAAATGGTGGTGTAGACCAGGAAAAAAAAACCTACCACAATGACGGTAACATGGTATCCCGGTAAAAAAGTTCACCACTTGAACCCCTATGGCAAATCTGGCTTGCTATGGCATGACTTCGGAAACGGGAATTTTTGGTGGCTTCCATGTAGAGGTTGCGGACATCACATGTCATCACCGTTGTTGCCAATGGGCTTGTGATGAAACTGCTCAAGTTTCAAGCTGTGATTAGAGACAAAATCGGAAAGGAAGTATAAACATTCCCTCAGGGACTTTCACACTTTGCTGTAGAAGCCATGGCCTGTTTAGTTTGATGCTTGACCATTGCTGAAAATGCAGATTTTCCAGAATTATCAGCGGGTGTCCATCAATGTTTCATGGCTATACCATTGCATCCCCATTGTCTATCCTGTTGGAACGCCAGCAATAAACAATTGGACACATGTCACACATCCCATTATATTTACAATTCACCAAACAAATATCGTCTTTTTCCCGACAGATTGCATTGCATCATGTTTTTCCATAGAGGTCGGCCCATCGCACAAAATTGCAAGCCTGCTGGCCATGAGCTGAACCTCTTCCGGTTGCACTGGTTTCAACATGATATTCATAGACAAAAACCAACATTATTTCACGTGAGTCACTCACTATACAATGATAACCCTAGTACATACCATTACATCCAATTACATTCCCATTACATCCCTATCATTATTTCAGGTGAACATCCAATAGATTTCTATTTCTATACATTGCCAATCTTAGATACCCAACAATTAATCAAATTCTTAGATGCCCTACGAAAAAATAGCTGGTTAGCAAATATTCCCATTTATTGCAGCAGATTCTGGTCGGTGGTTTCAACCCCTCTGAAAAATATGAATGTCAGTTGGCGTGATTCTTCCCAATATATGGGAAAGTCATAAAATTCATGTTCCAAACCACCAACCAGATAATACAAATGCTAGTCACACATGGACATACTATATACTGTATATATATATAGTGGTTAACTAGAAATCACACATATATATATACACCATCTGGTTATTTAACATAGCCATGGAAAATCACTATTTTTAATAGGTAAACCATCTATAAATGGGCCATTTTCCATGGCTATGTTAAATAACCAGAGGGTAATTGGACTAAACTACCCAAGGTTGTCCTACTTGGCTCATCTTAGGTCATACCTCTGGGATCCGAGTTGCCCAGGACGAGGATGACATGTAGACCTGGCCAAGCCAGCCATTGTCATTTAGCCTAGGGTAAACTAGCATACATGTGGAAAATGCCACGTTTATGGAGGGAAATACCTGCCACAAACGTGTTTTTAACAAAAAACTGCGTGTTTTTTTCCTCAGGAATGTGGATTTAAGCGGCAAGTATAAGCATTTAACCAGAAGAAATGATTGTTTAAATACGAAAAACATCAATGATTATTTTAACTCTAAAAATTGGAATTTAACTACTCAATTCCTGGACTGATTTAGGGAAAAACTCCCGGGAACTCCATTTTTCGTCGTCCAATTCAGGAAGAAGCTGCCTGACTGGAGTGCGTGGTAAAGTGGGCTCCAAACTTTGACCTTTGATATATACTGTACAAATATGATATATAAGTATATAAAATTAAAAATTATACAGATATATATATATGTAGATCTATTGATTATCTATATATATATAAATAAATATAATATATATATAAATAAATATATATATATATATAAATATAAATATAATACATAAATATAATATATATATATGCTTGTGTGAAGAGATATGCGTGGCGATATGGACATTTAAAAAAAAACGGAGAATCCGCAAGAAAACCCAAACTGACTGTGAAATTGGTGGATTCCCCTAGGTCCCAGCCGGGGATCATCCCAGATAGGATGCGTTCTTGACATATCAGGAGGTACCACATGAAGGTACCTAAAAAACCCACCACAAAACACTCAATGGATTGGTTTTCCAAGGAAAATCTGCAGGAAACCATGGATGTTCCCATGAAATATGGGGGTTCTCTCTCTCTAAAGTTTCCCTTAGACATCTTTAATCTGGAGAGCATGACGAAATAGGGCCCCAAATTCCGACGGAACATAGGCATTGTTTGATAGTTCATGTTGTTTATGCTAATTGTCTTATGTTTTTTTTGTTGTTTTTTGGTATTTCATGTTCTTTGTTTTGTTTCTGCTACAGTACTCTTCAACTATTGGCTGCTATTTAGTTTTTATTGCATTTGATTTTTTTAATTGCATACAGAACAGGAAAGTAGACGTGGAGTTATGACCCCAATCCTCCATACAGATTTTTATTCTGTAAAGTGCATATAGAACAGTATAGTAGGGCTAGGGTTATGATTCAAGTCCTCGATATAGATTTTGATTATATAAAGTGTGTATGTATATTTATGTATATATATATATACATATGTATATATATATATGTGGAACAGTTTAGTAGTATCTTTTGTTTCTTTCTGGGGATCTCTAGGGATTTCTACGGATCTCCATGGGAATTTCCAGGGATCTGTCTTTAGGGATCTCTGGGGTTCTTCAGGGATCTGTCTCTGGGGATCTTCAAAAAGCTCTGTGTCTGGGGATGTCGGGGCTTGTCCGGGCATCTCTGGGGATCTCCAGATCTCCGCCTCTGGGGATCTCCATGGATCTCTGGGGGGATCTCTTGGGGATCTTCAGAAGGAATCTCCAGGTATCTCTTGGGATGTCTAAGGATCCATGAGAAACAAATGAGAAACAAAATCTACAGGGATCCCCGTGGATCTCTCATATCTATGGATATGTTAGGAATCACCGTAAGAAGTTGGAGCTTTGGAGGAGGGAGGAGCGTGAAAAAACAAATATATATATATATATGTATATATATATATATATGTATATATATATATGTATATATATGTGTATATATATATATATATTTATATTTATATGTATATATATATGTATATATATATATATGGAGAGACGGGGGTCGAAAAAAAAATCGTTCCCCCCTCTCCAGGCTATGTACTGCATTTAGTATTGGTTCTATTTTGTTTTACTTTGAATCTTTAGGGGATCCCTAGAGATCTGATCTCCAGGAATCACCCGGGATCCTTGGGGATTCCTGGGAATCTAATCTCTGGGGATTTCTGGGGATCTCCGGGGATCTTTGTCTCTGGGGATCCCCAGGCATCTCTAGGGATCTTCAAGGATCTCTGCATCCGGAAATCTCTGAGGATGTCTGGGGATCTATGGGGATCTCCGGGGATCTCTTGGGATCTCCAGGGCATCAGACACAATGTCTAGATAGATCTCCGGAGATCTTTGGGAATCTATGGAGATATAAGGAATCACCTTAAGAGAAAAAAACAACGAAGAACAGATGAATGACCTTTGTCACTACAAATCTCAACAAAGAAATCATAACGTAATTCTTAAATGGTTTGCAGTGTGTGTGTGTTTGTGTGTGTGTAACATCTGAACAAATGTAAAACTTCTAAATGCAGGGGGCCCGTGGACGCATAGATGGCACGGGCCAACGAAGACCCATCTACGCTGTCGTGCAAACGTACCTGCAATTTTCCAGTCGTCAATGGCAACCGGCTAAGCCAAGAACCGGACCTTAGGTCATTGCTCTAATCCAATTGCATGTGAGGGGATTCAGTTCCCAACGGATCAATTCAATGATCCATTTCTTGTCTAGTGTGTGGGTGTGTGTGTAAGATTCTACATGTTAATCTTTACATGATACAAAGGAACGTATTCAAGGTCTCTAAAATAGATGATCAAACATGATATACAAGAAACACTGCATTTTCAGAAACGTTGCAAAATGGGGCCCCTATGTCGTCATTTTCTGTAAACGTAATCCATTGAAACACACCCAAAAAGTTCAAAAATTGCGGCCGCAAATTACGCCGAGAAGCCAAACAAGAGGTGGGGATCATCAGCGCCCGCATCAGGGCAGCGTTCGAAACCTGGGTCATGGTCAACGGGAATTTCAGGATCCTACAATAGAGGTACTGCAACCATAATAAAGACATTAAAACCATACAAAGTAGGGATATCTCCCCTTACATAGCCCTGAAACATAGGCCTTATATATAGTAGGTACCTCCAATAATTAAATCGGTTTCCTGAAGGAGAAGCCCATTTTTTCAGGGGGAAAGAGCGGTACATGTGGCATCTGGTGCGAAAAAGGGTTCCTAGGAATTCATTGGCGTCATGGATAATCCTCATCATTTGTTAGTTCAATCTCCATGAACTCCCTACGAAATTGCAAATAGAGCCCCTTTCAACCCCCACTAAACCATATCATTAAATCACCATCAAACCCCCGATGTTTTACGTGTCGCTTCCCCACCACGCTATGGACACAACGAGGCACCAATCTCTCGAGCACGTGCATCATGGTCACAGAAAGCAAAAGAATGTCAGGGAGATATCGAGCATCGCCATGGCAGCAAAAATGTTTGGTGCTTGGTGAATGATGCAGTTCAATCATTCGCTATCGATCCAAACACCTCCTTAGAATGTACTTAAAAGTCCCAAATAATACCCCAAAGATTTCCGAATAGAATAGAAGATACGGCTGGACCCATAGGGATTCAGCGTGTTTGACATGGTTTATCCATGATTCAACCCAAGAAGCCATGAACAACTATCACAAATTGGGATTTATGATGCTACTACTACAAATATATTTGGATTTATTGGGAGAGATCATGGGGATTTATCATGGAATATAAGTACATACAACCAACTTGGGTTGCATGGCAAATTCAGTGGCTAGTGTCTCAACAATTTGGGATTTATAACCACTGCGCTGAAGAACAAACGACCAAGGTGGGGGAAACATTTCCCAAACATGTTTTTCAAGACATCCCCACAGTCAGTGATCAATGGTGAGTTGGGTTGCAGAAACGGGGGGATTAGAGGTTGCTTTTCGCTGATGATTCTTGAGTCCAGCTCACCGAAGCAACCAGGTCGAAAAAGTAGATACGATCTGCCAAGTACAGAATGGGATTGGCCCGTTTCAACTCAGCGTCAATATTTGCAATGAAATCACGTGAAAAATGACACACATGTGCAATCGGGTGTGGGTTGGGATCATGCCCAGGCAAATGGGGATGCACTGATCGTGAGCATCCTCGGGCCATGATCCCAACTTGGATTTTGAGGTCGTCTCAATAATATCAGTCAAAAGCATTTTAAACCTCACTTTTTCTCCTAACATGGCAGCTAAATGTGATTTTGGAGGCAAACCCACGTTACCAAAAAACATGTTGGTATATGTTGGTATTTGGATTTGTTTAAATATATATAACTATATATACATGTTTGACCCTTTTTTTGGGGGTCTTGCTCTTAACCCAAAATTGGAACTATACCTGCCATCTCAAGCGTTGATGCGTCTCACACTTCGGGACCCCCGAAGTTCTTCTACCCGAACAGTCTCCGATTCCTAGTGTTGGCTGTCCTTCCCAAAAAATACCCTGTAAAAAATACAGAAGCTGGGTATGGAACAGTCTGAAATCTATGGATAAAAAACATATGACTGTGAACTGTAAACTATGTCCAACAGAAATACTATATCCGAAGAAAATACTATTTCCCAGTTCTTTGTTTCTATCTTCCTGTTGAACTCACTTTGCTTCGAATCAGGGCTGGGTCTGCTGTAAACTTCGACGGTAACGATGTGGTGATCCTGTATGGTGAACCGAAGGGGGTAAACGAACGACCTTTAGGACCTACACATTTTTGACCGTTGCATCGAAATGAATATACTCACTTTAAATACATAGTTATATAATATAAGTTAAATAGTTATATACATATTCTATAATGTTCTATCAAAACTATACCATGCCATATGAGTTTCGTAATATTTTGTAGGCTCCTTGGGGTGCCCAATGTCAGATCAAACGCTACCTGACTCGATACGATGTCCAAAACAGGGTCAGCATGACATTGCCCCAAGAACAGGCGACCTGGGGCAGGGAGCCAGTTGTTGATGATAAATTATAGTGGGTTATAAAATATGGTTGATAATATGATCAACAACTATAATCAACTATGGTTGGTTATGTTATATTATCAACAACTATAATCAACAATTATCAACAATTATAATCCCACAAAAAATGGGTGATCATAGTTGTTCATGAATATTCTGATTGCAATTTCAGGTTAGTTTTACCACACTGAAAAGAAACATGGGCAAACGCTGGCTGTTCTACACAGAGAAATTGAAAAATGGAATGGCATAGTCTAGTCTTCGTAGGGAGGATAGAAGCAATGGAAACAAACATGTATATAGATGAATCAAAACAACAAGGGACACCTCAAGAGCAACCGTAGTCTTCTCCCCATAGTCGACTAACTGGGGCTGAGCATTGCAGTGGGAAAGGGCTGGGGTCATTGGTGTCATTTCCTTAGGCTACCACTATATAATTACTCAATATATATATATCCATGTAGTTTCGCGCCAAAACTATGTGAGACTTTTTGGTAGTTTATGCTCCATGCAATTCACCGCCATGCTTCAAGATCCCAAAACTAACACTCACGGGCATATATGAAGGCTGATTTGGAGGTACTGTACCCCCATTTAAGGAGCCTCCAAATCATACAACGTCAATAATTTCAGTATTGAAACCCATGGTTTTGCGGATCTCTTATTTTAAGAAACGCCCGTGTGTGTGTGTGCGTGTGCATATGCACATGTAGATAAAATCACACACTCCAAACCCTCGAAATCCTGGGCACATACACATGCAGCAACGACTTGCTGCTCCAAGGCACGCCCATGGGATACCGGACTTTAAAGCAACGCCTTTGGTGTGCCTGGCCGCTTTTGGTGCTGATTGATGGAAGAATCAGAATCGGTGCTCTGTTTGGAGCTGGAAATGGAGCCATTGGCTCTATTTGGAGTTGGAAATGGAGCCAGCAGCTAATTTGGAGCTGGAAATGGAGCCAGCGGCTCTATTTCGTACCAAGACGTGCTATTTCGTCCATTTCCATCGTGGGGCCGAAACGATCTTTCAACCGTAGGATTTTTGCTAACCGTAGACCGTAGCATATTTATATTAACCGGGGGTTGAACATTGCCTTTATTCATAGGAGGTGTTTGGAACAATATGACTTAACAATTCTAATGATATAATTCCCACTATTTACTGCTATGTCAGCACCACCCCCCCAAAAAAAAACAGAAAAGTGGTAATCTAACCTACTACTATTTCGAAGGGACATTGAACAAATTCTGTATCTTTTGAAGGGTGGCTATATCAATTGCACCGGCAAGAGGCCCCAAACACTGTGGGGGGCAGGAAGTCAATGTAACAAATAAAGCAACAGCAGCAATGGAACAGCAACAGATCAGACATTATTGTAACTGCAGCAGGAACTTGTTTTGGCACAAGAAGCAACGCTATTTCTATTCATCCGGAACTCAGACCAGAGCCTCATAAAAGGACATCAAAGAGAATTTCGAAAGATTGTCAAACAAGGACCTTCTATGTAGAGAATCTTGGAAGATCTTTGTAGAAGAACTTCCTATGAGCATCCCAAAAGAACTTTCACACAAGCAACAAATGCAGAGCATCTTCAAGATCTTAATGCAAGGACTTCTTGAGGAGGGTTTCAACAGGATCTCCAGAAGATCTTCTCACAAGGACCTATATATGAGATCATGCAAGAACACCGGGAGGATTTCACCAGAACCTCTTCAAGATCTTCTGTTAGGGACAAGTACACGATCATGCTAAGGCCTCTGACAACGTTTCACTAGGATCCCCACAAGATCTTCTAAGGACCTGTGCAAGTTCACGCAAGAACCTCACGAGAGGGTGCAACAAACAAAACCGCGGCGTTGATCTTGTGCGTGCCTGCGCAGTCGAAATGCAGATGGAGGATGGACATCTCAAAAGGGAACGTTTATGCAAGAATTTTCAATGAAAACGCCCCGCCCCAAATGGAGCACCCTGATCAAACCTCGGCCCTCTAGCACCTACGGTAAGAACCCCTCCATGTGGACACACGGCTTGGGGAAAAATAGAACTTAAATCATCCAAAAAAATGATTTAATTGAGAGTTTAATCCCTATATATTGATGGTTATATAAATCAACTTAAGTTACCTTTGATCAAGCATTGGAAAATTTTCTAGTGTCTTTCTGCCTTATCCCACCGCCGGAAAAGGAGGGCTGCGCCTTTTGGTTCCGGCGCGCGTGTAGGGCAACGTTTGGCGACTCACTTGAGTGGTGAAAGTGGCAACAGCAAGGCGTTCTTCAACTGTGGGGGTTCGGGGATGTTCGGGGTGTCTCTGAACATTGTGGAATATATACATAAATACCTGCGTAGTTAAATGCAGAAATATATGAACAACCAATTGAATAAATAAAAAATATAGCCCTAAAAAAAAAATATATATATATATATATGCTATCTAATATTACTTAATGATAAGTATATACGCTGTACATACTATATATGTACACAATATGTAGTATGTAAAAAAACATAGCAACAGCAATAAGTTTCGACTTTTATACGAAACAAACATGACTCATCCATGGGCTTTAGGGGGGACACTTTGCTTGGACAAAGCCATGTACTGCCTAAGAGAAACAGTCCCTCAGGCATCCAGTTCATAATCAGCAGGATTCAAACAGCAGGCTTTGTTCCATCCTCCAATCCAATCATGTCCGTTTTGGAAAAAAAGGCTTCGGGCCTGTTTGGTACATAATCAACTGGTTGGTGATTTCAACCCCTCTGAAAAATATTAGTCAGTTGGGATCATTATTCCCAATATATGGAAAAATAAAAAAATGTTCCAAACCACCAACCAGTAATTAATGAATTATCCAACAATATACCCACCGATACCTGCAGAATATCTATAGTATATCATTGGAGAATACCTACAAACAAGCATCATCCTGTTGGTTTTTATGGATTGGTTTCATGAACATCCAAATGAAACCCATGGTTTCCATCATCAAAATGCTCCCAAAAAGGTCTTAAGGGGATCAACCCGGCCAAATGTCCCCTATGTGTTGTGATAAATTTGATACGTTAAAACATCCACAAATTGATAATCATGTTGGTTCCTTGGCATAAATAGTAGTAATATAATATACATGATTGTCTTTTTGCTGATTAGTGTAGTATGGATGTTAATGTTTTAAGATCATCACCGCTGTCGGCTGTCATATCTGCCACTGGCTTTGCTCGACGGAAAACCTAGACAACACTCATAATGCTTGATCTGGTAAACCCAACAATAACGCTTCTATTTGATAATGGCTTATACATGTGTCTCTACCCATTTATGATGATTTTGGGGATTGTCTATCACATTGGGTTTACCACATTCATATCTTATTAATCCATTAACTATCCATTAACTATCCATCAAGTACCCATGAGATATCCATTAAATATCAATCAAATACCCATTAAATATCCATTAACCATCCATTGAAACCCATTAAATATTCATTAAATACCCATTAAATATCGATGACATATCCATCAATTATGCATCAAATATCAAATAAAAATCCATTAAATATCAATTACGTAACCAAATATATTACACTAGTCAATCAACCGTCCATCATGTATCAATGATACCGCCATATGTTGGATAGTTAAAACACAATGACATCTCTATTTCATTGATGCTTAACGGTTTAATCCCAATTAAATCCCATGAATCTTCATTCAAAACAAGCCGAAAACATTCCATCCGCAGCTTTTCCAATCGAACTGGGCTTCAAATGTCCTTGAAGTCCTGCAGGAAATGTGGCCGATCTCTTTTAAGGTGATAAAATGGGGAGAAGAAACCACCCAATCATAAGGATAACTATGTAGGACCCCCAATAATTGGTACAAATATGAGTATGTATGTTTATCTCGATGTAACTAGATAGATAGATAGATAAACCAATAATACTTAAGAATAATGAGGGTCTCAGCCACATCCGTGCCCACCTTTCAACTCGGTTCTAGACTGTTCTGCAAGGTGGCACCCCCACTAGGTGAAGTCTATAGTTTTTCGGAATTTATCGAAGCTATATCTATAGGTAAGGGGGGTTAATATGAACCAACTTGTAACTTTGGGTAGCAAAAAGGTGCTAACATATTGGAACAATAGCGACCCCATCACCCAACCTCCAAAATAAACAAAGTCAATACAACACCAACATTTTTGGTGGGGTAGTGTCATGCTCATTGAATATGCAAGGGCTTACCACCCATCAATCGACTTATAGATTATAAGGTATTATAAGCAATTTGATCAGCGATCTGGAACCCAATCGAATCATTGATGAGGCAAAACGAATAGTAAGCCATCCCCAACTTATCTGGGTAACCACTATACTGTCATCCCCAGCCCCTTCTGCAGTCCCTCTCTGTCTCGGTCCTCCGGCGCGGGTGTCATTGGTGCCAGTGAAGCTTGCGTGCCCTGGAGACATGACAAGAACGCCAACAGGTTTCACTAACCATACCACCCTATATTCAAACAATAGTTAACTTCAGCTGGATTTCTCCAACGTCTGGTTCGGTCAGCCTCAGACAGCTGCGCTGCTCTCCGAAAAATTTTTGCAGCTTCAATGTCCAGCGCTCGACCTCTGCGTCCTCAGCCAAGAACTCGGCTTGAGCACCACAAGTTCGCGGCCATAGGCCAACTCTGCCAAGTGCTCAGCCCCATTTTCGCCTCTGGTATCTTGAGTGTTGGGAGCACCAGATCATTAGTTACCACCCGTTTGGGGCTAGCATGAATTCTGCCAAGTAAGGGTGGTATGCCAAACAAACCACAGACTGGAGATGATATATATATATATATAAATACTTATATACTAGTGCGGATTTGGATCCCCAAAAGGGGGAAATCTGAAATTACTGTTAAATAACTAGAGGGTATATATTTGATCCTTACCATTAACTGATATACCCTTCTAAATCCCATCCGCTTGAGAGATCATGTTGGAAGCTACATGCTTCAAGAAGAATCCGGCGACCAATTTTCGATTGATTCCCCACACTAGGAAAGCCCATGTGTTTGCTAAACTGCCAGTGCAATATTATTTTTTTACCCACGCAAAAAACTTTCTCAAGTAGATAGAATATGACATGTTCAAACATATTTCCATTTTGGGTGATGAGTTTTTGAAATGCTCATATTTTATCTGTTTCAGGATGGCTATATACAAATCGGTATAATCTATGGTTAGATAAAACCTGGAATTGCTAAGTCTATGGGCTACACTTGGCGGCATGTTGCCAGCATGTTTGGGACACATCTCCCCTTGTCTGGGTCCTCGCCAAGGCTGGGATTGATATAGTTTAAATCTTGAGTTTCTATTCTTGTGTATGCATATGACATATGATACATATTCCCAAACCATGCTTGTTTCTCCCAAAAGGTCCAGTAGTCGTCAAATGTCCACATTGGATGCTGGCTAAATCCCTAGATGTTTGGCTGTTCATAAACATGTGAATTGCAGCGCTTTAATCCCACACGAAAAAGCACGTCTGTTGCTGACCTGCCCATTTTTTCAATGGGTTGATCCAGCCTTCCATGTTCATTTCCAAGGTGACCAATGCTGATTGATGGGAGGTTGATCCTAGTGTAATGTTGTCTAACCAATAGTGATATCTTGTCAATAGTAGAAACATTTTTCCGCAACTCCAGTTTTATCTCCAATACTAAAAGTCAATTAGCTCCATTTACTTTTAGTATTGCCAAAAGAGTCATGTTCAGACCTTGTCCAGAGGGCAT
>Ga0126342_10008523_pt1 | contig 18394 bp, 13 predicted proteins | sample Cyp1metagenome_FD_92528 | JGI IMG/M metagenome (GOLD analysis project Ga0126342, IMG submission 92528) | Coral microbial communities from Lord Howe Island, Old Settlement Bay, Australia - Cyphastrea 1 metagenome | ecosystem: Host-associated > Invertebrates > Cnidaria > Coral ...
CTTGTTCTCATATAAAGTGATGTTGGGTGTGTACAAACAGGTCTCTTTCTACAAAATGGAGTGCCCCGACGGCACCAAAAAAACCATAAAAACTGATTTATAGGGGGCCCAAGGCCTACCATTTTAAATGGGAAATGTCAACGGGGATCATCAATACCAATCACTATATGATACGATATCTTGGTAGATTCACTAGTTACATCATGTATTTGGAGTATAAATCCACATTTATCAGTTGGGGATGGGTCAAAACCCTGGTTCCCTGGTGAACATCAAAATAGCTGGTAAATGGATGGTCATCCCAGTAAAAATGGTATTAATAGGTATTGATCCAACCCCAGTTGATGTCAAAGCATGTACTCGTTATCTCGTTGGGGAGCTACCCGTTAAAAAAGAGCTGACGTCGTGTTCATTGGAAGTGCCATCCGCACTATCCGCACCATTTTTTATTGGGTCATCGCCAATGTCATCGCCACAAACTTCGGCAGCTGACATCCAAAGATCCCATTGCCCACCCAAAATACCCAACCTAGTGGAGGAAGTTCTTTCCAGGATATCACTGATAGGTTTGTGAAGTGCTACGCATTGCTACGCGATACATGTTTGAACAAGGGAAAAAGTACCCTCTGGTAAACTAACGTTTAACTATGGAAAATCACCATTTTTTTTATGGGAAAATCCACTATTTCAACTGGGCAATTTTCAATAGCTATTTTGACACAACCAGAGGGTAACTTCAAAATGGAACTGCTTGTGGGCCTTCCATAGCTCGACATGGGAGCCATGGGTCGTCACCAGCTTATGCTGTCAATCAACGATAATATCACAAGACAAGCAACAACAATGAGTACCCGGAAATACATAGCAACACCCAGAATAATTAATGATTATAAACATATATATATTATACACTCACTAGTACATAGTCATCTTTTTGTTGCTTCTCGCCAGTTCATAGTTCATTTGTGTTCGTTGTCGACAATTGGAAATTCCCAACGCTAGGGCCGCTAGAGCCACAAGAATATGCGATGCAATTCCACAATTTCACGATTTCCTTAGCAGAACCAACTGGAGTATACCACATCATATGAAGTTCTACTCATCACACCTACGGAAGCATAAGTTGCGTATCAAGTATCAATACATTTCCGTACAATACTATGTATAGATAAATATATACTCCATAGTGGTTTTTATGTTCACAAGGGTTCATAGAATAATTCATAATACTATATGAATCCATGTGATATATCATATATATATATATATATATCCATAATATGTATTATCCATGTGATCATATTACCATAGTTATTGCGTTTTTTTTCATATCCCATCAATCCCGGAATGATCGTATGATTATGTTGGTGCCCCCTGGGATCACACAGCAAACATCAGGGCGCTTGCGCGCTGTCACGGCTTTTTTTGGGGGTCATTGCGGCTCTTCCTCAACCTCGCTGGATGAAAACATGTGAGCGAAAACAACAAAAAAACGTTAGTGGCCAAAAAAAAGGACGGGGATCCAGAGATCAAACGATGTTAGTTGGGATGTGTTTGGGAAAATCTTCTAATGGGGATTTAATTGGAAAATTGGAATTATATAAATAAATCATTGTGATATTTGGATGTGTGTGAATTTGGGGTACACGCTGCAAATGCTAATTTTCATAAGACAAATGATTGTCAACCAAACAAACCCATATTGTGATTTATCTTTAGCATGGCATAGCATGGCGAATCTGACAAATGTATACACATATCCATATATATATATAACATATATATATATTATATATAATAATATATATATATATTATATTATATGTATATATATATATAGCAGTTCTATACAAGCCCAAAAAAAGAGACTAATAAATTCCATCAAGCCCATGTGAGCCACAGAGATCCTTAGAGTCTTAGAGTAGCCCTAGTTGCTGGCTTTAATTGTTTAACATTGTTTAACCATTCGCAGCCACGCTGCTGGGTAATACCCAGCAGCCTGTGGGGACTCGAAAGCCACTGCTTAGAGATGGGCAAATGGGCCAAATAAAGGGGGCCAGGGCCAGAATTGGATAGCCCGAAAAAGAAAAAAACGTCCTACACAAATGAAATTTAACACGTTCATACTAAGACTGACCCAAAATGACCCCGGGCACTCAATTGATCTAAATTCTGAATTCAACAAAAGATCGACAGCTGTCCCCATTCCATGGTTGACCATCTTGCAGGTCCAAAGGGCCGGCGCGGTCTTCGCACCAACTGTGGAAGGTGGGGGCACCTGCAGCAGATGATGGAGATGATGCGACCATGACTCACCAAAAAAAAATGGAAACTGTGAATGCGAACCCTAAGTCGTCCTGGAAACACTCCAGACAAAACATGAAAAGAAACAGTTATAAAAACAGTTTTAAAAACATGGAAAACATTAAAAATATTGAATTTCAACCCAAAAGATATTAAAAACATTGAACAAAACAGTTTTAACACATTCTATAGTCACTTTTGAACCACCCCAGCTAGGCCGCCTGGCCTTTGGCTCATCTATCTGTACATCAACCTCGCCGCCTCGGCTTCTTGACGACCCAATTTGTGCAGTACATTTGACGTATTTGTTTGTATCCATGCATGTTTCTTGCTTTTTTGGAGGCATGAAATCTCGAACTGTTCAATTCCATACTCCGATATTGCTTCATACTGTTCCATACCCCATAGAATCCATGTATTACATGCTATATATGGTGTGCCATGGATCCCATCAATATACCCCAGTCATGTTAGCATTGCAGTTCAGGGGCATCCATTCTCATTGCCCTCCAGTGGCTCCTCATCTTCCTCGAGACATCCGAGTGGGCCTCCGTTGGTAACATCATAAGCCTGATAAATAATGGATGATACTATATAATCTATAACTAATTATTCACAATTCATGTTATAATGGGTATGGATCAATACCTATTAATACCATTTTTAGGGGGATGAACATCCATTTACCAGCTATTTTGATGTTCACCAGGGGTACAAGGTTTTGACACACTGCCATATATATATATATACATATATATATATATACATACATATAATCCGTGTTAGAATTTATACTCCCAACATCTCCCGAAAGATCACGTCCAAAAAGCCTCACCATCCAACTTTCACCGCAGTTCCCCATGTCCTGTGGCAAGACCTCGTAGCGCACGAGAGCCAGGGAGTCCACGGCCAGCGATTTATTTTTCAATCTCGCCTTGCTGGGGACGACTTGAACAAAGCTCAGGGCTATCGGGGAATATGTCGGGGGACATACATAACTGACATTAATTAATGCATGTGTATATATATATGATCTGTACAGCAAATTTGTATTAACATTAAGGTATCTTATGGGTGTAAGGTCTAAGTAAGGACTGTGTTGGGGAATGAATCAACCCCAATTATGGCTGTAACAATGGCACGATACCTTCATTTTACAGCGTCATGATGCTTGCTGTACGTACCCTTATTCTATCATCCTCCCTGCAGTGCGCAGGAGGATCTGCTGCCGAGGTGCATAAACCAACATCCCAGTCAGGGCCTAGGATGGGGAGATTGTGAGCTGAAAATCATGATCTCACCCAGCACATCGCAACATGGCCATGGCGGATGGGATGTGACAGACATGACACAAGCAGGGTGTATCGGACATTCGTACCAAACACATGTTGTGTGCTGTCACCATCTGGGGATGTGTCAAAACCTTGTACCCCTGGTGAACATCAAAATAGCTGGTAAATGGATGTTCATCCCACTAAAAATGTATCTATAGGTATTGACCCATACCCATCTGAGTCTGTTGGGAGTCCTGTAAGGCCTCCCCTGCTGAAAGCAAGTTCAGTTGCAGATCTTCGGAGTGATGGAGACACTGGATCCTGTGTGTCATGAGACATGAGCATATATCAACATGCATATCAACATGGCTTCATATGGGTATGGATCAATACCTATATATTAATACCATTTTTAATGGGATGAACATCCATAAATCCCAGCTATTTTGATGTGAACAGAAGGGGTACAAGGTTTTGACACACTGCCATATTGCTTCATATTAGGGGTCTTCCCAAAATATGGGTCCCCAAAAAATGGTATTAATAGGTATTGACCCATAGCCATATTGCTTCATATTAGGGGTCTTCCCAAAATATGGGTCCCCCAAAAAAATGGCTTTTCCTCTTGTTTTTTTTTTGACCCGTCTCTTCGTCCAAGTCGCCAACAAAAGACCGGACCATTGCAGCAAGGTGGTCGTCTCACCGAAGACAACAATGGAAAAGATGATCGTCACCTAATGGATGGCTACCCTCTGGTAATTTGCCACATAACTATGGAAAGATCACCATTTTTCATGGGAAAATCCACTATAAATGGTCATTTTCAATAGCTATGTTAAATTACCAGAGGGTAAAACCATGGAAAAAAACAGGGAAACCACAGTTATGGCCCGAAATACCACTTATCATTACATATAACCGTATAACCCCATTTATAGAATGTATAATCCCATTTGTAACCGGTTATAACTAATAAATGGCCATGACTGCATGGCGAATTCTTCCCACTCAATTTGGTGAACAAAATCAGGGCCTCCACAATTACCGCAACGTGTGGCGTGGGCGAAAGGTGCTCGAGGACTATTTATATGATTTTATATGTAAATGGATCGGAATATATAATAATATATAGAGCTTCCCCTTCTTTGATCGTAAGACTATGGTTCTCTGTATGACTTATATAGATTTGCTGAAGAAAACCATCAGACAAACATATTCCCTGCCCCATTTCTGGTTGATAAGCAATGGGACAATGCCATGCCAATCACCGACTCAGAAAAGTCAGGATATCCCCATTATTCTCTCCATTCTATCCCATTTTTGGAGGTGCATACTTGGATTATGCATGGATAAAACCAAGATAAAACCATCGGATTCTAACCTCCTAAATTTGGGATCTCATCCCCATAACTATGGTGACATATTAAACCACTTATTAGAGTTCATAACCATAATAAGCCCCCTGAGCTTGAGATATCATCCCTACAACTACAATAAACAATATATAGCCTAGCATTGCTAGAGTTCAGAACCATGGGATTTCTAACCCCGAGAAGTTTGGGATTTCCCTTGGAACTCATGGTCCTGTGATATCCCGATCTCCCCACGTTGGACGGCAAGGTGCTACTGACTTCAGGTTGCCAAAGACGGACAAGGTCAATGACGACCTTTGGCGTTCTGGACGTTCTTCAAGATTCGTGGAAAGATTGATGATAGGTTATGATCATTCATTACCCATAGGATCCATGGTGCTGCTATATATGGTGACATTTACCATCAAGATACCCCAAATGTTAGCATATATACCATACATGGATCCTATGGGATATTCATTATCTATCCACCATCTATATATCCATTTCAAGGCTCTGCCCAGCTATGCCATGGCAGGACCCCCATCCCAGTCAAGGACTGTGTTTTTGCGCATTTGCTTTGGATCCACATGCAGTGCAGGGTATATGTGGTATCTTCTAGCTTCAGTGCAGTGATAAGCTTGTGACATCCGCATAGTCCATTCAAAGAGGTGCTCAATTAATCATTCAAATCATGAATGAAGCTACAAAAATGGTTCATGTGACATGTGTGCTACGAACAGTTGCTGCGAACCCATCCCAAGAAGTCACATGTCCCCATCTCCGGGACTGCGGACGTAACTTTCACCAGTTGCACCTGGTAAAGTTTCTCAGCTTCCAGTGAGTGGCTTATAAGCGTAGTTAAGTAGGGTAAGTAATAAGCCAGTAACCACTTAGTAGGGTTCACCCAGTTTTCCATTTAGTTTAGTGAGTACACAGGGGAAAGTAGGGTAAGTAGGTTTTACCCAGTTGTAACTGGGGTGAAGAAATCCATGTGGCGGAGACGCGCCTCAATCAGAAGCAGGAGAAATGCTAAAAAACCCGGCACCAGCACCTCCGCAGGCAGTTGCTCCGGGGGGGTTATTGCTACTGGTGCTATTTTCGATTGAGCAATGGCTGCGAGACACCCTTGTTGGCTTATGGGAATCCTTCTCACAATGAGTATAAAGGGATGACAGGGAGCCACGAGGCCCAAATCACTTTCCAGGAGTGTGGTTGAGCGGGCCGAACGTTTGCCTCACAACTCCAAGGTGGTACATTGATCAATGTAAGGGCATCAATGGGCATCACTGGTGGTTTGCGATCCAACCGAGCTGAAGAATAGTACTACATTGTACTATAAAACATCATTACGATCATCACCCATAGGATCCATGGTGCTGCTATATATGGTGACATGGATCCCATCAGTATACCCCAAATGTTAGCATATATACCATACATGGATCCTATGGGTCATGATACTAATTATGAAATTGACGAAGAAAGTAGATGCTTCCGGCTTCGAGTAAGGAGTTTATTATAAAGGGAGCCTTTTAGGAAACCTCATAAAGTTTTGGTCATCCAAACGATTTCTACCCAACGTTAAAGGATCCCAAAACGAGAAGCTTTCCATCAGTCTTGGATCCAGGCCCAAAAACTAAATGGGCTATGGGTCAGAACCCAGGCAGTACCCGTGTGAACCCAAGATCAGCCCCCATGGTGCACCAGCAGGAAATAGTGAAGCACTTCCTGTGGTTCCGCCAGAAAGGTCAACTCGTGCCATTCTGCGGCGCGGCAGAACATATCCACCCGGAGATTTCTGGAATTGGGCCATGATTCATAATATTTCATAACCATTTTCATCCCAAGCTCAGGGAGAATAGCCCAACACCTAACTGGTTTAATCACGAATGTACCACAACTGGTTTGAAATCCCAGGTTCGAAGGGGTATGAAGGGGTTGCACCCCAAGAATTCACCGTAGCAGTATACATTTCAGGGATCATCCAAGGCATTCCAAGACAAGACATACTCGATTCACTTGACTTAACTTACTCGATTCACTTGACTCACGTGACTCTCATCCTCATCATCATCATCATCATCATCATCGTCATCGTCATCATCATTGTCATCGTCATCGTCATCGTCATCATCATCGTCATCATCATCATCATCATCATCGTCATCATCATCGTCATCGGCATCGGCATCGCCATCGTCATTGTCGTCGTCGTCGTCATCATCATCATCATCATCATCATCATCATCATCATCACCAGCATCATCATCATCATCATCATCATCATCATCATCATCGTCATCGTCATCGTCATCGTCATTGTCATCGTCAGTGTCAATCATCAACCATCAATCATCATTGTATTCATCTTCATCTACCCTATACACCCAACAATACCACAGGCCAACTGGCCATGTTGACCTGTTTCTGCATCATGTGACGCATGTGAGATGATTTATTGATTTTCCTGCTCACTTTTAGTTATTCTTGTTCATCACGTTCCATGGCGTTCCTCATTGTTCAGGATTCTTCCAGCTCATTTTCCATGACTTCCCTCTGCTTTTCCATACTTTCCGCCTCATTTCCCATGATGTTCCCATCCATTTTTTTTCATCCAACATGATCTGATTGCGGACAAATAGAGGTACATAATTCTATGGAAAAATATCAAAATGTGTATAAAATGTGTGACGTTGGTCTCAGCCCCCTGAAACATGTCAAACCGTTGGGGACGTTCCCAACCTCTCAAGACCACGATGGGCGCCAATGTCACTGAGGACGCAGGAGACCTTGGCGAACATGCCGACACATCGAAGCGCCTCCGGGTGCTTTTATGCTGAGGATATCTTGGAAAAAACTGGTTTTGGCTATCATTGGCTATCCAAAAACATCCAAAAATAAGTGTCTGAATGGCTAGGAATGGTGAAGTGTCAGGTGTAGCATCCAATGAATAGTTCCTGTTCTTGGAGGACTGTAGCCTTCCCCACTCGTGGCAGGGCCTATGCTGGGGGGATGGTAGCTGAAAGATGTTGAATCTATGAATTCTGATGAAAATTCTAGAGCTGGATGATGCTGGATGAGTTATGTATGTTATGTTGATCACTGATGTTGTTGACTATCTCAGAAAAATGCTAACATTGACTCACCTTTTGGACATGATGAACAAAGTCGCAACTTTGATGTTGGGACTGCGCGGGAGTGAGGCACTCAGCAGCGACTTCAGGTTGTACCAGAACACTAGCAGCGACCGAAAGCGCAGTGAACAATCATGATCCTCAGACATCTTTTTGGATCATCCAACAACAAGGACAAACAACAAGGAACAACAACAGGTATCATCGATTATCATATATAGTTGTGGGATGTTGTGCCAGTTATCCATGTGGAAAAAACAAAATCTAGATATCATATAATAAATATAATATATTAGTCATAAACATTAGTACATATTATATATATATAATATATATATATATATGTACATTTATAAAAATTATATCAAATAATTTCAAATAACATATTTGTTTCGCATTCTTTTCCAACATTCGTACTCACAGTTTTAATCGTTCTTTCAAGTTGTTGGAGATGAGATTTTCTTCGAACATGTTTTTGGACATGTTGTGCTGTATTGAGGGTTCGATTTGTGTCTTTGAGCGGGTTCGGTTCATAGTGGGGTTGCTTTGTTCCCTGGCATGGCTGCGCACTCGAAGTTGGTGCCGCTTGTCCGCGAGCCTATTTTTCTTTGCCTGAATTGCAGATCTATGTGAAGATCTTGTTGTCTAAGCCTGATAGAGATATTTTCAAACTGAGACTTGCGCATTTCTAGAGCAATCTCAGACTGATACTATATGGCATAATTTCACATTCGCAGTCCAGTCTCAGAATCGTACTGCTTGGTATAGTCTCACTGTCCATTCCAATCTCAAACTCGTACTGCCTCGCATAATCTCAGTCCCGTATAGTCCCGTTCCAATCTCAGAATCGTACTGTTTGGCAGGACCGTTCTTTTTCTTACCATCGTTCTTTCAACCCACGCGGGTTTGAGAGGCTTGTGCCGGAAAAAGTTGACAGTAGAATATGCAAACAGAATGTGAATGTGAGATTGTTGTTGCAAAACGAGCATAATTCTTTTTGGAACCTACTTTATGTGTTTTTGGATGTGTTTGGCACCTTTGCGTTCGTGACGTCATGTGAGTTTCACATTAGGAACATTAATGTGACCTGCAATGGGAATCTGAGATTCTATCCATTTGTCTCAGATTGCAATATCTCACAGTCCCATTCAACCAGAATTGCACTACCAGGCACACTCTCACTTTTTTATTCCAAACTCAGAACCGTACTCATTGGCATTGTCTCACTTTCCAATTTCAATATCAGAATCTTATTGTTTGGCACAATCTCACTACATTCCAAAACCTTTTTTAATTCCCGAACACTGTGCCCACACCAAAGGGTTCTTACGGTAAGGGTAAGCAGGGTCTTTTGGGGAAGGCAGCCCCTCTAGGAAAAAAGAGGCGGGTGCAGTAGAACAAAGCAGACAGCAAAAGTGCGGCGAGGATTGACAGCATCTTGAGTGTTACTCAAGGGTTTTTGGCAAAGGACACCATTAAATATGAAAAATAACAAAAGTAGGCATAGCTTTACAGAATGGAAATGTGACAGTTTGATATATAATAGATGGGGCTCCCAACATGAAGAGCACCGTCTGCATCGCCTGGATCAAGGTGGAGATGCAACGGCACCCGAAAAACGGTGGCGTATCATAGAAGATGCGTCATGGCATGTTAATCGGGAAACTAATTATGTGTATAATGTATAATTATATATATATATATGTATTATGTATGTGTATAATGTATATGTATGTGACTATGTATATATGATTATATATGTATGTATGTTCGTTTGTTTTTGTATGTTTGTATGGTTGTTTGTCTGTTTGCATGGTTATCTGCATACATACATATATACATATATATATATATATATATGATTATGTATGATTATGTATGATTATGTATGATTATGTATGATTATGTATGATTATGTATGATTATGTATCTGTATACATATATATATATATATACATATGATACACTATGCTGAACCTGGGGGTACCCGACTTTCAACCCCAAATGCTTCACCAAACAGGGTGCTTGCCAAACTTGGGTAGTTCAACGGGGGCTCAAAGGCCGGAGAATGACCACAATCTGGGATGGTGCTCCCAGAAAGTCTTCATCATGTTACCCTCTGGTTATGTCAAAATAGCTATTGAAAATGGCCCATTTATAGTGGATTTACCCATTAAAAATGGTGATTTTCAATAGCTATGTTAAATTACCAGAGGGTAACCTCCTTACCATTCCCAACATCAAGTTTCTACATCTCAAGGTGAACAGGTTGGACAAGTCCCGAAATCAGTACGGAGCAACCCAACTCGCGGCGCCAAAAAAGGCAACCAAGGAGGTGGTCAGGACATGCATCACCAGGCATCGACCCAGGTCCATGGGTGCACAACATCACCAAATAGAGAGTCACACGGCCCTATCCATCATATTCAAGGAGTGACCTATGCATCCAGTTGAGATTCGGGGATCAATACTTGGATATTCCAGGTCTTGAAATTTGAGGACCATCAATTCTTAGGCCATTATACCCAATGAATGGATTGACTCCTGATAATTATACCTTAATGTCAAGATACAGGGACCGTTAACATATGATTAACGTCTATACTTAGATCATTGCACAACAGATAATAGACATATAAATTATATAGCATTATCTTACAGTCTTACAGTAGTAAGGAGTGTAGTCTTTTTGGTATTTTTTTGGATGGGGGATGCCTCTCCCTTTTTCAAAATCTCAGGTGGCGACGCTGAGGCCGCTGGAATGTAAGGTCTTCTGCGTGGCAAGCCAACTCATGGCAGCAAAAACCTCTGAACCTGGGAAGATGATCAATGGATGAACCAGTGGATATCTAATGGTTATCTAATGGTTATCTAATGATTAATGATGGTTAATGATGATTGATGATTGTTTATCTGCTTGGTGGTATACCTACCCCTCTGAAAAAAAATGAGTGAAAGTCAATGGGAAGGATGACATCCCATATATGAACTGGATAATAAAAAATGCTTAAAACCACCAACCAGTTATGTAAAACAAAGATCAATGTAGAAGATTGAAGGGAAGACGATTGATACTGTTTTTTTGATACACCGATTTTGGAGTAGCCTGCATTCTCAGCAAGCAACCATTTTTAGGTGTTGTAACACACATCATTAGCCTCATAAGTTGAGTTTCCTCAGTAAATCTCATGTGAGCTCATGTAAATCATCTATGTTAGTGGTATATAGTTGAACAAAGTAGCACATTCATATTTATCATATTTAATGGAGTTTTATCATATTGATCTATTTCGGTTTGGTCATGTTTGCTGCAGTGGAAATGACGTTTTTTTCGAGTGCATTCTGTATACACCAGCAAGACCTCCAATGCATTGGTCCCAGTTTGAGTCAACCAGTCTAAAGGAACAGTTAAATGTTGGTCGATGAGTATCTGGAGATTACGGTATTACTTTCCAAATACTTCGAAAAAATAAGGTTAGGGATTATCATTCATCATTATAATATTGTTAATCCATGATCTGAAATGCCCCCCAAAAATACGTTGTACAGGCTCCTGGCGCCAAGGGACTGAGGACCAGCCAGAAACCCGTGGCATCGAACTCGGTCTCACCATATGAAGTGATGAAAATCCCAAAGGCGATCCTGACAGAGGATCTGCCAACTTCCTGAAAAATAGATCTTGAAACTACCCTTTGGTTATGTCAAAATAGCTATTGAAAATGGCCATAAACATAGTGGATTTTCCCATTAAAAATGGTGATGTTCCATAGTCATGTTAGTTTACCAGAGGGTCCTGTTTAGCAATGATTTCGCAGCCAGTTTTAGAATACATAGTTTAGAACTTATCCGCTGATACATAGTTAGAGGGTTCTACAAAAGATCCAGAGATAACTGCACCTTGAGAGAAAGAACAACTGCAAACCAAAAGCTACTGAAGAACACCATCCAGCTGAGGTATCTGCAAAAGTACTGTCCCAGCAATGCCCAAACTACCTTGGGACACTGCGGGTCGAACGCTTCTTCCGGATCTGAACTGCCGACAACCACCGGTGGAAGAAACCCATGAAGTTGATGGTCTGCTTTGCCCGTGATAATTTTGTGATTACTCATGACTTTACTCGCTAAAGCTACTAGCTTCAAGTACAAACCATGAATTTTTGCATTGATATTGTTTTGTTTCACCATTTAATGGTTGGATGCGAAAGGGTGCCACAATGGGAAATTGCAAAGACACAGGGTAATCATGGCAGCTGGGTAAAATACCCTGCAGTGGGCAGTCCATAAAAGGACAAGCTAGATAATTTCGTACAAAAATGCTCTCCCCTCCTCAATTTTCATCGTGGCCAATCTTCGATCCTCTGCAATATTCTCAGTTTGCTGGCACTGTAAAGATTCCCAATTTAAGGGAGACAGCCACCCATCCAAGATATTCAAGGTTGACCCAGTTTATAGTTTATACTCGCTGGATTCCCGTGTTTTGCTGGTTAAATCCCCCATGTTTAAAAAAAGGCACCCCCCAAACTAGGCCTCCACGGCAGCAACTGAGGCAGCGGCATTGCTCCATTCGTAGGAGCAGGCCAAACACCTTGGCGAATGGAGACAAGTGGGCGCCCATTCAATTCACTGGCGGGTCTACATATATATACATATATATAAATAAATAAATAAATATACATATATATATATATGTATGTATATATATATATATGTGTATGTGTGTATTTATATATATATCTAGGGCCTAGGGGGTTCTTAAAATTGTGGATCCCCAAGTCACCATGAGTTTCAATACTAAGTCATGCTCTAAATGATCTCTAATGACTGCATATTTGGGGGTACCGGGTATCTACCTCCACTTAAGGAAAACTCCATCTAAGGGTTCCCAGTTCATGGTTTTTAGAAAAAAAAACTATACTAGATCTACCCTAGCCTTCAAGTTGCCTGTGAGCCAGGTAACCTGGAAGATTTTACTTTATGATTTTGATTGATTTTGGGGTTGGCTACCTATCTGACAGGTAATTGGAAGCTGATGGCTTTATAGTAGGACAGAAATAGGTGGTATATGGTGGTATCATGGTCAACATAACATCATCTACTAGATCGGCTAATTGGATCGACTTGGATCAAATTGATGTTTCGGGCACTGCCCACACATTGATGTGGTGCGATGATAGGTTTGACGCTTTGATGGTGATCAGGACACCAACTGAGCCTTCGACGAGGATAAAAATCAGAGATGCAGACCTCAGGATGCCATGACTACATGGATCCGCAGCGAGATCCCAGAGGCAGCGAGATCCCCTTTCTTGGGATGAATTATATGAAAGAAACAACGCGGCAAAAGGTTGAGAATTGTAGTTTACTTATGTATACTATTGTATACGTATGTTATGATAGGATCCTCATGACTCATCTTGCCCCAAGCCAAGTCACTTGAGCATCGTGTAGAAAGCCACTGTGATGAAAAGGAAGCCTCAGCTTGGCTCAGGACCGCCACGGCTTCAACAGTCTGATAGCACTGCTTCGTATAGCACTAACAATATCAGGGGGAAGGGATTACTATGGATTATTCATGATCATTCTACCCCATGAGGTAACTCAGTTCACGCTTTACATCTGCATGAATCACAAGCCTCACAAGCTATGGACGGACTGAGATCTGGGCTCATGTTTGAAGCAGCCACGTCCAGCGCCGTCATGAAACCCACGATCGATGCTCCAAAGCATGCGCCGCAACTGTGACGTGATCAGTGACTGGGGCGAGGAATTTTACTTCTGCCTGCACTACAAATCATTATTATATGATATTATATGTATGTATAGTGATACAGTGTGATTACATCCTCAATGACATTATGTATATTATATTATATTATATATATATTAGATATATATATATTAGAGATATATAGAGTATATAATATGAACAATTCTATGAACCCTTTGGAGGTGGAAAATCATTCCAACTAGGGTATACTCATGCAGCCATTGACATGACGACGGCCTGGGTACCTTCAATGGTTGACAGGTGACCAGCAAGTAGAACAGGGCAAAACAGCCCTTCAAAATCATATGACCTCAGACTGGGTCAGCTTGAGAGGGTGGAAACGTAAGGACAGTTCTTACCCTGGCCATCTGCATAGTAAGGCAAAGGTTCGACATTCCGTCGAAATTAGGAAAAAATGTGACATAGTTGTTTTGTCAAACTTATCCACTTGAATTTCGGCAAATGTAGATGCTGTGCTTGGACCTTTCGCACTTGGAAGCTGATCAATCAACATCAGGTTAAGGTTGTGACTCATCGTGTAAAAAAGGGGGAAAGGCAGACCACCTGCACGAAAGAGCAACCCTGGCATTCCACTTGGCCGCCGTCTTTTTGGGGATTCAGATGGATTCAGTTTTCAGATCCATTCGCCCACAGTGCATAAGTATGGAAGTCCCTACTTAGATGGGCCATGGGAAAGATTAGCGATTTATGCTTAGTAACTGGGGATATATGTCCATTTACTATACAAGTTAGTGAGGTTTTTTGAGATGACTTACCAGCCCATTTAAGGATGATCATAACTGCGATTTGACTTTGGCAAAAAGTGTCATGATTTCACCACAAAAATGCTCAGCACCATGCCTTTCCAGGATGTCATAACCCATTTGTTGAGCAGCACCAGCGTGATGGAAACACCTCGTCGGACAATGTATAGAAAAAAGGATATCTTCGCGCCACTCAGTGGAACTATTATGAACTAGTTCGCAGTTGGCAAGACATTCATGGGCAAAATCCATCAAAATCCATGATGATGATGGTTATCAATGGTTATTAATGGTGTTATTAATGGATGATGATGATGATGATGATGATGATGATTATGATGATGATCAAAATTTCATCAACACCTTCTGTGTGTAGACAGCATTTAAGTCTGGTAATCCTCAGCATCGCTGGTGCCCAGGCACTGTACCATCCTGAGTCGCCCGCACGAGATCTGGAGATAACCCAGGTATATGTCTCTTGCAAACAAGCATACCCTCTTGTAATTTAACATAGCTATTGAAAATTGCCATTTATAGTGGATGTTCCCATTAAAAATGGTGATTTTCCATAGTCATGTTAGTTTACCAGAGGGTATATTGTAGATAACCCATCTATACCAGAAACATATAATTAATGATTAATGATGTACCAATACCATTCATACATCATGTAGTCATTAATCATTATATATATATATATATATATCATGAATGATCATGATCATCAAAAAATCACAAGTTCCTAAACAATCATAAGCCTATCCTACTTACAAATCTTACAATTGTATAATCATACAAATGTAACCTAAGATTTTTTGAATGGGAAAAACGAAACTGTCAAGGGGCTTTCAACCAGGCTCTTGTGGGATATCCCAGCAATGCAATGAAGGGATGGCAGGAATTCACCAATTGTTTGATCACCCGCATTGCTGAGTCCCAAAGATAATTATTAACAAATCTAGATAATCTCGTCTCCCAACATCTCACCAGCATTGCTTGCTTTGAACATACCACATACTGAGACATAATTACTGGCATTTCCTGCAAACGAGAGTCTGTTATCCGTTCAGCTGACAGAAGCACACAAGTTTGTCTAGAAACCAAAAATATGATTCCCCAAACTTTTGTTTCGAAAAAAACTCTCCCAATTCAACCAGCCACAAATCGGGATTTTGGAAGGTCTCTCCTATTTTTGGGATAAAGGCAGAATCAAGGCCAGAACTACTAGAACTTCACCGTCCAAGCATCCAAGCACTAAGCTGCAAATAAGCAAGGCCTCCGCCACACGGGAGTCTGGCTTCGCACGTCTGACCAGCCTTCGAAGGCATTCACCTTAGCAGCTGCGAGAGGAGCTGGAGTCGTGATTCAACCTGTGAACATGTGGTGGTTTTAAGCGGAGAATCGGGGGACATTTTGATACCAACTGAAAAAAACGGCAATTGGGGATCACCATCCACCTAAACAAAATTGTTGCACTGCGAAATAGGATAGGTATGGATGAAACCATGTCAAGTCAGCGAGTAGTGTGGTAAAGCAAATAGTCAACCAAATCTAGTTTTTACATTTTTTAACGACTTGTTTTGTTTTAACGAACCTCAAAAACCATGGGATTTTGATCTTGGGTATTGGGTTGAGCATGTTTTTTTGCACATGTTCCTCTAACATGGGTTTTTCTTCAGAGCAAGAAATGCAATGGAGATGTGCCCTTCCAGTGACACGGTGGGAAAGCCACCATTGGTAGATGATTTTCCTAGGGAAACCATGGGGTTTTCCACATCTTTCCATAGGTTTACCCTCTGGTAAACTAACATAGCAATGGAAAATCACCATTTTTAATGGGAAAATCCACTATAAATGGCCATTTTCCATTGCTATGTTAGTTCACCAGAGGGTAACCGTTTAACCCATAGGCGACATAACTTCTTGGCCACAACGTTGGGGTGCAGCCGATGCTTGGGGGTCCCGTTTGTCGCTTTGCGCTCGTCGCTCAAGTGGAGTTGATATTCATTGATATTCTAGCCAGCTGGTTGTCAGATGGGGATGCTTGGCATCAGCATCAGCAAAAACGATCAAAAACTATCATACCATCAGCAAAAACTAATAAAAACTATACCATTGATATCATTAAGTCCATTGAAAAGTCCTCATCTGATCCATACCCGGCCTTCTATTGTCCATTAGAACTGATCGGAATCCCTGAATTTGCTGAGTGGAAAACCCCTTTTTCATAAGCCACCAAGCATCACTCATCTATTAATATCAATGATATCATCACATCCTCTAGCAAGTAACTTGTTGTTACAACCCCTATGAACAACGATGAAATCATCAAATCCCCAAGAATTGGTAATGTTGGGCATGACCATTCCGACAACGAACAGTTTGTGGTGGATTCCCATGAATTGATGGTACAGGGCTCTGAGGAATGAGAGATCCCCAAATTGTCCTAGGTCCTTGGCTAAAAGGGGAAGCTTTCCCAGGAGCCCCCAATATTTTGGGGTGAAACACCTGTGGCTTCAACCCTACTTATTTCCCATTCCAACCAGCGACATACTGTGGATGGAAGAAATCCTGCACCACCTTGGATTTGTTGAAACCTTGGAAATAACGGGATAAACATGAATAAACCACCTATCAAGTGGTGCTGTTGGGATCCAGATCAACTGAGAATTTCATCCCACGGATAAGTGGTGAACGGGTTAACCCGTAAGTTATAGAGTTATAGTAACCCTGGGGAAACTAAGTCCCTGATATCCACGTAGCTTATCCACGCTTATCCCTGGCTGATCACTGGGGAAACTCAGCCCATTTACGAAGCACCGGAACCCTGGGATGATACCAACCCAACGCGAGCGCTCCAGTGGCTAACTCCTACCAGCGCCAGGAAGAAAATGAGCTCCTGTAGGATCTTTGCCACGTGCCTCAGGGATGGCTGTAGATGCCCAAGCCTGGTGAATATTGGATATTGGTGGGTTCAGAAATGATATGAATATATTAATATTAAATGGGTCAGTTAATATTCAATAATATCTGGTATATTATATGATAAATAAGATTCAAATATATTAATATATGGTTCGCGGCACGCCTAAAGAACCTATCCTGTATCTACTTAGCTCAAGAAGGCGCTGACCACAACACATCATCATGAAATGTGCGCTGTGGATGTTCATGTCTCATCAAGAATAAACATAGACATAAACAACACTGGTTGGTGGTTTCAACCCCTCTGAAAAATATGAGTTCGTCAGTTCGGATGATGACATTCCCAATATATGGAAAAATAAAAAATGTTCCAAACCACCAACCAGTGAATATTAACCATTATTAACCACTATTAACCACCATTAACTTCCATGGTTCCAGTCACCACCAATCGCAACATCAACAACTCACCGACTCAGCCCGGGATGCTCATTCATCCGTTGGCTCCAACGGCCTTTCAGCGCTCCGCTCAGCGCTCAGCGCTCAGCGCTCAACCCATGGCGTTTCTGACCACAGTGATGGGACGGAATGCAACGGCCATGCTGTTGGGGTTGGGTGCCATGATGAGAAATTGATAGAAATTGGGTACAAATCAAGACCCACATGTTTCTTCTCTCTCAGCAACTGAGTGTCGAATGAGGGGGGTCAATGATGTTATGCCATAACTTCAGTAGCCTTGAGCTCCAACAACCATATGTGCGACGGTCAAAACTCAATTCATGTGGTGAGGTCATGGCATCGCTTCATAAGGCCCCCTATCGCTACACACAGTCCCAGCACCCTTTTCACCAACTAGGCAGAATTGCTGCTA
>Ga0126342_10008524_pt1 | contig 18394 bp, 10 predicted proteins | sample Cyp1metagenome_FD_92528 | JGI IMG/M metagenome (GOLD analysis project Ga0126342, IMG submission 92528) | Coral microbial communities from Lord Howe Island, Old Settlement Bay, Australia - Cyphastrea 1 metagenome | ecosystem: Host-associated > Invertebrates > Cnidaria > Coral ...
ATGCCAGATAGAATGCCAGATCGAATGCCAGAAAATATGTCAGATAGAATGCCAGAAGATTTGCCAGTAACAAAATGTATAAATGTCATGGTGGGGATCACACGAAGTAAAGTAATTATATATATATTAACTATTATTTTATACTATACATATTCACTTGTTTATAGAAGGTTTGCAACCATCATGAATCAACTCCCACTGACAAAAATGGGGGACTTGACTTGTCTCCTCAGATTCACACCGTGAGACGTGCCTTCCATCAATGGATTGTCCTCGCGGTGAACATTGAGAGCTGGCGATCGTTAAAAAGTCACACCATGGGTACCCTCTGGTAAGCATACAAAAAACTATGGAAAGATCCACCATTTTTAATGGGTAAATCCACTATTTCTATGGCCATTTTCAATAGCAAACTGTTAGTTTACCAGAGGGTATCCAAAATGATCCATCGTGGTGGTATTCCACACATACTTAGACACTCCGTTTATCCAAAACATTCCAAAACAAAACTGGTGAACAATACTGCACTGTTGGTGTGACCTAGATATATCCATGGTTCTAGAGAGTCTAGGTGCTTGGATGGGTCGCCTTCGGCCGATGGAAGGGAGTTTCGTATGCTGAAAATCACTGGGTCTTTGGAACCCATTTCTCAGTGTTTAAATCCTCCATATTTGGGTTTAACCGCCTCCCATGATACGATATGATACGTCACGGTACTTGTTATCCTGATAATTATCACATCATATGATTCATATCCCTATGCCATATCCCCATATAGTTATCCTGAAAATCATTATATACCCTCTGGTTATGACTAACATAGCCATGGAACATGGCCCATAGAAATAGATGCTTTACCTGGCTTTACCTATTAATAGCATGGTGATTTTCCATGGCGAGCTGTTAGTCATAACCAGAGGGTCGTCCCCACGGTTCATCCTATAGTTTGTCACTCAAAATATCATTCCTACAATGTGAGGCCCTCAAGATAGATAAGTTGGTTTAGATTCGCCCCAGTAACTATAGTTATAGGTACCATAGTTGCCATAGTTATTGGAGTTATTTGCACCAACTTATCTGATTGGTGGTTTGAACCCCTCTGAAAAATATGAAAGTCAATGGGAAGGATGTTCCCATATATTGTGGAAAATAAAACATGTTTGAAACCACCAACCAGATATGATATTACACACAGGATAATTTCATCACCCAAGGTGGATTGAAGAGGTACACTTAGTGAAACTTAAAGGAAGTCTAAGTATGCCAGTCACGATTACACCCTAGTTTCCAACCATTAAATCCCTTAATTTCCATGGTTGACCGGTTGACCCCTTATTATTTCAAATATCGGTTCATAAATCAAAGCCCAAAGTTGGGCATATTACATCCCACTAGTAAGATTGTGGCCAGATTGGTTCCCACTAGATGGTCATATTCCCAAGGTTCCCACATCCCTTATCCGAAAAATTCCTGTAAGAGACCCATCCTAAAAATCCTGGAGCCTATTGTGGCCAGCCTGTTGGTGCCACTGGGAGTTATAAAGCCGTTTCATCCGTTCATAAAAGTGATTATACTATAATAGTGCGTAGATTAGTTATATGTTCATATAGTTTACCAAAGTGAAATGTTATACTTTTCATCAAAGCCTCATGGTTCTCTTTTCGTTCATCAGCGTTCATCCCATTATTTCCTACTGCACTAATTGATACTGGTTGATACAAGTGGTTGGGCTTTCCATAGTTCGATTAGTAATTCCTATGGTGATTGGTATTCCTATGGTAATGGTGATACCCGTTGGATGTTTGATAACAACTACTTTGTTAACTTAACAAATTCCTATTAATTCACCAAATTGGTATATCCTCATTGAGAAATTAGACCCCAATTTATCCTTATAATTCCAACAATATTCCAATGGTTAATGTGAACCACAAAATCACCAATGATCCTAGTTCCCATTGGCATATCATGAATGATTCCCATTGATAAATATTCATAGCACTTAACCATGGTTGATCCTATTATTCTTCCATGGTTTTCCACTAAATTTATGTGGTAGATCCAATACCATAGACCAGTCCACCATCCCAATCATGCTTGGTTAATACGATGGTGACTATGGCGGTTTTTACCACAAAAAAAAACGGTGATGAAGGACCAGTGAATCATGAATTTACCATTTAAAACCAAAACATCAATGATTTTAGTGGTTTTAATACCATTCATTTAGAATCCTTTTTAGATGATAGGAATGATAGGGGATGATTACGAATCATTTTAGGATACTAATCATCCCCTATAATTTAAAACAAAATTAATTTACCATGGTTAACCCAAAACCATGGTTCGTCAACGGGATGGTGACTATTATTCACTAACAACCATTATTAGTCATGTTGTTAAATTAACACCCCAGTATGAACAATCATCAATCATGATTTTCCCATGATAATCCCATTATTATCGCACATTCATTCTATCATTAAGCACATTACTGGTGATACCTAACTATTTTCATGGTTAGTTAATGGGATGGCTTGCTATTAATCAACCATTATAACCATTACTAACTAACCATTATTACTAACTAATTAATGTTGTCAAATTAACACCCCAGTATTGACCATGATAATCCCATGATAATCCCATAATGACTCTATCATTAAGCACATTACTGGTAATACCAAACTATTGTCATGGTTAGTTAATGGTATGGTTTACTATTCATTAACCATTACTAACTAACCACTATTACTATTACAAAAATTGCAAATTAACGTGGTGAAAATAACATCCAAGTATTAACCATGATTATCCCATTATTATCCTATAATCATTCTATCATTAAGCACATTATTGGTGATATCAAGACTCTAAACTTAATTATTCCCATTAACATCCTTTAATCATTATATATCATTCACCAACATATAACTCCCATTATTCACTTTAGGTGGCATTAAACCATACTAAACCATATTAAACCTATTAGTTCACCATTTGGTGATCATGAAAAAAAACATTAACAACCATTAATCATTATCTATATGAATAATTATATGAACTATTATTATTATATAACTATTATTATTTAATTACCAATCAACTATAATCATTATATACTGGTTGGTGGTTTCAACCCCTCTGAAAAATATGAAAGTCAGTTGGGATGTTTCTTCCCGATATATGGCAAAATCAAATTCATGTTCCAAACCACCAACCAGCTATCATATAGGTCAAGTCATATAATCAATAACTAGAAAACTATTATCAACCATATATTAACTATTATCTATTAACTATTAACTATTAACTATTAACTATAATCATAATATAAGTATAACTATTATCAACATAATTAATAACTATAATCAATAATAATAGCTTTATTATTGACTTCAATCAATAACTATTGACTATTATTAACCAATTACTGGTGATACCTCCCATCTGCTCCTGATTCGCCGTAGAGGTCACCTTCAACGCCCCGTCCGGCGTGACACCCAGCCAGGCCCAGCCGCTGCCGAAGCGGCTTAGGGCCGCCTGCGTGAAGGCCTGGCGGGTGACCCATGGAAAGCCCATAAAAATCACGGTGAACTGATGGGAAACCAAGGAGAAATGATGGTTAAATGATGAGAAATCCCATTTGAATGATGAGAAATGGGTAAACCATCATTTCTATGGGCCATTTTCCATGGCTATGTTAAATAACCAGAGGGTAATCCCATTTGAATGATTTTTGAATGATGGTTAAATCACCATTAACCTCATTTCTTATCATTCAAAGAAGGAGATTCAACCAGACAAAATGGGCGTGGGTCCAAATTCCCACAGATCCTATGGTTTGTGGCTAAACAACCCCAACATTGGTGGGTCCCAACAAGTCTACCCATCTATATCTGGGTAAATATCACGTGGTCACCAGAAATGATGCTTGGGAGTAGGGTAACTATCCCAAAGTGGCTCAACTTTGATTCATTCTTAGTGCCCAGATATTCATACCCATAGGATCCATGGTGCTGGTATATATACTAACATAAAGGGGGTATATTGATGGGATCCATGTTACCATATATAGCATACATGGATCCTATGGGATATCATATCATGTTGAAACAGGATGTTTCTTGCTTCTCAACTCTCCAGTCTTGATGTATACTGCTTCGATCCCAGTTATAACAAGCAGTGCCCAGTTCACCTGTCCATATCGATCCACTGGTTCGATGGCTTCCCTGGCTTCCCATATTGGATAAGTTGACAACCTGGAATTGGACCAGTGACTTCAAAGCAGGGCCGAATTTTAGATTCTGTGGTCCAATCCTGCTGAATATCCTGGCTCAAAACTCAACTTTGTATTCAAAACCCTGGTGAAAAAATATTCTCTTAAAACTGAAAAAAAAACCAACTCAGAGTGCCTAATACCCTCTGGTAAACTAACATAGCTATTGAAAATGGCCCATTTATAGTTGATTTTCCCATTGAAAATGGAGATTTTCCATAGTTATAATAAGTCTTTACTAAAACCTAGGGTCGACGCCACGACAGAGATGGCACCTCTTTGAGACCCTCCAAACTACCTCGAGAAGGGAATTTCTGCCAGCGTGGCACCACTGGTTTGGCGACCCATTTCTTCCAAAAGGGTCAAAACTGAACATCCCAAAAGCTAAGCTTTGATTTGGTTCACAGCTAATAATAATGTTTATTACCAGATACGACCAAATCTATAAATGTGACGTTTGCATGTCAACGTTGAAAATCTTAAACTAATCATACCTGGTACCCGTTTGGAGGGAATCCTGCCATTTGCTCCCCTAAATCAGGTGTCAAATCGAAAAAGCAACATTTACCGTGAAAAGCAACAAAGGTGACTTGACCAATCAAGCTATACTTTCTGAGGAAGCAGTTGGTGGGATTCAATCAGCTTCTCAGGCTGTATTTGGATCGGGATGGGTATCTCTTGGCCATGAAGCCACGGAACAACGCGAATCGGAACAGCACCACTGGGTGATATCTCCAAGAAATGGCTGGCTTTAGTCAACAGCAAATATCATCGGCGGAGAGCCGGGAGCCTAACAATATAAAATTATGAGATTTTTTACTAGCCGGAGGCCAGGATTTTGGATGTTAATTGTTTCGTGTTTTTTTTCCTGTTTTTCGTGTGTCTTTTTCCTGTGTTTTTCCTGTTGTTTTCCTGTTTTTGTTCATGTTGTTTCCTGTTATTTTTCCTCTTCTTTTTCACTGTTTGTGGGTGTTGTTTTTTGTTTCACTTTTTGTTTTCTTCTGGTTGCCATGCCTTGTCTGATGTGTTGCCACACTTCTCCAACCCAGGGTTTTCAATATTACGACTAAACATGTCTGCAAAGCATTCTTGCAAGAATACAGAATACGAGACATTCGATTTCGGGCCCTCTGGTCCAAACAGGACCCCAACGCAAAAGGGGAAGATGAACACGAAAGAAATAGGAAGAAAACAGGACCCCAACGCAGAAGGGAATAACGACCACAAAAAAAATACGAGAAAATAACATGGATTTGAGCCGCTCTATGATTAAAAAGGGTGCAAAGCAATTATTTCCTATAAGTGATCCCTATCCTGCTGGAACTAAGAGATAGTGAAGAGGCAAAAACAAAACAAACACAAACAAGAATAGCACAATGAAACAAAAACAATGACAAAAGCAAACAAACTAAAGAAAAACAACAACACACGAAACATGCAAAGAAAAAACAGAAAAAAAAAACATGAAAAAATGCAAAATCGGAACACCAAAAAAAACAGAAAACAAAAACAGCAAACAATAGCAATTGCTCGCACATCCTCTGTGGCTCAGAAAATCTCATAACAATAAAAGCCGCCCAACATGGGAAGGGCCTTCTGCCATTGGTGTAATCCACTGAAAACCAGACTATGATTTTGTTTGGGATGTTCTCAATGTTTTATTTTGAATCTACATATCAGTTTGGTTCGCTTTCGACTCCTCTGCAAGGCATAGGGTGAAATCATCTTCCCACTATAATCCATTCAAAATACGTCAGCAACCCAGAATCTAAGATAGAAAGTTGGACACCTGGAAATTATGGAAGAAACATAAGCTATAACATCTTGGAAACACTTTTCTACCTGATATTGGGGGCTACTATATTGGAATGGAAAGTCATTCTTCCTTGTCTGAGACAAAATCTATGGCAAAGTCCATGGCGAAGCATGGCTATACCCCCAACTGACATAGACCCTGAGAATCACTACTTGGTTGAGGAATGTGTTCTTCCAACTCCTGTTTGGCAGGGTCTATGTTAATGAAAAGAGGGTGATATACACCCCTCTGACACATTCAGTACAAAGTGGGAACCATGGGAACCCCAAACGATAGCTAAGTTCGTGAACATAACTCCAATAACAATGGACGGTTTATGATACTTATTTCATCTTATAACTATAGTCAATGGATGTCGATGGGCTTTATAAATCAACTTATAACTGGGGGGGTCTTCCTATGTATTGCTGGTTCTTCCCCCAAGAAGGCGGCTTCAATTTGCCTAGCAATTTGCATCTTTGGACTTAGACCTTCCTCAAAAATCTGGGAGAAACAGCAACTAATTGACCTCTAGTAATCGAACATGGCTGGGAAATCCCCGAACTCAATGGAGGTTTTGATGGGAAAATGATGGATTTTCCGCTATATCTTTGATTACCGGAGGGTATCCCATCAAATCTCATGAACATATTGTTGGAATCATGTTAAATTCCAGACAATCCCATGAAATTATGAACCCTAAATATTCCCACGAAATTAATGATGTTAAAAAATCCCCATTCAACTTCTCGTGTTTTCCAACGTCTAACCAGCAGCAGCCCAGGTCCACCACGCCACCGAAGCGATCGTCGATGGCCGCGCCCAAATCGGCGCTGGGCTCAGAGGGACTGCTGGCGCTGGCGAGGTTCACCTCGCCGGGTGGCCAGGAACCAAGGTTTCTGCCTTTAGCCCGACGTGGCCAGGTACAAAATCGTCAAAAAGTTTAGGCGAAGAACTGTTGATGGGATGATCATTTTTATGATTTTTATGGGTTTATAAGTGACGGCCATAACTGGTGGCCTAATCACTGTAGGGAATAGAAATACTTGGGACCATTTAGGGGATGTTTAGTAGGGGGATGGGGTGATTTTCACCTCCAAAAACGTGTGCCCAAACCCAAGGTAGAGCAGACATTTGTGTGCCAATTGGTCCTTCAGGCATATATTTTCTGGTATTCAAAGAGATGGAACATGATCTGATTTTTCATGTTTTTTATTGCAAACATGTTCTATCAACATTGACAAACATGAAGGAAAATGGAGAAAAATCTATTGCCATGCTGGATCGCTGGAGTCTCAATGATAGTTGCAGAACCTGAAGAACAAACCGTCCTCATAGGGTTGGCCAAGGGGGCAAAAAATGGTACACTGTTCTCTGCCAAGAAGTGTAAATGATTGACCCGCTCAAACTGGACGATTAAGATTCAACGCCTTAAAATTGCCAGTTGGCGCCTGTTGCACTTTGTAACTGCTAAAGTACAGTTCACGATCCTGCCAATATGCCAATTAACCCAAAGAGTCATGAGGTGTTTTACCTGGCGGCCGGCGCCTTGCACCCCAAGAGTTGTATAGTGGTTTTAAACTCCTGCACAAAAAAAAAAAAAATCCATATTAAACACCATTAAACCGGCAAAAATATCAGCAACCAATGCATGTCTCTGACCAGAAATGCAGCCAGTGACCCAAAAGAGCGCGTGATTGTAATGTCCCCCGCCGTGATTTCGCATCGCTGGGGACGTCGTGGCCGCCGATTTTTGCAACTCCGTGAGGAAGGACGCGTCACCTGCTGCAAGGCCACCAATGAGTATGGGATATCATTTGCACTGTTTCTAAAGTTCTATGGATATTTGATATATACATATATATATAGGTATGTAAGTACCGTATATAGGTATACCTTTGCAGCATACATATGCAATGTGCACTTACAGCTAAGCGTCTCAAACAGAATAGTGCCAACGGAAATGGAGATAGACGAGAAAGACCTTGACCCACTAATAGGGGGCCCACTCTCTGACAATCAAACGTGACCATGGAAAATCCCCTGCGAACGGAGGTTCAAGGCGGAAATCATCTAATAAATGATGGATTTTCAATAGCCATTTTGGATGACCGGAGGGCACCAACACATTCATATTGAGCGATATATACCGCCATATGGAGGAAAGGCTCAGCTCCAAATTATGTTCGTCCAAAATAAGTTTGACTGGCATTTGACTGCAAACTTAAATGCAGCGGCAACATTGGTGTGTAGAAATAAAGGCACAAGATGGAAGAATGTCAAGAGGGAAATTTGAAAGCTACTCCTCCGCTTGGGCTTACCTTGAAAAATGCTATGGTTCAAAACGAAGGGACTTTTTTGAGTGTTGCTTTCTCCGATTAGATCCTGTTTCTAGTACGGCAAAATGATGCCATTTGTCGATTGGTTGAATCCATAGCGACTGCTGATGTTCCTTCTGGCTTACTGATTGTATTCCCATGTCCCGTGCTTAATGATTGATATTTTGAAGAATTGAAAATACTGTTTGTTGACTTGAAAAAGAAACATATTATCGTTGTTGTTGTTGTTGTTGTTGTTGTGGACACCCCAACTGCACAGCCTGGTGTTACACACCAACACTCGGACAGCGAGCATGTGCGCGATACCCCAAGGGAGAGATTTGCGGGTTGTTGCAACATGATGATAGATAGTTGATCCAATTGATAAAACATGGTTATGGATCAACTATCTATAATCAATGGGTTTTATCTAATGGTTATTGATCCAATTGATAAAACATGGTTATGGTCAATTTTCCCGCAATGTCTTCTCTTTCTACCCGCTACTTCCCCGAATGCTCCAACCTTTGGCAGGAGCACCGCCCTTGGCTGTAAGTGCTGTGTTCAATCCTGCCACATAGGTGGCATGGTGCTTCCTCAGCGACAAGTTTCGATAGTTAGGACATGTACGGACATGTATGGACATGTGCCATTGTCAAGTTACCCTCCAGTAAATTAACATAGACCCTGGCAGACAGGGGTTGGAAGACTAGTTTCCACTATTTTTATTGGTGAAAAATTCAGGGTCAACAAGTGAAAATTTACCAGAGGGTACATGCTACAGTCATGTACAGCATATGGTTCACACTCAACCCCATAATGGGAATCCATGGGAAAGATCTTATCATGATCTGGTAAATCCCCATTAGTATCATTAGTGGATTGATGACCATCCCGCAATATGGGATCCCGTGACCCGTGGAACTATTGAGGGCGCCCAGTGCTGACCTATACTCCATGTGATGCTGGCAGCCATGTCCCACTGGAAGCCCAGGTGCTGGTGATGTATTCTCATGGTCTGCTCATCAATGTAAGGCTCTAAGGCATCATACCTACGCTGGGCGACAGGGCGATGGCGAAATCCCTTGAAACATCGTGTTGAAATAAAATTGGGAACCAGGTAGGATGGAACTGTTCAACGTATTTAAGCCATATATACCCTTCGGTAATTCAACAAAGCTATTGAAAATGGTAATTTATAGTTGATTTACCCATTAAACATTGATATTGTCCATAGTTATGTTGTGCTAGTTTGCCAGAGGGTAAAACCGCAAACCAGAGGATCTGGAAAAGGATTGCGTGGGTGGATAGCACTCTAGCAGACTCTAGCAAAGCATGGGGAATTTGAAGCAGCAAAATTGGCACTTTGCCAGCAAAAGTAGGGGATGTGTAGCGAAGTCCAAGGCACTCGTATGGCAACGCCGGAAGCGTAAAGGTTTCCCCAAAGGCCAGGGATAGCCATGACAAGCTCAGCGTGGCCCGAAGCATTTTAAGTGGCTTAAGGAGACTTGAACCGAGATGCCTCCGACAAGGTCACCTTTCAGAATGCGGATGCTTAGCCCTTAGCCCCCTTTAGGGTCGATGTATGGTAATAATCCCTTAAAAAGAGGTCGTATTTGGTTTGGGGACCTTTGGTACACTACCCCATGGAGTTTTTTGATGCTGGTTTCTAGCGAGATCGGGATCTCCCGATCTCCAGACATTTGTGCACTGTAGCTGATTGCAGCGACCCACTCATTTATCTAATCTAACCAGAGTTGGACAATGTACACTGTACACCCGGATGAAATGGTTTTCCGCATTTCGGGGAAAACTTCACTCGATGCGCACTGTTGTGTTTTTTTTTTCAGTTTTGTTGATTCCCCAAAATTCAAGACATCCGGTACTCGTCATCGGTACAGCTACACAATATTGTCTCCCTTTACTAAGTTTGTTTCTGTTCACCCATTACCACGAATCCATCGCGACATTTGCAGCCGCAGCCTCGGCAGCTCCCACGGCTGCTTTGTTTCGAAAGGATTCTTCCCAGTAGGGGCTATTCATCCTGATTCGCTGGCAGTTTCAAAAAGTTGCGCAACATGGTCGCAGGGAAGATGACCAAGATGAGGATGTAAGCAGTGTATACATACGACATGATATGTCGGTATAAGTGAAAGATTGTATAATATATATATAATTAACAATAACCGTGACGATATGTAACGTTATATAACCAGGAAGACATAGGGAAACAAGCAACCAGACTGAACATTTTAAAGGGAGGGAAGCCTAGCAATTCAGTAGCGATGATCAGAAGCTGGCAAGTGTGAATACATTGCCAACAAACGGGTAGAAACTTACAGTAATTCATATATTCACACTGTTTTATTCATCTCCATGATTCTCTTACATGATACATACAGAGGAACATGAAAAGAAAGAAAAGCATGGTCTGTATGTCACATATGGAACAATGGAACAGCAACATATATATATATATTTATCTTGTATATACGGAACAATAAAAGCGAATCTGTCACCAATCTGTCTTTGAAAACTGCCCCATCCCATGGTTGATGATAATCCCCTCGGCAACCTGAACTGAGTATGAGCTGGCGCATCGTGGCACCTCAGGAAACGGTCACAAAATTGACCGGTCGATGTTGATATGTTGGGCGTTTAAAAAGTTTAACCCCTTGAAGAACAGGATGACATAGGATCAAAGGAGAAAAACAATCCAGTGAGCTCATGATGACTTTTATAATATATATATATATATATCATGCACAAGGATATTTCCCCATATAAAGATTAGATTCACGATGATATGGACAAAGTATTAATCAATGATAGGAATTGAGATATATATGTCGTATTATCATATAAGTTCTGAAAACCATAAAGCGTCGGTGTGTACAATTAAGCAATATTTGACTCATAATGTGTGCTACATAATTCGTAGAGAAGGATGGTGACAAAGAGATGTAGCTACACTAGTCACTAGTCCCAATCGTTCTTTCATGACTTGATGAAACACCACAACTTGTTTTGTATCAACCCGTTTGGTGACCACCGCATGCTACTTGGAACACGAAACCCTGCAGCAATGTCTAATGTTGACCTATGATTGGTAAACCAAACCCAAATAAAGCTAACAAAGTGCGCAAACTCAATAATAAACCACCCCTGATTAAAGCTAACATTTTGCCATCCCGTCTCCCTTCCAAAAGAAAGGCTATGTGTTGATCATCCTTTCACAAGCAGGATGCGAAACCACACCGTGAATGCAACCTCTCCAGAAACCTTCAGGAATCTCAAAGAATATCAATGGGCTACCAATGGTGGTGAATTGCGAACAGACCTCCAAGAAACTCATAATTGGTGTATCAGCGCTGGTTTCAAAATCCTCAAAACATATGAGTCAATTGTGATTACTGGTTGGTGGTTTCAACCCCTCTGAAAAATATTAGTCAATGGGAAGGTTTGTCCCATATATTGCGGAAAATAAAAAATGTTCCAAACCACCAACCAGATTATTATCCCATATGGAGGTTTCCGTAAATGGTGCTACACCCCAGTCATCATCCATGGGATTTTCGGACTTTAACCATGAAATAAACCATCCAGCGAGCTTGGGGTACCCCCATGACTATGGAAAGCCTCATATCATCTCCCAAGAGCCATGGGTAATATAAACCCATGACTAATCCCCCATGTTTGGACAAACCCATATCATATCCATGTTATGCACCGGATGAATCCTGATGAATCCATGTAAATCCACAATCCAGTTCATGGTGGAACTTCCCCATTTCTGCAAAAGAAGCACAAATGAGACTCTCTAGGGATCCCTGGCACACCGTACTCGTAAGCATTCACAGAGTCCATGAGGAGCTTCTCGCAGAAGGCCTCGTTTCCGTAGAACGCCTGAGCCAAGCTGAACCGTCTTATCTTTCACCAGACTCCAGGGTCTGGATAAAATATGGTGATATTACTGCAATCATGGGCTCTTTCTTAAGCATCAAATAGGTAGTTCATAAGTTTAGTATAGAATGATTTTGTTGCCCAATATCCTGATATTTGGTGATAGTTGTCCCCATATATGGCAAATATTGGACAATCAATTACCCAATAGGCTCAACCAAAACTTAGCCAGTCATCTCAATCATGGGCCTTTATTACACTACAAACGGGATTCATAATCCCATTCCACTCCTATGCAAACTCGCAGTTGGGTAGCTGTACTCCAATCAAGGCATTTCGGTGCCAAGACCATCGTTGCGAATAGGTTGTTGATTGAGCCAACCCTCAAAACAAAAACTTACTATATTGTCACTTGGGGACCACACTTGTCAGTATCATTGTTGAGAATGAACAAACGTGAAACCAAATAGATGCTAAACTGGGCCTTTCTTTCACTAGTCAGGTGATTCTTCGGTGATGTCAGCCATGACGCCAAGTCGCAGTGCAGAGTTCTGGGCATTTGGCAAAGGTCTGCAGAAAGACTTTCTCGGCCTAGGAAACACCACCCGGTAGGGCTGGGACAACCCACCCAAAAAAAATGGCTGGAGGTTTATACAACCTCAACCAGTCCTCAAAATGGATGGACTGATGGACATACTACAAACAACATTTGAAACTGCCGGACGTTGGGAAGCAGTGAAGCAGTCCATGGCCTCAGAATGCGAATATTCCTCCCGATTTGCAGGGATAGAAAAGTAAATCATCAAGAACTCATGTTATTCCCAAGCATGATGAACATGTCTGAATCGGGAGGAAAGCATGTCCTCCTAAGCCTTGCGCCAACAGGAGATCTGTCGGTTGATTGAAGGGCTCCAACTTTTTTTTGAAGAAAAAAAAAGGGTCAGCGGACATTTTTAGGATGCCTATATAAAATGGAAATCGGAGGAACTCTACCTAAAACATGCACAAACATGCAAATGTCTATATCACTATGTTTAGGCCTAAGATGCCTATGCAAGGGAATATTCCCAAAACTTGGGTCTGACAAGGTCCTTATTAGTAGCTGCATTTCAGGTACGAGTACCTCATTTGGGCCATTGGCATGCTATGATCCCAGAACTTAACAAGATCATAAATGATGAGCGACATTTAGGAATTGGGAGCAACTGGGTTCTATCCGATGCTTACAGAAATATAAACAAATTGATCGGATGTCTTCGAACACATATGTCAAATCTCCCGCATCCTTTCAGTGGAATACAATTGCAATGGATGTGTTGCAATACCCTCTGGTAACTTCACAGTTTGCTTTTGAAAATCAACATGTTTCAAAGGTAAGTCACCGAAGTAAATTTGCAATACCACACAGCCAAGTGTTAAACTACCACAGAGTAGTATGAATTACTACGGGCCCTCATTTATGGATGATTTTCGCATTACAATCGATGAAACCCCCCAATTAAAACCTACATTTGTAGATGATTTTTCCCCATTTACCCTATTGTAATTTAACATAGCTATTGAAAATATACCATAGAAATCGTTGATTTACCTATTAAGGATGGTGATTTTCCATAGCAAACTGTTAGTTTACCAGAGGGTGTAGATTGAAAATTCTTCATGTCAACCCCCTTCGTCCGGCTCATGGCCCAGTCTTGGTTTCCGCCTCGTAGACATTGCTGGGCCATGATGGCTGTCCTTTGGTGTGTGCCGCACCAGCTGTTAATCAAAAATTGCAATGGAATATCAATCATTTATAATATGGTATAGTAATATTGATGATTTTCCTACAGATAAAAATCATCTATCTATCTGTCTGTCTGTCTGTCTATCTGTCTATCTATCTATCTATCTATCTATCTTTCTTTCTTTCTCTATATGCCCAGCTATAATAATCTATACATGTTTTTCCACGATCTTCTCAAATATTCTCTATATATATACATATATATACAATTGCCCAGCTATAGTTCAGAGATTTCTCAGCTACAAATAGCAATGTTTAATGATATTGGAGGGTAGTTCAAGGGACCACATATGACCAAATATTTGGTCTTGATGTGTGTGGTTAAGCTCTGGCTAGTTATCAGCTACTGTTTGAACCATTCAACAAATGGATACAAATGGAAATACCTAAGAAATGTAGGACGTCATGTGGTTTCCAGCTGTGCATGCGTCAGCAGTGCAGTCACACAGCTCAGTATGGAATAGATTCTAGATACCAGGGCCTACTCTCCCTCAATATTTTATGAGTCGCAGCCCAAATGAGCAAAATAAGTTTCCTTGTGCCTTTTGGTTTTGACCATCTAGAAATCCAGTGCTTTTTCATCAGAATTTTATGCAGCCTCCAAGATGCTTGAGAAGGATCACTACCCCAAAAGGGCTGAAGTTGACCATGCGATGGAAAATCAGGTCAAATCACTCTGTTCATCATTCAAAACCTGGTCAAGTCCTCTTTTTTGCTGGTGAACAATCACCTTCAACACATCAAGACATCAAGAAAAGCCCTGGATATTTCCTCGGTAGCGTCAGCAACACTGAAGCTTTTCATGAGAGCACACTGCTTTTGGTGAAGCCGCAATCAAATCAATCAAACAAAAAGTGTTCTGTTCTGGAAGATGTGAGTCCTTAGCCAACTCACAATCACCGGCCTGTTCCAGTGACGGGTTGCAACTACGCTTGAAGTGAGTGGGATGTAACGGGCGTTGAGCATGAAAGGGAAGATCCTTTCACACCAGAATTGAATGAACATATTTGTTTGATTTTGTTTGTAGAAACAACGGATTCCTGCAGATTTTCCATCAAACCACCCAATGATTTCAGCGTTGCAATCCATTTCAAACATTGCGACCGCTGGAGTCAGCCCGTCGTGGCCCCTTCCGTCCTCGCATGTAGTGTTTCACCCGCACACGAAGAATGCGCCTATCCTGCAGGAGTCTCCAGATGAACCGTTCTTCGATGGCCGTGGCTTATCCCAGAATCGCCGCTTGGTGATTTCACAATATAGACTTAATATACTAACTTAATTTGACATTTGGGGATGGGTCAAAACCTTGTACCCCTGGTGAACCCCAAAATAGCTGGTAAATGGATGTTCATCCCACTAAAAATGTATCTATAGGTATTGACCCATACCCATTTGTTTATCCTCCTATTTCACATTTATCATCATTTATCTTAATGCATAGGAAATATGCCGAAAAAAAACAATCCATTCACCCATCAAACCCATCAACCTACACGCTGGTAATCTAATGTAATCTAACCTGTCAATGTAAAATCCATGAACATATCATGATAATAATAATTTAATAATAGTAACAACCATAATAAAGAATAGTAAAGAATAATAATATTAAATAATAACAATGGATAATAATATAGTGCTATTGATCAATATTAATATATATAATGATGACTGCAAGTGGTTAATCAATATCTTTAAATAGACAGTAATTATACTGGTTGGTGGTTTCAACTTTCAACCCCTCTGAAAAATATGAAAGTCAGTTGGGATCATGAAATTCCCAACTATTGGGGAAAATTAAAGTCATGTTCCAAACCACCAACCAGATATACTTAGTAACAATATCATATCTTCCAATATCATATCTTTGAAAGAGACAGTAATTATATATACCCTCCAGTAAATTAACATGACGACCCTGGTAGTCATCGGGGTTGGTTCAGATTAGTTTCCTCTAAAAATTGGTGAAAATCTCAGGGTCAACAAGTTAATTTACCAGAGGGTAACTATAGTTATATCTGCCATAAACCATAGTGAAATGGGAGTTATTTGCACCAACTTAGCTAACAAACTGGGGCACCATCTTGTAAATAGACAGTAATTATATATAATATACCCCAACATACAAATCGGGCACATCAACGTAGCTTTCACCAACAAAAAAACGTACCCGACGTACCTCAGCCGAGAGATGTCGCTTGTAGTTGGAGCACATGTTGTCCGGATCCCTGGTGGACACTGGGTACTGCACCTCAGGTTGCCCCGGTTCATGGTTTTAAAACCATGGGGAAGTCAGCGAAGTCCCATGGTAAATCGATGATTACCCTCTGGTAAGTAAACATACAAAAAACTCTGGAAAATCACCATTTTCAATGGATAAATCAACTATAAATGGCCATGTTCAATAGCTTTTTGTATGTTTACCAGAGGGTAATCCATGTAAATCTGCGGAAAAAAACAGCTTTACATGGATTAATCATAGATTTACATGGACTTCCATTTAGAAAATCCAATCAAATGGCAAATGAGGTTTGCTCAAAGACTGGGGCACATTCGGAAACACCTTGGTTTTCAATGACGTTGAGCAACTCAAAACTTTGTCCAATGAGGTCGCTGTAGCTCTGAAAAAAGGCGTTGAGCAACTGTGTTTCAGGTATGTCTACTTTCCTTTTTTAAGAAAAAATGATCGAAGAAATGATCCATCTGGGTAAATTATAATATTTCACTAACCTGAATTAAGGCCTCACATGGGGATGATTTCCCTTATGAAAACCATGATTCCAGTGAGGGAGAACAGTGAGGTCGTTTTTTAGAAAATGATCGAAGAAATGATCATAATGGACTATCATCATAAATGATCTATACATGGATTAATGGACATTCATGATCTACACATGGATTGTAATGGACTATGAATGGATGATTTTTTGATGCCACAGCTGAGTTAGTCCCTTCAGGGAAACCACAAAATCCATCCAGCTTCATCCCGAAAAATCGTAGCCCTACCCGGCTGAGATGACTATGAACAAATAAGACCTTTTTTGGTCCCCAACTTCTGGTGTGTTGGTTTATAAATCCAATAAGTATGGTTTATGATACTTAAGCTTGGAACTATACATCATGTGGCTTTGTAAACTGGCAGTTCTTCATGTTGATCTATGCGAAGAATCGGGGTTTATGATGGTTTATGTCATTTCTTTTGTTTGAATTCAATCTTACTGCTACGCCCAACATGTTGGCACTTTCCGACCTCTGCTCATTGATGTTCACAGGCGATTGCTACAGTTGTATCGTATATCTCAAACTAATTTTAGTGTGGCGTACTGACAAAAACAATAGTAAACTCAACAATAAGCCACACCCAATCTTAGCAATTTGATATTTTGGGATCTTGATAGTTTCTTCGATAGAGTGGTTTTATGTTGAATTGGGAGATTGCGTATATGTGTACGTTTAGAGTGTCTTGACCACATTGCCCATTGACCTTGCTTGCCCAGCCCTCCCCATCAGCGAACATAGATACGGAAAATGGCCTTTCCGTGTCCCTAGATGACTTTCTGTAGAATCCGTCCATTTTCATCCATTTTCCATATCTGGGACTACTTTCCATCCATTTAACAGCGATTTTTTTTATGTTGTCACGACTTTCCAGACGTGGATGACGGGCTCCACAACTCCTGTGATCCCCACCACTGAGCTGATCCGGTTGCCAGTGCCCAGCTGACCCTGCAACGTCGCCTGCAGGGGATGACCGGGATGGTCCCAAGTGGGCGGAACTGGAAGCTCTCACAATGGCTACTGTAGTAGCTGCAGCTTAGCATCATGGTGCATGAATCACCATTTTTTCATCATTCTCAAGCATTATTCCACTACGTATAAATCCTGATTAATAGGACATAACCACAACAAAAGGTCATGAGTGCCTTAGCCGTTGTCACCTTTAATGTGAAACCACATCGGCTGACTCCATTTTTTCACTTGAGCACTGCACGCTCATCAAACCATCAGGGCTTCTTTGGCCCATCAAACCGTTGGGAAAACTGATTGGTGATTGAGCCATTGTGGCACCAAAAGAATAGTCACTCGGGCTTGGGAAATGATAATAATCATTATTATTATGTTACTATTATTATAATATATATATATATATTAATATGAGAGGCCAGCGCTCTCAGCGCCCACAAATCTCTTAAAAAAATGCTATGTTTTGAGCATTTTCTGACATGTGTGTCCAAGTCTGTAAGCAATATGTACTGTTGCCTTTTCCAGCAGTTTTAAGACATGTTCTCATTGCTGCAGGTTGTCTATCAACG
>Ga0126342_10008525_pt1 | contig 18392 bp, 15 predicted proteins | sample Cyp1metagenome_FD_92528 | JGI IMG/M metagenome (GOLD analysis project Ga0126342, IMG submission 92528) | Coral microbial communities from Lord Howe Island, Old Settlement Bay, Australia - Cyphastrea 1 metagenome | ecosystem: Host-associated > Invertebrates > Cnidaria > Coral ...
ATAGACAAAACATGTTGGCTTTCCACTTTATAGACTCCAAACATGTGGCCATTCCAGTTTATACCAGGCTATTCTCTATAAAGTCGGCCGCAAAGCATCTAGCGAGCTGTACATGGGGGATCATATTTATACATATACGTATATTCATACATGTTTCTGGATGTTTGTGTATACATATTCTGTGTGACTAGTGGCTAGCTGGAGAGGTTTGCAACCATCCATGACCAACAAACAATGGTGGCACCCACAAAACATGCGTTAAATCACATCCGGAGTCGAACAGGCCAACTGCTTGTGTATATATATATATACATTATAGAAAGAGAGAGAGAGAGAGAGATGGGTGGATGGAGGATAGATAGATCGATAGATAGATATATAAATAGAAATAGATATGCCACAAATTCAAATTTGCTTTGACATTCACAAAACAGGAGTTCCTTCCACAACTGACACAGAACATCGATGAGTGGAAGGACCCTGGCGTTCCGGCGTTCAGGAAGCTGGAAAATCACTGAGAGAAAGTTCGGGAAATCTCCGAACTACATGGGCTAAGGCTTCCATGGGTACTCTCTGGTAAATTAACATAGCTATTGAAAATGGCCATTTATAGTGGATTTACCCATTAAAAATTGCGATTTTCCATAGTTATATTAGTTTACCAGAAGGTATGTAACAAATTGCCGGAGGGTATTCTTCGCTGAGATTTCCGGAATATCCATTGGCTACAGCTCGGAAGCCTGACGTTTGAGGGAGTAGAATCCGAATGCTGCCAGGCAACTGAGGATTGCAGGTTTAAGGATGTTGTTGTTTTTTACATAGATAACATTGAATCATGTTTTGTCAGGGTGTTCGAATTCAAAGTTTGAAAAGTTCATTCAATTTGTTACTTCTTAACGCTTTTGAAGTGATTGTTTCCCGGAATTATTGCAACTAATGAGAACTCAGAAACTAATCAGGAAGCTATTGCGATCCCCGTGCCAAATCTACATTAATTGATTCAAGACTATCTTCAGATTGGAAGGTGGTGCCCACTCAGAATCCACGGGATCCGGCAAAAGTTCCATCAGTGCCACGAAGGACTTTGGTGGCTTGAAGATGGAGGGCATCGTTTCTCGATGTGAATGGGATCCGGACGATGGCGTGGATCGGTGTCTGAGAAGCCCTGGTGAGATGCTGGAATGCATGGTCTTATTATTTAGATGGTAAGGCAAGATTGATTTTCCAAGGATGTTCGTTTTCCATGTGCTTCATGAGAATCGCAGACACATGGGAAGCCAAAATGGTTCCATCACAACCTGGCATCATTGTCCATCATATTTCATTCTGTTTCCATCATATTCATTCATATTCTGGTATATTCATGTGTATTCCACAACATTCAAGACATGCAAAAAACATGATTTTCTGCGGATGATACATGATATGTGCTAAGCTGCTTTGCGGCCCCGCCAAGCAATCGACACGGCTCGTCCCAAGCGCCCGTGCCAAAGGTTCTTGTAGATGACCAACGAGCCAACTTCCAGCACCACAGCTGCACGACATTTGCTAAGAGGGTCTAGAAACATCCAAAGTAAGTGCCATGTATATAGGGTCAATGTACAGTTTGATTCTAGAAATTATACGGAAAAATAAATGAATACATAGACAGTTTTGTCATATATATATATATGTAGATGTCGTTTTTTTTACAATTTTACATGAATACATGTGCCTATATATATAACTATATGTGTAACTATAAATAGATAGTATATATATATATACATACGTGTATACATGTGTATCCAAATATTTATCATAGAACACACAAACACACACACACATATATATATATGTTATATGTACGCACGCTGTTTGAAGTCAGGAAGGCCACAGATCCTAAGCAAAATCACGATTGTATATGGCCACCTATTTAGTGTTTGCAAGCCAAGCAGAATCCCATACGATCGCTTACTGAATTGATTGCTATTTCTTGTTATTAGCTATTTGCAGCTATATGCAGTTATTGACTATCATAAACGAATTCGACTATCTGAAACAATGAGATTTAAAAACTAGTTTTAAAGTTAGTTTGTCTAAATTGCTTCCAGGCACTGTCAAACATGTCAAACTCTCATACCTTCACAACGTCTTCCCTGCGCATCTGTGGCTCTGAAGCTGACGGGGCGGACGGCCGAATGACGGTGCTGCTGGGAGTGCTGACCTTATCGCAGGTGAAGGTCTGCGAGCTAAGCAGGCGGGGATGGCCCCAAAAAACTGGGGACCCGATGGTCATTTGTGTTACATGATGTTACATGTTTACCATGGAAAACGGCCTAAGATCAGCAATTCCTACTAGGTAAAGCATCTAAAGCATAATGTTTATCATCTATATAACACCATATCTTTAGTACGTATATCAATTTTTATCATCTATTTCTATGGGCCATGGCATGGCCTACGGCTTCGCTATTTTATAAATTACCAACTGGGTAAGTTCACAGCTTGGCTTCGATGGCTTGATGAATCGCATCTCGCTGGGACCATATTCGGATGATGGGATCGTATGGTTGATGGCTTCGTCAAATATGCGTTGTTAAAAAAATGAACATGATACCAATGGGACATGTAAATGACATATACGAAAAAGCCGCTGTAGCCGGTTGGGGGGTAGGTCAGTGTTTTGCTATGAACATGTTAAATATGATCAGAGTTTTCTCAAATTATATTGCCAAATTGTTGTGCACGGGTGGCCAGGGTCTGGGGCTACGAAGCAGGGCACTGGAAAAAGTGTGGCAGGGAGAGAGGGAGGTGCTTTTGAACCCAGTCGGTGCTTTGAGGCCCATGTAAGGTGGGATAAAGACATTGGACGACATCAAGTCATCAAACGTTTCGAAGTCAAGTTGTTTCTGTGTGTTTCATCGCGCTCTTAATCAAAGAGACATTGACATCAACCCCTCCATGAGATGCAACTCGTGTTCTTCGGCTTGCAATTGCAATGTGCCAGGAACAAGCAGAAGGCAGTTTTGTTCACAAATCCTTTGGGCAAGGCATGCTATGAGCTCAACCAAGAGCGTGTCAACTCGGCTTAGTTTCGGGGGTGCTCCTTTTGTAGTTTTGTTTTTTTCTTGGTGGGGGGAAGCTACAAGTTGGTTTTAACCACCATGAACTGATACATTTATGATTATTTATGGTAGATACATGTAGGTACTGTATATTGAATAATATTATAATTATTACAGGCAACTTAGTAAATTATCGTAATTTCACTGGGCCCCCACCAGTGCCACCGGGTCCTTTGTGATGTGCAGGGGCGCCTAGGTCAAAGCCTGTCTCGACGAGCTGGACCGCTTCCGATTGCTGGAGCCAGGCTTAGTCTACGCCTCAGAAGTGCGGCACGCAGCCGAGTCTAGGCCACTCAATGCCAAGGACAGCTTGTTGGTGGGTGGCAAGTTCGCCATGTTTTACCATGAGTGTCAGAATGGGGGGAGATACCACGAAATTGCCATGTCAAGATGGAACATGAATGAACATTATTGAAAATGATGATTAAACATGTCTCAGACAACGCCTGTGGGGATGGGTCTTATACATGATGCCATAGTTAAGTTTAGGGTATGTTCGGTGTGGAGACCAGGGTGCCAAGGCCAGGTTTTTACGCGAACACCAGGGTGCCAGGCTTGTGATGCTGAAAGATATTGTAGTAGCTGCTTTGGCATTTTGACCGACCTTCTAGCTGTCACTTGTTTGGTATGTGATCCTCACCTGGGAGCCCGTCTCAATATCACCGGCTGCTTCATGCCATCCAAAGCCGGCAACAAATACCTTCAACACATCTCGCCTCATCCTCCATCCTCCATCATTTCTCTGAGCGTGGTGCAGGAGTGGCGCAGTTTCCAGGCGGAGATCGGCTGCCAGCCGTTGCACCTTGCTTGCCTGGCCTGTGGTTCGGAGGTGGAGCGGTTGCTGAAGGAAGGGGCCAAGGACAAGGCCAAGGTCGTTCAACAGCTGGCGGCAGACATCGCACCTTGGTTCTGGGCGCTCCCTGGGGGGCCTGGAGGTTGGGTGGAAAAAGTGGGAAACCCTACTAATATCTACTAATTATATAGTATATTACAGTATATAGTACAACCATGTATAACCTGTATCTTGAAACCAATTAGTGAAATTAGGCATGTATGAGAAAAGAACTCACTTGTACGATATTGAAGGGATGAGGTGTGGTCTACTATCGAGTTTGCTGCTTTCGGCCATGTGTGGATTCCCAACAAAGATGAAGTGGGATTCAAAAAGCAAAAAAGGTGTGGTATATGGCAGGTTGGCAATTTAGTTGCAAACCGCATTTAGCATGGCAGGCAGGCCCAGGTGTTGACATGATGTTTTTCTTAACTAGGGCCACTTCCAGTCAGAACCCGGATGATGACATCCTGCGATAATTTGTTGGCCCTTTATTAAGGCGCGTAGTCAATACCCAAACATGTCATGATCCTGTAGTGCATACCCATGGGTTCATACCTAGTCAATCAATTCGTGTGTATTGATGTTGAGATTACCCATACAGTACATCAACGGCCTGTGTTACTATTCATACAAACCGGCCACCCAGCATGATATTTGCTGCAACCACCTTAAAACAATTGAAGAACACCCAATCCTAAAATAGTATTGGTATGTATTGGTATTTGTTTACCTTTTCCATTTCTTTAAGATGTTTGTATGGATCAATTGATGTAAGGTCAAGCCAACCAACATTGTTTCAAACCCAGGAGGTGTTAGCCAACTAAACCCACGAAATATACATCCATCCATCCATCCATCCATCCATCCATACATACACACATACATACATACATACATACATACATACATTGTATGTATATGTGTATTTTTCAATTTGCACATATCTAGATCTATTTTTTGTATATCTATATGGAATTTGTTGTAGGGAACCTTGGCCAAGGTCAAGCTGCTCATCGAGTATGGTGCCCGGCTGGATCTCGCGGATGTGGGTCCCATGGAGAACACGGCCCTGCACCTTGCTGCACGCGCGGGAGCGGCTGCTTGGATGAATGGTGAAATGGCTGGGTTCAAGGGAAACAACCATGGTGAATGATGGAAAATGCATCTAGGAATGAGGGTTTCGGATGTTTAGGGTTTCTACCGCGTTTTTTCCTAGATGGTTTCTAATGATGCGAAGAAGCTTGGCCGGAAACCATGGGGTTTTACCACCATTTCTAGGGCTTTCCCATACATTTTTCCATTATCCATTTTTGGGAGTGGTGAAATCTGTAGTTTTCATGTGTTTTCACCCGGTCATTTCAATCACCCCCAGAAACCAATGCTGAAATGTCAAGTAGGGGATTTATATAAACATATTTGGGACCTCCTAGGGGTGTGTTTAAGATTAGGGGGATTGCATGGCAACGTCAAACGAATTAGTCGTGAATTAGGGAATAGAAAAAAATGAGACGGGAAGCACAAAGGATGCACTTGCCTGTGAAAACACAATGTTTCCTACAGCTTGGAATCAGTTGGGAATTAGGGAATAGAAAAAAATGGGACGGGAGACAGACAGGAGGCCTTTACTTATGAAAAGGCAATGTTTTGCACAGTTTGGAATAAGATCGGCAGCATGCAGAGTGATGTTTCCACAACAGAGTTTGGAGACAAAAAGATGGGAAAACATCAGAGAGCCAGACAGTACCAACTGAGGTGTGCGGCATGCCGCACACACCAATTGGCACCGTAGATGGACGAAATATTCAAAACCCTTCTATCCGGTACAACCCCCCCGCCCCCAAAGTTCAATGTTAATGTCACCTGAAATGCACTAGCCCCAATGGACGAAAGAAATCAAACCCCTAACATCACTTTTGGTAACACGCGCGCTGAAACATTAAGATTTTGGGCTGCGGGGGTTCAACACCCTGCGTGTTGCAGGGTTTGAATGTTTTGTCAATCTACTGTAGGTAACTAGTTACCAATCATTTATCAGAAGAGTAACACTTACTCTATGACTTAGAACTATTGACTAACAATATGGAGTCCCCAGTAAAAGATTGTTGGAAAAAGAAAAGCCGATCAAAAATATACTTATAACTTATAACATGCTGTAACTTATAAGTATCATAAACCATAGTTCCTGGAGGTAAACCTATTAATCCCGTATAAGTATCATTAACCATAGTCATAAGTAATAAGTATCACAATCGCATCTAACCATGAAAAATGTAACATAGTGTAACTCTTCACCATCCTTGGATTCTGAACTCCAAGGCCCATTTGTTGAGCACTTTGTTGGTCTTGGGTGCTGATTGTCGCGCGGTGAACGGCGATGGCTGCACGGCAGAGCTCTTGGCGCAACGGGCCGGGCAGACGCTATGCCAACAGATCCTGCAGGTGATGCTAGTGGAGAAGGAGACGACGCAGGGGGTCATTGATGACATATTGTATAACATGTATAACCACATATATATATATATATATTTATTTATTTATTTATTTATTTTATTTATATATTGATACATTCAGTTATTTTACAACTATTTGCAAGATAGATACTATATATATATATATACATGCAGAGTTTATTATGTCACACGGAAACTGATAACTATACGGATTAAAAGAGGGTCCTTGGAGTCCTTGGATGCTCAACCATCAGTTGGTGAGGTCATCAAATCCATAAGTATGTTTTTGACAGGTGAGAACCACCAACCAGGTCATGCTAGTTCATGCGTTGCTTTCCTATCGACTTCTTTCAAATGCTAAGTTTGGCGATGCCCACCCGGATCAACCTGCGCATTTCAGACAACTCCCCAGTTGCATAAGATCGGCAACCTGCAACTTGCTCAAAAATGGGCACACATGGCTCTGAAATCTCCTGTTGTTTCAGATGTTTCCATCGTTTGTTGCGCCGACTTTCGCCTGCCACTGCCAGGAACTGGACTTTTTGGACGGCCCGAAACAGGGCCGTTCCCTCCGCCCTCGTTCCCGCAACTCCAAGGGCTCTACCGCGCCCGCACCGCCGGAGGCCACGCCCGCCGAGGGCGCAGCGCCCAGGGCACGGGAGGCCAAGGGCGCCAAGTACGGCAGGGATGGGCTGTGGGCCATGCTGCACCCCGACTCCGAGAGATCCAGCGAGTCGGAAGCTTGGCGCAATGGTTTGCCATGAAGTGCTTGGAATTGCTGGAAATTTGTAGGGTGGGGTGATGGGGCAGCTATGATGATTTGGAAGAAATGTGATAGTGATAGATATGTTAGGATCGTTTTTGGGGATTTCAGATTGATATATGTTTGATGGTTGCTGGCAACGAACAGCATACAGGGCCTTTTTTGGGCACCATGTGTTCACCGAGGACGGCGTGGATTCCTCTGACTTCTCTGCTTGCTCTGATGCCTCAGATTACGAGGATCAAACCAGGAACTTGGTTCGAAAGCTGAGAATCAGGACCTTGGAAGTCAGATCGCTGCGGATCCAAGAGGTTGTGTCCCAATCACCAAGCAAGTGTGGCCAGACCGTCAGACCTAGTATATCATGTGTTTGAAGGAGATCGTGAGATATAGATGGTGGGGTATACACTTTGAGTGAGACCTACTCTACAGGTTGCACATAGTTGCACCGTTTGGCTCCCCATCAACCGGTAAAAGGTTTCTTGTTTTAACAATTGTTTGTCCATCTAATTATCTCGTGCAATCACCAAAAAACACAAAGGGAAGTTCTTGAAAATTTGGCTCCGTGATGAAAACTGCCACAGTCTTCCAGTTACCTCTGAGATAGGTAACAAGTTCTGCCTTGCGATTTTGGAGTTGGGTACAGTACCTATCTGACAGGCGGAAGGTAAGGGCTGGATGTGTCCAGAAGGTCAAACACCCCAGACATCCCTGGGCCAGGAAAGCCAGGCGCACCGAACAGCTGCAAGAGATTCAGGCGGAGCATGAGGCACTGCAAGAAGAAACTTGGTGCTATTGAGATTTGCTTGGCCCAGCGGATTGGCGGGATACATATATATATATATATGGGTGGGTCGGACGGATATATAATACGTACTTACATAATCTTACGCACATATATACTGCATATATATATATATATACATATATATATATATATGTGTGTGTACGCACATATATACTGTATATATATATATATATATATGTGTGTGATGATAGAGGGAGGATGGGGTTTGCATGTTGTAAATGTGTATAAATGCATGTATCAATCTATCAATCTATCAACTTGCCAATCTATCAATCAATCTATCTATCCATCCATATATATATATTAACAATGTACAATATATATTATTATGTAAATGAACATGTGTATACATGAATGAACGTTTATACTGTAGATAGAAAATTGACTCAAGACACTTCATGTCTTGTGCAGGCCTATTGCCGTTGAAAACAGGCATTCAATGGCAAAGACACACGTTTTTTTCCAGAAAGTTTTCGTAGTTGACCCTGCTTGAAGCAAAAACTTGGCGGTAAGTTCTGAGGCTCACAAGATCTCACCAGCTTCCATCTTGATGTGGTTGTTCCTTTCAATCTGACATCACAAGATGAACTGAACTGTGCCAAGAACCAGCCCTCAACGTGGAAGAATACAGAGCTTGAAGTCCAAAAAAGACCAAGATGGCCGCAAAACCGTGCAAAAACCCTTGTGTTCACAGCATATTCACACATATCCACCGACACCTGTCACAAATCCACGGGGGCTGCCTTAAAATCAGCCCCAAGGACGCGCAGCGCTTGGAGGAGATGGCCATGTCTTTGAAGGATCGCTTCAAGACCTTGACAGATCGCTTGGCTCGCAGCTTGGTTTTTTACAGAACTTAGATCTCTTGGAATCGGGACAGCTGCCCCGGTTCCTTGATGAAGTTGGGGTGAACAAAGATTAGGGTCACCTGGTGAATTTAGGATAAGTTAGTTGTGTAAATGTGTAGCCAAATGCTGTTTGAAGCAATCTATGAGTGGGGGTCCCCAATTTGAAGCAAACAATAGTAAGACAACTCACTTCACCTTCCTCTGGCTGCGGGCCAAACCAGTGTTCAGCAAAGATGTGGTTCACAGGGCCTTGGTGCCAATCACCCATTTGTCTTGTGCCGTGGCAGTTTCTCTCACTGCCATTTCACCCAGCCACCGGCTTGGATATACGACACCTAAACCATCCCCAGTTTAAGGATATTTTAGGGTTACTCTCAGGTGTAACGCATGCATTGGGCTTCAGAATTTACATCTTACTTTCTATACACATCCGTATGGCAACCCCCCTGCCCTAAACGATTCCGAAAAGTAAATCATACAAAACATGCTTTAAAACATGGTAAACCCAATAATGAAACACCAATGGGATTAATTATTTTTGACAACCCATGGTAACATCAGTGATTGTACTGTTTGTTCTTGTCGTTACTATTTGTTATTATTGGTTTTCACCTTGGTTGCCATAGTTTGCCAAGTTACAAGTGAGCCACATTCAAACTGATATATTTCAATACATTTCAATATAGCCATTTTCTACCACTGACATATCTTAAGTGACATGTTCCAAAATCGTGATTTCTTCATGTCCCTTCACCAAGTCACCAAGTTTTCTATCTCGATTTGGGGTGATTTCTCCATCAAATGGATCCCCTGAGGATCCGGAAATCCCATGGGGATCCCATGGGAATTTTAGCGGCGCCGAGGCTTCGACGCCGGCGACCTGGCCTCGACGCAGGAGGAGATCGCCTCCGAACGGGAGCTGCGAAGCTGGTGGGAACAGCGCAGTGGCGACCTCGCAACGCAGGCGACCGTGAACGGTTGCCGGTGGAAAAGATTTGGGAAACAAAAATGGGAGGTTCTTCACCGGAAACCATGATTTTTCACATGAAATATCATTACTACAAAGGTTTCCCGTATTTTTTTGTCCCTAATAAAAAATCGTGATTTAGCTATATTAAATAGTTAGCAAGTGGATTGTACTTGGGGATATGGCGGATTATAAGCCAGTTACGATCACCAGGAATTGATAGGAATTGGTTAGGTTAATGTGGCCCTGAGAGGAATCCAAGAGTAAAAACTTAGATTGGTGCTGAGTTCTGTTCCACGCGAACGTGGGATGTATGATGTATATTGATGTATTATATCGTATCTCCAAACTCCAAACCTCCTTTTAGGTGAAGTGGGGCGTAAAGAATCAACATAACTTGGGTTTGCTCAATTCGATGCTCTATTTGAAGAGTGAAGTGGTGACTTGCCCTTGGTTTTCTCTCTAGGGCCTTGAGCTTAAATGCAGGAGAGAAAGTTGTGGCCGGATGAAACCTAAACCGATGATGGTGGTTGAGGACCAAGAATCATGGTGGAAGGATGGGAACATATGGTTTGAAGTATGTTTCTTGCTAATTTATGGTGCCCTCCTTAAAGGTATTACAGCATGTTCAGTTGGACAACATCCGAATTGATCCTTGTACTTGGCGATGAACTGGCCCATGCAACCCCTCCGAGACGACTGGTTTCAAGGAAAGTTCAGCCGTAAAACATGCCCCTTTCAAATCAAGCCAGGGAACCCCGAAAATCGATTCGACAGGTTGTATATAACATGGAAAAATCATGAACAAGAATAGTTAAAGCCCATATAGATTTAGTTTGATATACCCCCCAAACCAAGCTGAATTTCGAAGACGTTCGAAGAGGTTTTTTGTTTCAGGTCGCTCAGCTCTTGGAGCAACGGAAACGGCAGAGGGAGGAGAAGAGTCAGGAGATCTATCGACGCTTGGCCTCGCTTGGCCATGCTCTCTTTGCGCTCGGATGGAGCGGGTCGTTGTCGTTTCGTAGCGATAATGATGTAGTAGAATCGCAACAGCAAATAGCAACAACATATACTACAACAAGCCATGAAGAAAAGAGAAAAACATAACAACTACGAGATGTTATGATGATCTTTGATGTATCCCAAGTATCCGTAGAGATTGGACTCCATGTTCAGGATTCTTGGTGCTACATTTGAACGGGATGGAAACAACTACAAAGGTCATCAACGCTGATCTCCAATTCATGCCCTGTCATGGGCACTGGATTTATGGAAGTAGGGAGGCCTGAGCCATCTTCAAGTTGATTGCCTCATTTGAATCGATTTGTCTCGATTTTTGTCAGACTCAAATCCCAATCCCTAGGTTTAAGATGCATGTGCACTGGTATTCATGCCAGATGGCCACCTGAAGAATGGGGTATTGACGCTTTGAGCCTCCAAAGAAACACGTCTCGGGCTTTTCAAACAACAGAATTTGATGGCCTGAATCATCACAGATGCAGATAGCCACTGCTTCTGTGTTTTTTTTTCAATGGGTCGAACGGGGGGACACCACGGACACCAGGGAAAAGGCTCCCATGTTGTTCCCAAGTTTGGGACATTGGTGGCTTGTAACTATGATGCCTCATGTGTTTTCCGATTAAGAAAACGACATTTGCTGGTGGCTTTAAAGCTATTTTCCTTAATTTGAGAGGAGGAAAACGATAAGGGACACCTATTTTTTTTACATATGGAAATGTTTGGTGTATATATATATATAATTACTATCCAAATGGGGGTTGAGATGCAAAATGCTGCAAATATATGAGGAAAATCTATGAAAATCCTTGGATTTGGGGTAGGCCGCCATGGGCTCGGCTGGGCACTGGTGGCATGGGTCAAGTCAAATCCGGATGGGGAGAATCATTTGGTATAAGCATGATTATAATAATATGATTAATCATACCAAATTACAATATGATTAATAGTGTATATAATAATGTAGTATTAAGCATTATACATTATTATATATTATTATACATTATTATAATATGGACATGCGGATCATTGTCTCAACACCTTGGGGATGTGAACATATGTGAACCAGAAACCATAGACACTAACACGGGTTTTGAATGCTTTTGATATGGACGCAGAACTACTTTGATGATTCCTGAGTTGTTCGAGGTTTAAACGCACCTCCTTAAAGGAACAAAATTATTGAACATGGATGAACATGATCGACGGAAGGTTGAAAGAAACACTTGGTTTGATTATTTTCTTGCCTTTAGTGTATCATATTCATACTGTAACAACCATAGCAACTTTACGACATTTTACAAAGCATAATATCAATAAATCTAGGCAGTGTAGGTAAGACCAGGCCACATTTTCCAATCACAGATTGTTTTTTACCTGTTCCAAGCGATATGTCGCAGCCCAAGGATTGGAGAGAGAGATGCGCTACCATCAACGACGTGCCTTGCATTGGGAGCAGATTCAGATTGGAATCCCATTGGCAACCCATGTCGAAAGTCTTGGAACCCAAAAAAGGCAACATAGTTTGGAGCCACTGCAATAAAAATCACTTAACTTATTGTCTTATAGTGATGATTTTCTTTTGGGGATAAGACTAATGCAGATGGCAGATGCTGTTCTTATGCCTGGCGCGGAGATGTTTGTCGGCGAATCTTCAGGATGCCGGGGTACCCTGGAAAATGAAATCAGCCAAAGTCGCCGCTTGAAAATTGAACATGGCATCTTTCTGAATTTCAATCAAGGACATTCATCATATTTTCATGTGGCTATGGGGGCTATGGGTCAAAAACCTGAGACCCTAGTGAGCATAAAAACTGGGAAATGGAGGTGCTAAAAAAAGAATGAGAACACCAGTAATAACATCATAAATCTGTTTAAGAACCATAATAATAATTGCAATAACTATCGTATTAATGACGGAATCAAATAAGATTTGTATATATACAGAACTAGGTATATACAATAATCATAAATCCAGAAGCATCCTAAAATTCACACAGTCCGCATGTTCCAGATTCCAGATGTTTTTCTGTGTCTTTGCAACGTGCCTCGTTATGTCACCGTTGCAGGTGTCCAGGGGCTGGAAAGCTACTGGGAACAGTTCTTCGTGCCCCGGCGACGTCACTGGAATAATGTATGGTTACTATTGATTAGCAAGAGGAATTATCCCAAGCCGAACTTTTCAGGTTAGTGAAATATTTTGTCCAGATACAATGGACATTTTTACCGGGGATATGATGGAGGTTATAATTTGTAATGATATTATATGTATATATATATTGGGATACTTCCTAGGGATATGATACATTGGGACATCCGTGGAATTGAAATGGGACCTCCAATGATGGGACATTCATTCTCATAATCTGCCCATTCTATTGTGGTTTCTTTTGGGAAACTTCCATTGCTTTTTCAGTTTTGGGGTTGGACTGTCACAGTGCTACTTCCACTGGGATCGGATTACTGCAGGCGAAGGAGTGAAGATTGTGCCATCTTGAAAGTTGTGAAAAAAATCCTTTAATATACCCTCTCGTAAATTAGCGTAGACCCTGAAAATACTTCATTCTTAGTGGAAACTAATCTTCCAACTCGTATCTGCCAGTGTCTATGTTAATTTACTGGAGAGTAATTTACGTATTTGCGAATATATGTTGGTATGTGCATACGTACATATGTTACATACACTATGGAAATGTTGCAATTAATATCTATATGGAAATGCTCATAGAGTGCCAGCCCACTCCGCTCAAGACGGCGCCTCAAAATCAACAACGCCAGCCATAAGCTCTCAATGCAAAAACGGTTGATATTCTACCAAAGTCTCATTGCTGATTCTTGAAATTTAAAGCTTCTGCCAGTGCTTGTTGAGGTTTATTGAGGTTAGTTTACTAAGGCTTATTAAGACTCATTGAGATTTGCTTGGGTATTGAATCTGATTGATGTTGGGTAATTACCACAAACCTATTCAGAATAGTTGAGTTTCTGAGATTATGTGATGTCTACAGTACTGTTTTTTTTTTTTTATCGTGTCTTATTTTTTGATTGAACTCAAATAACTTCAAAATGCAATACAAATTCTTGATAAGTACCAATAAGCCTTAACAAGCACCAATAAGCTTTAATAAGACATTACATTCAATGAGAGCCTGGAACACTCAGCCTAGATACACTGCTCAAATTAATTTGAGGAGGGAAATTTGAGGGGAGGTTCTTAGGAAGCTTTGGAGTATTTTCCAACAAACACACACACATATATATATATAATTGTATACACACACATATAGTATTGTTGTAAAATATACCCTATACCAGTGCTATGTATCCATCCACTTGAGATGACGATGGAGGAAGAGAGAGAAAGAGTCATACAGTAATTAACATTTGCATTCACCCGCTTTACTCTTGAGACACTCTTGTCCACAAAAAAGTGACCTTCATAGATCAGGAAGCGGAATGCGCGGCGGGCGTCATCGACCTGCTTAGTGCTGAGCAGAGGTGTCGCAGCTTGGAGAAGGAGCTCAAGAAGATGGTGACCGACATCTCGCCAGTGCCTGGGCTTTTCGGATCGGTCTGGATCCCACTGGATCCCTGATTTTTCATGATTTTTATGAGTGATGTTTCTTGGTTTATAAAGCAAAAAATTGAGCTTCAGTTGGTTTAAAAACTTGGGAATGATAAAGAGAAAACGCCATTCAATTTATGAAATAGTTGTAGGTTTTTCAGTTGGTTTATTGGGAATACTTAAGTTTATGTCCATTGGTTTATACCCACCATGGGTACCATGGGTACTTATAGATACACGAACCATAGATAATAGTTCATATAGTGATCAAGTAAGTTAGCTAAGTATGGAGTAGCACCCCTGGTGGAACTGAGATGAACATCCAAGCCATTGCCCTGTTCGATGACCTAAGATAAGGGAGGCTTAAATACGGGAAACCTTCATATGTGTGGGCAAAAAATGTGTCTTATATGTTTTCCCTGGATATCCATGGAAGAATGCGTTGCTAGAATCTATCTTCAAATTTTGTGCGTTCCAGATCGTGTACCTACAAAGTCCACACTTTTATGAAGCAATCAGTCTGTTTGGTACCCCAGATTGTCACTGGCACGATCTGCCCTTGTTCTCACCACTTCACATGGGCTCGACTTTCTAGCCCCATTGCTTCAAGTGGGGATCAAGATGATCGATCCTATCCCCAAGAAATGGATAGTAATGGCAACCCCGAATAAATAAAAGTGAGATTATCGCTACAAAGTGACAAAGTCGCAATCTGATGGGTTTATAACCAAAAATCCTGGAAACTGCTGGGTTAACCATTTAGAAGAAACAAAATCCTGGAGTAAGCTACTTGACCCATGAACTTCCATCCCTAGGACCTGGCCATGCCCTCGGCTTTGCCACAGCTCTTCTCTCCGGTGTCGCCCAGCTCCGGCTCAACGCTCGGCGCCGCGCGGGTGCGCAAGCCGCTGGCGCCCAGCGGGGAGCTTTGCGCAGCGGCGGCGGTGCACCGGAAGATTCACATGGTGGAGATGGAACACAAAGCCAAGGTCAATGAGACCCTTGGGGTGATGGAAAAAAAGGGGCATCACCAGCACTTGATGGTATTTTTTGATATTTTTTGGAGGTATCATGAAGTATCCCCAGTCTGAAATTGATGTTCAGGGTTGAAAGAACTCAAGGTAGAAATCGGCATGTGTAGGTTCGAAATAGGTGGACATGCCATTGCAAACCATGGTGCGTTCACTTGGATGGCTGGCAGCACTCATTTGGTTTTGTCCGAATTTTGGGTACCCCCACATCCATGTGATTATCAGTGCGCTCTTTCTAAAATGACAATTTTGGGGCTGTGGGGTGTATCCGATTTTAGGCACGCTCATTTCTACCGAAGCCCTTCACGCTGCAAGAACCTCCGGCCGAGGATGACAGATTTTTGCAATGGCAGATTTGCTGAAAAGGAAAGGCACATCATGGCATCTGACATGTTGTTCAGCAACGTTTTTGTTTTTCTGTTGTCGTTCTTGGTGAAGCTGTTCATTTACATTCCATGATTGGATTTGAGTCATTGAGGGTGTCCCGTGTCGCAAATGAACACCAGCCTCTCCTTCGAACCATGATGCCTAGCCAGTATGGTTTCGGTGGCTTGAAAGCGCTCGGTGATAGCTTCAAGTTGCCGCGTAAATTTTGTGCGCTCCTAGGATGAAGCGATCGCTTATTTCTACTGAAGTGGTAAATATTGCGCAAAACCCATTGTAAAACCGCGGGATGAGTCATTTTATAGTTCTGGATTTGCCTAATTTTCAAATGTGCCACTTCAAAAATCCCACCCATTGTTATCATTGTTTTTCATGTGTGTTTTCTCCCCAAACCGTTCCTGTAAATGTGCCGAAACTTGGAAATCCGATGAACCATGGGAGTGGCTTCTCATGGGTTTTCCCCTGAGGCGGCGCTCGAAGAAAAGCTCGGGGAGATGGTGCGAGGTCCTTTAGAGGAGCAAAATGTCTCCTGGGACACCATCGCTCAGATGCTGCTCGCTTGATGAACTGGTGGATTTGTCAATTGCTTTAAGCAACAACAAAAGCTGGGATAATGGGCTATATAGATAATGTTAGATACATTTTGGAATATATATATATATATATGTATATATATATGTATATAATTAGAAGTATAGAGAGAGAGAGAGAGAGGCTAAAGCTGGGGAAAAATGTGGCAATTTCGCCCCCGAAACTGGTAGTTTCAATGCTTGTCCCCTCCCGATGGACATGATATAACTGGGGTAACCCTGGGTGAATGGGACGTTTTTGGTGCTTTTTTTTTACCCATGAATGGTGGCATATACTACCCATCTAGAGTTGATCCTCAGGTGGTTGGAAGTCTAGTGATGGAGCCACTGTCCAAGTCGAAAGTGAAAGGGGCCACCCTGGGCTCAACTTCTTCAATCAGGATGCATGGGAGTGGCATGAGTTTTTTTGTTTGCGGGATTAGGGATCACAAGAGAGAGGTGTGGGTGCCCCTCTATTGAGCCATATCCTGAAAACCTGCCCGCCTGGGGGGCATAGTCCCCAGGACACTGAAGTGCATCCCACTATCCAAATGGGATCGGCTTCGGGGGAACTATTTCTATACTAAGATGTGTAAGTATGTCAGGGCGTCCGCATATCTAATAATATGTAACACATATTATACGTGCACGTATCTTTCAATGGGTTGGTTTAAGGAACATTTCACAGGAACACCTCCAATTTTTTGGGAAAAAACTGATGTTTCCTGTAGCTTTTCCCTTCAACCAATAAACCAATCCATTGTATTTTGTTTTTTGTTTATGATACGCATGTCCACTGACTGATTTCCTGATCTCCATCCTTCGAGGATCGAGACGGCGCGTGCGCGGCTGGCCGCGCAGACGGACAGCGGATAGCGTCCAAAAAAGACGGCGGTCAGCAGCGGTCAGGTGGAAAAAATCAGTTATATGGCTAGAAAGCTATGGTGAATATATGGACCCAACTTTGGATGTTCTTTTTGTTCGTGTAATTGCTTCATTTGGATTTTAACCCTATAGTTTTCACTGCGTGTTTGAGTTGTTGCTCTTGTGATATAAGCATTTTGTATATTTTGTGATTAGACATCAACTGGACGATTCCTGGTTGGCGTGGTTGAGCAAGTAGTGAAAACAAGTCGCGACCGGAATGGGGGAATGAGCGACAACACCAAGCCAACCATGTTGCCTTGTTTGCTACGTACTTGAGATTGACATAGATTGACCATCACTTGTGACTTGCAAAATTTGATAGTCATGGCATGCAATGGGGTTTTCAGAGACCTTGTGTGGTCAGATGGGCTTTCTGTCGCACCGATTTGTTTTAGCAAGTTGGTCTGCAGAGTTTGACTCTTGATTGTTCTTTGGAATGAGGTTTTCTGATTCTGAGTCTTAAATAGCAATTCAGCGGGGTCCTTTTGTTAATTTCCCGGGTAACATCCTTGCTTTCAATACCTCTGAAAATTCCAAGTCCAAGTGCCCATAGAAATGACATATGGTAACCCGAAAAAAAAAACATAATATAGATATATGATATATACGTGTATATATATATATTGTGCCTCATATATATATACGTATATATACACATTACATATAACTCACACATATTCTAATAGGACTGATGCGTTTTCCCCTGTCTTTTCAGGGTTGCTGGATAAGATGACACACAATAAAGATTAAATTTATTTAAAATACCAACATACTAAGGTTGGACAACTCTTTTGCATGTGGATGTATCTGAAAATCGAGTCATCGTTTTACCCATTCAAACATATTCTAACTATTTATCTGCACAAATTATAGCGAGGACAGCCGAGGCAACGAGGCAGGTTGCAGGAATTAGCGAGGTCAGCCCTTAATTTGCTCATTAGAATTAGCCGACCTCGACGAGGTAGCCTTGCATCGGTTCTGTTGCATGCTTGGGCTTGGCTAGAAAAACTTTCTTGGGGGCCAGAGGCCGGTCAGCAGGCAAGGAAGGAAAAAAAAACTTTTCAGGCCCCAAAAAGTTTTATTTTCTATCGCCAGAGGCCGGTCAGCAGGCAAGGAAGGAAAAA
>Ga0126342_10008526_pt1 | contig 18392 bp, 18 predicted proteins | sample Cyp1metagenome_FD_92528 | JGI IMG/M metagenome (GOLD analysis project Ga0126342, IMG submission 92528) | Coral microbial communities from Lord Howe Island, Old Settlement Bay, Australia - Cyphastrea 1 metagenome | ecosystem: Host-associated > Invertebrates > Cnidaria > Coral ...
AGCCAATCTCTGGCTTCCTCTGCACGCTCACATCAAGTAAGCTTACTACAATCAGGAAGTTGCAAGTAACGCCAACTTAGCGCTCGAAAGAATTGCACTGAACGTCTCCTCCAACAACTTTGCGCAGATCGACCTGTTGTTTTGATTTGATCGCTTTCAACACTTTTAGGTGTGCTGATTGCCATAGTATTTAGAATGCTTAGATAATCTTAGATATCCTTTGCTAACTCGCTCCAGTCGACTCAGTCGACATTCCACAATACTTCTCACCCCAAGGCAGCGCATGATGTTTCGCAGGAGGTTTCAGGTCGCCATGGTGCCTTTTGTTGATGCGGTGATGCCGTACCAAGTGTGGCGGCGCTAGTTTTGGTGCTGAATTGATGTGAGGTATTTGGCTCCCCGTTTTTTCCTTCAATTCACCATATTTTTTTGTGGGAAAAGATAAGATGGAGCCTGGGGTCAAAGGTATGCACCTTTGCCAAGTGCTACAGGATGCTACAGGGTCCCAAGCACTCTGGTTGTTTGACCCCCTTGACAGCACTTCCAGAGTCTGTGGGTTGCAGAGAGGCCTCTCAAAGCAAAGGACTCTAGTCATGTAGCTACTTCAAGCTGTTTGCATCTCATTTTGCTCATTTTGCTCATTTTGCTCTACCTTAAATCCAATAAATCCAATCTTTCAACGTTAGCGCCTCAGTTGCAGCTGGTGACCTGGTCCGTTCCACAAAGGCGCTGTGTCGCGACTTTCCGTCAGCCGATTGGCAAAGAGCAACAGCCACAGCCTGGCGCATTGCGCGCGGGAGCGGGATGAAGATCTGTCAGAGTCAGATGTCAGCCATCTGTTCGGGGCCAGATCTCGGGTGCGACTTGGAATGGGTTGAGTAGACCGCAGAAGGCATGGTTCAGTGGGCTTGGCTGCGAAATGTCGTAGCTTGGGTGCTTGAAATCAAACACGGCAGTCATTGACCTTGCCAGGCTGAGTTGTCATGCAGATTGCTGTGCGTGAACATCCTCAATGGTGCTTCGTTGGTCCTGTTTCGAAGGGTACTGGGTCAAACTAGTTGAAGGGCAACATGCAAACGGAACCTTGACCGGTCTGACCGGTCAACCGAAGCACAATGAGCCGTGTTCTTTGGCTAATGGCTGATGGATATGGGCTGATGGGTTGAACAAATCAATCCCCATGGCATGTTTTGGTTGGCAATTTTTGTAGGGCTTCCCAGGCTGCATGGAAAATCATACATCCCATGGGTTTTCCAAAAGCGTCCCGGTGATTTCTTGCCTGGGAAGTTGACCAAGTGGACAGCATGGAGACTCTGTTCAGTGGAGCGCATGTTGGCACGGAAACCAATGGATGTGAACATCTCTTGATGCCTTGCGTAGGTTAAAAGTCCAGTGAAATCCCGTCGCAGACAGACAGTCAAATACGCCAGACGATGTCGCCAAAAAGTGCTCCGTTTCCGCATGTGCTGCGTTGCGTGGCCAAAATCTGTAGCTCACATCAGCAGATCAAACCAACTGCGCCAAGCAAAACCAGTGGCTTTCCATTGATCTGAGCAGTGAGCGTCAAGCCTGGACTCCAAAAAAGCGCGCGCATTTTCCGTTCAGCAAAGGCTTACAGAATTTGCCTCGGCATTGGTGAGGGCTAGCGGCTTGACTGGGAAGATGACGAATCATGAGATGTTGCAGAAAAGTTGAAAAATTGGTCCCCATTGCCCATTGCGAGCATCGATTCACGATGTGCGATTGGAGATAAGGTGAAGATCTCTGGGACGTGGTTGCATCAGGTACTTGATGGCAGTTCAGGGAGACTGCCGGACTTCCTGCAAAAAGAGAGGTTAAGTCGCTAAGTCTTTGAGTTTGTTGAATGAACTGCAGCTCAAGTGTTATTCATCCAAACATAGCTTTGGATCTTGTCTCGCCACAAAGCTTTGACGAATTTGTCAGGCACCAGGTGAGATCAGTCCCGGGTCCGCAGGGGCCAAGGTCACATCGTCAAGCCAGGTCCTGCGGTGTGCGAAAAGCGCAACTTGGAATCTGCCGACAGCTCCGACCGATTGGCGCAGCTGCCTGGAATTTTCTGCCCAAGTGGATTTCCGCGCCGCGCATCTCCCCTTGATGTGCGTCGTGGCCCAAGTGAGCTCGAGGTTTGAAGCAGGTTTGAAACGACGATGTGTTCACGGTGCTCAGATGTTGGCAAAGGTGACGTAGCTCCAAAAAGCTCGAAGTTGAAGGGGGACCTGCCTACAGCTACCACTACAACTACTGCCACCACAATCGCCACCACAACAGCCGGTGCTCAGCCGTGGAAACTCACCAAAGACCCCTGCACTGTTTATGCCTACGGTTGTAGTTTCAGTAATTTAGGATGGGAACAAAGGGAAGTCCAGAGTTTCGACCCTTTCGACCCAGGCTCCCTTTCAACACAGGATGCACAGCTGATGTCCTATCGGTCCTATCGGTCCTATCCGAAGATAGAAAGGATGCAGCTGATGGGCCTCAGCTGATCTCAGTTTCTGTGGTTTGCACTACGAGCGTCTTAGTTTCCCCATCGAAACTACAGTATTTCGGCCAGGATTTCTCAGCGTTTCTCGGGCGTGTGTAGTTAGGCACTTCAGCCTGAGGTGTTGGTTGTGGTAGGCAGATCTCAGAGGAGATGAAAGATCACCTATAGTTTCTATGCCAGTTTTTGATCTGGTGGATGAAGTCTGCGAAGCGAACTGCAGAAATGCTGCAATTTTACTGCGAAGTGAGATGCGCAGTTTGGACGACCTTGGACGACCAGAAGGACTTTGGAACGGCACGGCAACGTCCAAATGCCCAACTCGTTCGCCAAACAGCCTGGATGAAGGGAGTTCTCCAGCCATGACAGATCTTGCTGTGATGGAAGCCCTGAGTTACCATGGAGTCAGCTGTTTTGAACAAATCTTCACCTCTGTGGTGGAAGATGGTGGAAGATATGGATTGCATCACTTGAAAAAGGCCGAGAAATAGGCCGAGAACACCTGTGATTTGTTTCCACGTCACGTTTTTTCGGAAGTCTTGACCTTGCCAACTTGAGAACTTGAGAAGACAAGTGCCCCTTAATTAATTTGGCATTGCTAGCAGCGACGACCGTGGCGGTAAAAAAAGTCTGACGGAAGGACTTTGCTTGCTACTGGAAGATAGGCTGCTGCCCCATGGGTAAACATCTGGAGGAATCCCGCCACATGAAGAGCCGCCATTGCAGAGGTGATGGGTCAAGATCCATTCTTTGTCAGTTACGTTTAGTTCAACGTGACAAAGTGACTGCTCCGAGTGCAGATTGTATAGGCCTAGATTTTTGCAGACATGACCCAGATGTTCAAACAAGTGACGCAAGATGTTTGACCAAAATGACTCGTGAAGCTGATATGATACAAGGATTGCACCTGCTTTTCCTTTGCATCGTGATTCTCGTGGCATGAGTCCACACACTTGACAAGAGACGCGGCTTTGGAGCATCACACTTGAAGGAACACCCTACACTGGTCCTGCAATACCAAAAAGCCATAGAAATTCAGGTTGCGAACACCCTTAGAGCCTTCACGAATCCTTGTTGCGGCAGCTTGCAGTTGTGCGGAGAAGTTGCACTGCGGCCGGTGCCGGAGCCCAACGTTGAGTACCTGACTTTGATTCTTGTTCTGTTCTTTCACCACGCTCACAGATTCCTAGCAGTCAGGGGTGAGTTGTTTGTGAATGTCAACAGCTTTTTGCAGATCTCCATGCGAAGGTCAGTTGAAGGTGCTGTTTCTTGCAAACTCAGAAAGAAAGGTCATCCCAGACTTGGGCAACGGCATATCATCCAGTTGCCTAGTCGGCACCGTCGGCCCAGTCATGACATCCGCTGTGGCTTCCATGTCGGCCGGGGTCCCTTGCTGCAGTGTTTGATGCAGGAAGAATGGGGAAGATCGGTGTGAAAGGCTAAGGCGCCGCTTCGAGCATCCCCATCGGGTCGGCAAGATTTATCTTCCAAGTGCCATATTTTCATGAGAAAATTCAGGTGATAAATTCTGATAAATGTGATTATGAACCATGGAATGCTTGGGGCCTGACAAGGACATTTGAACAGGCCCTGACAAGGACAGCTCCTTTGCAGCCCGACTCTTTCCTTCCGACGATTTTCGGGCTGATGTGCGAGGCAAAACCAGCAAAGAGTCTCCAGGGAGTGGAAGTGGTTGCAAGAACGCCTCCAACACCTCCACCGAGACCGGAAGGCAATGGAAAGGTCTGATATAAGAAGCCTCTTGAAGCTACTTAGTCACTACCCCATGACTCTGTGGTGGTGATTTGGAGCACAGGATTTTGTCATAGCACCAGGGGAGCCTTGTACCAAACTTCACCCATTTTGACCATGAAATCTCCTGCACTTGACGGGGGTCCAGTACTTTGGAGGCCTGGTTGATCAATATTTATGACCCCTTCAGGATTGACAGACAGAACCAACAGGTCAAAGTTCAAGTCGGATTGTTTTGCAGCAGAAGTTCGTGTCGACCTCAGATGAACAACAAGGATATCTGAACAGTGTTTTTTTTGTTCTGTCTGTGGAGGAGGATACCTGCAGTTTAGCAACATGTGCCTCCACGCTGCCTGTCAAGAGCCTTTCTGTTTGCCTATGATGCCTGGCAAACTATCGGTTGCTTCTCCAGTGCTTGATTCTTTCCCTCAGAAAACTCGAGGTTTTGGGATGTGGCCGAGCTAAAGCTGCAGATTTGAGCAGCGTTCACAACCCTTCTGTAGAGTGCTTCACTTGGGCAACTGGGTAGTGCCCGCAAAAGCTCAAACGCAGCTCCGGAAAGGTGGGCGAAAGCTTTGCGAAGACCAAGTTGACGTACACCGTTGCGAAAGCTTTGCGAAAGTGGCCGATTGGCCGATTTAAGTAGCGAAGCATTATAAATTGTCGCATGTTAGACCAAATACGACGAAAGCTCCGCAAAAGCAATTTTGTCAAATGTTCACCGCGCGAAAGCACTGCGAAAGTACATTTGAAAGCACCATAAAAGTACAATGAAATACCAGGGCTTTGAACACGGCTCATTTGTCTCGAGCTTCGTACTTGATCAAAGGGGGTGACTCCGCGGCACCAGATCCATGTCCAGAGCGAGTCATGACAGGAAGATCGGGAGAGGTCAACTAGCAGACTTCCGTGCACTTTTCTGGTCGGTCCTATGCCTTTTTCTCGGTCCAGTTAGCTCTTCCGAGGCTCGCGGAGCTCGGTGGAGGTCTTCAGCAATTTGTCCAGTTAGCTCCAAGGGGTTGTCCCTTCAATCATCCTTCAGCGCCCAGGTTGAGCCGGTCCAGATTGTAGCAAAAAAACCGGTCAGAAGAGTGTTATTTTGGCCCCCAAATGTTGGCAAATTTCGTACTTTGAGTGAAGAAAATGATGGTCAAGCATCAATTCTGGGAAGTTCCCAACAAAATCAGACAAACCCAGATGTTGCACTTCAGATGGCCATCTTATGTGCTTGACACTTCTCAAGCAGAACAAGCAGTGACCGACATGGATGAGTCTTACACCTGGATCCAACCTGCGCTGAGCCACACCTCAAGACTCGCCGTGAATCCTTGCCATGCCCAAGTGGTGCTTTTGCCCAACCATTCTTTATTTGGATATGGCTCAAACTTATTAACCCCCCATAATGGGATAGTTAGACATATGTTAGACATTAAGAACGACCAATGAGTTGTGGCTCCATGGGTAGCTTTTTCAAACTGACCGATGCGGAGATGATCTCAGGTTCTTGGGATCGGTGGCCGATGGAGTGCTCAGTCCTCTTGAGCCCAGGTGGTCACTGCACTTTTTCGTGCCGCAACATCCAAGTGCCGAGATTTCTGCCGAGATTTCTGGATTTCTGCCCAAAGATATATGAAGATAATCCAAAGTCATAAAAGTCATATGAGATACCTCTATCATCCTCAATCTCAATGTCTCAATGTCTTAAGTCTTCCCGCAACATCTCGAGCCACCTGAAGGCCACCTGAAGGCCACCTGAAGGGGCCGATGGACTTTTCACCAGGCTGGAGGCGAAACACGACGCGTGTCATACGAGCTGCTCGGCGCCGTTCCAGCCGACGCTACCGTGGTGTCCCATCCATCGCCCATGTCGTCTGCCCATAGTCCGAGCCGCGAGGGGATGCTGCAGGCTGTTGCCGATTTATCCAATGTCCTTTTCAGGCCTAGAATCACAGGATCGGAGAAGGTTTGACCGTAGTGATTCCAATGTCCTAATGCACCATGTCAGCTAGAAGACATGACATAGCCTTTGCAGCCGCGGTGTTTTTTGGAAGCTGCCGTGAATTCGCAGATGCAAACCGCAGCACGAGAGAAATCCTAACACGACCAAATGGCTGCGGCCTGCAGTGTGTTTACCTGACCGTCAGACAGTTGGTGTTCAAAGGGTTGGTCGCTGCCAGACCAAAGGCTGCTGTGGTTGGCACTTCGCTAAAAACCGCCAGTGTTTTGACCAACAAACATCCTCCACACATGCTGTTTTAGAGGCTGCTCCAAGGCCAGGTTCACTACACCAGACACGAATGCGAGGATTTTCTCACCCTGCCCGTTTCTGTAGGTTGAAATTCAGGTCGCAGTGCCACAGAAAATCACCACTTGAAAAATATGTCCCCAGCGGGTGGCTTCAAAGCCAGTTTTCCAAAAGTTGGCCAAAGTGCTGCAGGATTTCGGTCTCACGAAGATCGCCACTCCTCCTAGCGGTCTTGGAAAGATTGCAGAGCACCTGGAACTGCAAAGGAGTTGGTAGGATGTGCTCCAGTCACTGATAGGACTGCTGGGATCATAAATCTCTAGGCCTTTCCTTTCTGTCCAAAATCGCCTGAGATCTGGGTGGTTCTGACTGGGTGTCCAAAAAAAGCGCCACCTGAAAGAGGTCCATCCTGTTGGACCGGCAGCAGCCTGGTCAACCGGTGGCCGCTGAAGAAAGTGCGGAGCTGATTATACGCCCAGGATTCGATCGAGTTCGGAAAGCGATGTTTTTGTAAAAAACTTTGGGTTCCGAAGTTTTGGCATCGGTAAAACATGATAAAACATGACAGCGCTGTAAAGCTTCGCTTCTGTGTGTGCCACGGTGTTGAAGCCGCACACCGCGTTCAAAGGTGCCGGTAGACGAACTGCACAGGACCACAGTGCATTCTTTTCACAAGCTTCATGCAGGCTTATGTTCTTGCAAGCTTCGCATGCGCTCAAAATCGCGTAGATAAGGTAAACATGAATGAATTTGGATGAACCCCCCAAGCCTGCTTTGCAAAATATACCAAGTCTTAGCGAAAACCAGTCTGCGCAAGCTCACGCAAGGTTTCTTTAAAAAATCGACCACGCGCAAGCTCCCATCAGCATCAGCATCAGCATGTTATGACAGTATGACTCAGTATGACCAGGCAGCATCGCAGCGCTCCAGTTTCCTCGGCATAGCGGACACTGCCTAGTGGCCTAGCGCTCACACCACGGGTGCTGCTTGGAGCCCCAAACGAGTGCCGCGGCTGGTGCTTAATCCGATCGGGTCGATGAGCTCTTCAGAGCTTCACTGTCTCCTGCGGTGTCTGCAGTGTCCATTGATTTCCAACCGCGGCAGTTCTGGTGCTCACCTAAGAGGCTGATCTTTGATGATGAATGATCCACAAAACGAGTGAACTGAAACTTGATACATCCACAAAACCCCAAGCTGCGGGGGTTTCACTTTAAGTCTTTTTTAGATGAAATGAGATATTGCATAAACAACTGCAGTAATTTAAAATCTTGAAACTGGCAACCAGTGCTGGTGCCCAAAAAGGGAACTGGCCATTGCAATCGATTCAGACCCATGAATGTTTACAACCTTTGCCAATATTGAAGCGCCTTTCCCGCAACCCCTTGGCCATAATTCTGGATCCAGGCACCTGTTTTAAGGCTGGCTCCTGCAAAAAAGCTTGAACTCTTCAAACGGCCGATCTTAAAATGGGCGCTGATCCCCACCTGTCAGCTGGTTTGGGTCAAAGTCGAACGTGGCCATTTTGAACATGTTGCCACAACTTGACCAAAGTGTGACTCAACCAGCGATCTTAACACAGATTGACTTGGATACAACTTTGTTTTTCAACATCTTGAGGTTGCCATAAGTTTCCACACAGAAGGGCGTAGACAATAGACCCACTTGTCGAAAACATACCTTGTGTGCCACGCATCGGCACAACTTTGCTTTTCAAAAAGTCGAAACGCGCGGCCTGTTGCAAAAACGTCAACCGTGAGAGCTTGGTTCAGCCGGTTTTTTGAACCCAGCCAGAGCCAGCTCGCCCTAAGATAATCCTATCCTTTAAGATGCCGCCCTTGCACTGACCTTGAACTTTTTGACAGAAAAAAAGAGTGAGCATGCTCTGGAGCAGCGCGGTCTGAGTGAGAAGAAAACATAATCCATTGGCAATGCCTTTGCCAACTTTCCACTGTCCCAGTGGTATTTGTAAATTCGCCTTCTCCCCCGCAGAGAAACTTGACCCTGCAGTGCATCTCTGCTTGTCACCGCCCGACCCGAGGAAAACATAGCTTGGCAGCTTCGTTTCGTTTGATGATAGGGGAGAGAACTTGAGTTGACTACCAGGGGGAAGCTCGAAAATCGCGGGCTTCATACACAGCTGGATTATTTTGACCTACATGAATTGTAGTTTGGTGGTTCCACATGTTCCATCATTTTTCATCATTGTCAAGGCTGACCAGTTGAGAATTTGGATCAGCTCGACTCTCTTAGGTCGATCACAATGATGATATCACTTGATATTATTTGGTTGGTGGTTTGGAACATGAAATTTATTTTGTTCCATTCAGTTGGGAATAATCATACCAACTGACGAACTCATATTTTTCAGAGGGGTAGGGCTCAACCACCAACCAGATATATATAGTCAGTTATATACTGTACCATTCGACTTCGCCAGTTGGGGCCCCACTGCTTGGGGTGCTTTTTTCTCCTAGAAATGGTTCAAGTAATCAGTGCAAAAGATGTTTGGATTTGGACAAGGGTTTCCTAAAATGGGGGTACCTCCAAGTCCAAATCAATTTTATCGGATTTTCTCTCCATTTTGGGGACCATTCTTCCGGAAAGCTCCGGATGGTTAGGAAGGAGCTGTGGAGCCAAGGATATCTATGGAATTCTATGGATATATTCCCCAAAAATACCCCATTCAACGAGGAGCCAAAAAAACATCGCCTCAAAATCAGTGATGACCCAATATGGGTACCACATGGTATCACGGTATCACGGTATCACGGTACCCTGCTGAAAAAATGTGCACCCCCAAGTCTATCGCTGTTGTGACCATGGATGTTCATCTCCTCATTCACTTAAGGTATAATCGTATATTTAATCATAGGAACATAAATTACTGTAGTAATCATAATACTACTACTGTATATACTTATAAACAACACGGATAACTAATAATGATAATCATGACAATGATAACAATCATATAACAATGATCATATTGATATTGATAACAATAAGAATCACAACTATCCATTCACCATCTCGTGTCTTTTCTCGGGCGACCGTAGGGCTAGGCTCAGGATGTTCGGGGCTGCCTTGGCCGCTTATCGCTTTGTCGGTCGAGTCAAGGGGCGGTTCCTTGGTGGAAGTTGGGAGCGATCGCGTAGCTTCGCAGGGAATGTTTCGGGAATGATCCCAGTCATCACTAGTACCCTCTGGTAATTTAACATAGCTATTGAAAATGGCCATTAATAGTGGATTTTCCCATGAAAAATGGTGATTTTCCATAGCTATGTTAGTTTACCAGAGGGCAATGTCATCATCCCAGCAACCCCCAGCAACCTTATCCATTCCCTACGTAAAACGCACCAGTCAGTTTTATTGTTTTTTGGTTAAAAAAATGGATAGATTTTTGGATTTTAAAGGGAATTTTTTAACTGGAATTTTGATGGGATTTAATTTGGGCTTTATTTTTGTTTGGATATTATTATTGGGATTGAATGGGAGCATTTTTGTCAATCAGGCTTTTCCCAAAAGGCATTATTGGGATTCACTTGCATTTATTGGGATTTCGCAATCCTCCTAAAATGGGGGACCCCCCAAAGCATGGTTCTTTTCCTCTGCATGAGGCTATTGGGGCGCGGAAATATTTCAGTTGCGACCATGGTTGCTGGTAGGTCAAGACTCAAGAACTGTGATTTGGGGGAGGAACATCGATAGACTATATAGACTCTATCTGGGATGTATAATATATATATATATATATATTATAATATACATATCAATTTTTGTGCAATGTATGGTTGTACATACAGGGACTGTCCCCAATATTAGCGACCATTTCAGCTTTTTTTTTTAAAAAAAAACTATCTTTTGAATGATGACGCCAGATTCAGATGAGATTGGTGGATGAACATCCAGCTACAATGGTTTTGATCCGTGGCCATACGATGCTTGGGATGATTGGTTGTTATTGATACAACCAAAGATGACGATAAGTATGAATGGCACTGATGGCCATCAATAGCATTTTGCTACGAATTTGATACTAATTAGTTTTTCCAGTTTTGATCGCAACTTAGACTAGTAGATTAGTACTATAGTAGACTTTCTATTTGTCTTGAGACTAGCAGATGATATTCGTCTTGTTTCACCAAGGGAAAGTCATGTCCGGCCTCCAATGAAAGACTCATGTTTTGCTGGTAAGTTGCGAGCCGATGGGGTACTTTTGCAGGTCTTTGGGTCAGTCAAGCTGCGCAAAAAAAACGTACGGACAAACCATTGGAATTTTTGCATCAGGTTTTCGGAGTATGCCAAGAAGAGAAAGGCTTTGAAGTTAGCTCGCGAGAAAGCTGCTTCCAGGACGCCGGCCATCTGATGTCTGTAGCAACTTCTTCAAGACTTCTGCGATGTACACAGAAAAATAGCAGGAGGTGCAGACTCAAGTTACCATTTTATAGCCAGTAAAGCCTGGCGTCAGTTTGAGATTTTGAACAGCTCCTAGAAGCTGTTCATTGACCATTTCAGTTCATGAAATCTAAATGTTCTTTTCTTTTTTCCAACCACATGTTGGTAAGGTCACCCGATTTGCCAGTTGTATCTCAGTTTTCTTTGGTCAAGCATCTTCCAGCTCTTTCCATTCATTTGGGTTTGTCTCAGGATGCAAACGGGGAATTCATTTACTCATGGCAATTTTAGCGGGATCACACATGGCTAAACCCATGGAATTTTGTATTTTTTCCCACCAGAAAGTGACAAGGAGCTCACGGCGACTAGAACGTGCCTTCGCCTATGACGAGTATGAAGAAGAGGTTCAGTTCAGCGCTTGGGAAAGGTCTGGGTCATCTTGTCTTGCGGAGATCAATTTTAGTTGGTCAATATCAGAAACTCTTGGATATTCAATCGTCTATCCCCGTACCCTCCGGTATTTTCAAACGTGGCAATTGAAAATCACCCATTGAGTTCGCTGACTTTGCCAGCTATCAACCTCCAGCTATAGTGATGGGGGATTTTCCATCGCCACGTTGTATTACCCTCTGGTTATGACTAACATAGCCATGGGAAATGGCCCATTTATAGATGGTTTACCTGGGTTTACCTATTAAAAATGGTGATTTTACATGGCTATGTTAGTCATAACCAGATGGTAATTAAACTACCCTTGCAGCCCGCCTCCCGTGATGCCTTGGCGACCAACTTTCAGGAAGCAGAAGAAGAAGTCCGAACGGATGATGAGGAACTCGCTGCTTGGATCGTTTTTCAACGCAAGGGTTTGGCAAAAAGTCGGAAATACTGGAGGCGTCACAGCTGTGTTCATGTCTTCATTGCCATGATTTAATGGAACATTTGCATAGATTTGCAGGAAACCACGTTTTTGCATCAACTGTACATGGGTTCGTACAATTTTTTGACTCTTAAATCATCCCGGTCTGACCTCTTGAAACCTGAGAGTTTCCGGGGATCTGTAGTGGACACATCCAACAATGAACAGCCCAGGGGTGGGGTGAATCGGTGAGAATCCGGGGACATTGAGACGAGGTCGATGACATGGAGGATGAAGAAAAAGAGCGCCCCATGTTCGGCGATTTGGAGCTGCGACCAGATGCAGGTGCGTTTTGTTTGCGCGTGATCAGAGGTATGGACAGATGTATACCCCTTCAAAAAGATTGAAAAGGCCTTTGAAAAGACTTTAAAAGGATTAAAACTTAACATATTAAAACTTTTAAAACTGTGGTACATGACTTTTCGATCTTTTTTTGGGGTTGCCAATGGTTACCAGCTATATATTTTTTCTAACCATTTGGAAGGGTGCTCCCCCTGTTTGAATCTGCCAGACGGAGATTCACAGCAACTTGGCCTTCGGCATGCCGGTCCCTGGGAATTTGTGGTTCCAGCTGACATATTTCTGGCATCCTTGGGGGCGCAGTAAGTGGTTCATTCACCATAGTTGTAGCGGTTGTATGCTACTCGACACCACTATCATATCTATCATGCCGCAGTGCTGGATACCGGGGAAGATGTCAAGCCACAGGCCTTTGGTGGCTAACTTGAGGGCCGACATGTTTTCTTTCCAGGTCTGCCTAGGAAAGCCATGAACAAAACTTTGTGGAGCTGCTAAATCCAAGAGTGGGTTTGTCAGCAGTCTGAAAATAGGTTACTTCTAAATTCACCGGTTCATTATCATTTTATCATTTTAAATTTGAAAGTGACAATTTGGATGGTAAACCGGTATACCACCATTTTCAGATACGCTGAAGTAGGCTTTTCAGAATCGATCATTTGAATCTTTGAACAGCATCACCAAGCACATGATGGCGGTATTCCCATCATTTCATCGAGAAAAAACCTGAAAAACACCCAAGGTGCCACGCTTAGATCTTCTAATCATCTTCCACTCTACACATCACCGGGTTGCAGATCATAGGGGGCAAGCTGTGCTTCAGCATCCGCCCCCAACTATCCCCGATTTGCGGCCACGCTTTCCGCACTCCCAGGATGCGTGTGCCTTGGTTTGGAGGGACGGGAAGAAAAACCACGGGCTTTGCTGGTTTACCTTTCAAACATGTAAAGAAACGTGGATTACCCCAATACTCCTCCATATAAACAGCATGATTTCCTGTTCACCAGGAGTTTCGAAGACTTTGGGACCCACAAAATCTATTGAACATCGCTTCTGCAGGGCAATTTTTACCCGTAAAATGCCATACATGGCTGCAGAACACCAAGAAATAGGAGACACCCACGCTATTCGCACCGCATCTTTCTATGAAACTTGATACTAGTATTCATGGTGCATATGTGAAATACACTACAAAATACATCAATTATCTCAAACTTTTCATGCAATCTGAAGCTTTTCCTTGTCAGAAACATGAGTAAAACTCAGGAATTTCCCAGGATTTCCAGGCAGCCACCAAGGAAAGCCGCGATGAAAATCAGCTCACTGAGTGGGACGAGGTTCTCTCAGATGGAGAAATCGAGGCACCCGGGGCAGCGAAGCGCGAAGCCGCCCGGGATGTTCCCCACATATGTGGAGGATTTCCATGGAACATATGCTGCATAGGCTGAATTAGTCTAACTTGGTACTATAATTCTGAAAAAAAGTCAATTGCCACATTTCTACTAGAATTACAATGTTTCTTACACGGAAAAGCCTCCGGACATATCAGGTAACACATCAGGTGACACATCAAAGATGTATAAAGATGTTCCCAGATAAAGTCGTCGCAGGATTGACCTTCAGCAGGATGGACTAGGAAGCATTTTCCTTGGAATCCTGGGTAAATCCCCCAAACCTCCATTTGTGACCGGCTATGTGACTAGGAAGGCTCTAAAAGGGAAGTACTCGAAAATGGGGGCCGAACATATTCCAATGTGATCTAATCTCCGTGGTAATATCCGAATTTTCCATAACCATCATGACCCCATTTGGCCCATAGATTCATGAATTTTCCACGGTGCCCGACGGTGCCCACAAGGAGTTGAATCAGCTGGTCCGGGAGCTGCAACCAAAACTTCAAGCGCCTGAGGAGATTCATGCTCAGGACGACTCATTCCAAGGATTTCATGTGATTTAGTGGGATCTCTACAATGGGATCTTAGAAGTTTTTACTTTTTATGGCATTCGAATGGTGAATTTCGAGGATTTTAATGGAATAAAGCAACAATTGTGTGTCTGAAAATCAGGTATACCCTACCAAATGGCAATTTTTGGCCTTTTTTTAGTGAGGGAACATGATTTTCTGAAACATCAAATTTTGGGGTACGCTATTTTCAGAGAAACCCATGAATCGCATAACCATATTCATATTCTGAACATATTTTTACCTATACTAAGATACTAAGATGCAGCACCTAATATACAACCATTTTTCACACACACACATATAAATATATAATTATATGTGTATATTATGAGATAGTATGATATATTATGATATATATATAATATATATATATGTATTATATGTATTATATATATATACAATACTATACACATGTAATATATAGTATACATATGTACAATGAAATATTTGCAGCACCATTTTGTTAGGTTATGAACACCTCTGTCTATATAACTCAGTGGGGTTCTATACTTATGCAGGCAATTACGTAAAAATGTGGCTGTTGAGGAAGAACACTTGGAACTGGGAGCGTTTACCCCGCTTTAGGAGGAATGGCACCCTGGACAGGGTAGAAATCCTATTGGGCTTGGACATTCCTTCGGTTCATTTCATAGTGTTCCACCTAAGCAAGAAAGAGTCAAAGACACCCCAAATGGGTGACCTGGAAATCGACATCCACGACTTTCAGATCTTTTCTTTTTCTCCTTTTGATAAACTCCAACTTCAGTTTATGGGGAGGATGATTTAGATGGGAGTACCACTCCTCTGGGATTTGTGTCCCAAAAACATGGTACCCCAAATGACCCAAATGGCTTGGTGTCATGAGACTGGCTACAGGGGTTTCATCCTAGAAAAATCAAAGAGTCCAAGAGTCCAAGGCATCAAAGGACGGTCAACAGGGTCAATCCCGGAGTCGCAACACGCTTGCGTGCTCGCTTGCGTGGCAAGGACTTGCGAATTCGAAGAGAGATGGTGACTTTTGTGCATTGGGAGAGATGGCTATGGGTAACCAACCCTGATGAAGCCCCAAGAACAGCTGGATGCTGGTTCTTTATCTCCAAGATGAGGCAACTGCCAAATCTGCCAACAACATGACCATATGGGGTTGCGGGAGTTGAGGTAAAACCTCTACCAGATTTTGGGAGGAACATCGATTTACCATGATTTACCATCTATTTTGATGTTCACCAGAGTATCAGGGTTTTGACCCATAGTCATATGAGTATGTTGAGATATGTACAAATATGTGGGAGACCCTACTTATCATTGTGATATACTGTACATAGGTATACACACACACACTATATATATATATATGTTCAAGATGTCCGAATTGGGAGGACGTTGGTTTCTCAGAACGTATTCACTAGCCACATCACACTCACACAGACACCCAGACCTTGAAATTGATGATGCAATGCTATTCACATCTTTTCGCTTTCCGGGTACAAAAATGAATATTCAACGATAGACACCATGCAGTCTTCCGCCGACACCAGTTCTTAACCGAAACATAGCTGGGTTTTATTGAGAATCTGTCCCCGGCTACGAACAATTCATAACTTCGTAAACGGTTTCAGTAGGATTCTTTGATCACTATTACCCTCCAATTGAACACGTCTGGCAATGGAAAATCAGCCGCCCGCTGTGATTTAGCTACTACAAATGGGGATTTCCTGACGACAGCAGGGTGCGATCCAGCCAAGATAGATGTGCCTGTGCTCGCAACGAGCTATTGTTTGTGGATGTTCATGCCCCCAAACAAATATTTGGAAGATCATGGGTCTCAACCCATACCCCTGTGGAAAAACCAAGGTTTTCCCTAGGAACATGATCTACACTCCGGAGTGATTGACCCCTAGGTCAAGCGCCGGCCGCTCATCAAGTTCAACGCAGTCCTGTTCTTCGGAGAGGCCAAAACTAAGTTACGCCGGTGGAAAAACTAAGACCAGCAACACTTAAATTATGGTAAACTAACATAATTATGGAAAATCACCATTTTTAATGGGTAAATCATGATTATTTCTATGGCCAAAGTCCTATGTCGCATACGCTATGTTTACCAGAGGGTAAGCTATGGCACTTCTTTTTTTTACGGACAAACCAACTGCTGATGGTTCCTGCAGCTTCCAGGGCGCTCGTTCGGCACGAGGATGCGGTATTGATGGAGCACCTTGGAATACCCAAGGGGTTTATGGAGCAACCCCACAGTCGCCAATTGTGGACACCTCCAAATATGAGGTGAACATGATGGATTTTCTTTCCTGGTTCCGTCCACTTTTCGGCATCTTTTTGGGGGGTATTTTATAGGGATTCTATCTATGGAGACTATATGGCGATTATATATGGACATTTCAATTGACATTTCATGGATCACAAGTAGCACCTGTAGACCTAAAAAGACTCGACATGATTCAAAAGACTTGCAGTGAGTTCTACCAGATTCTACCTCAAAAGTGGATACAAACCAGTGCTCTTCAAAAACTTTCCACGAGATGTGAACGGAAACAACACATCGAAAACGTGGCTTGGGAAGATGTTTTCAGATGATCGATCCAGGATGAACAAACGATCTCTGAACATCAAGCATAATCCTCAGCAAGACGATAACTCTTAGGTATGTTTTGGATGTAGCTGATTAAACAATCACAAACCAACAAGTGCTCATCCACCACCACTTTACACATTCACATCATAAATTTGCTACCCGAATCATTGGATGGTTACTAGAAATAGACTCATCTCTGTGTTCTCCCAAGCCTTGAGTTTTGACCCATACTCATATCATAAACATCCAATGATCCAATGAGTCACTCGTATCACTGGATCATAACCATGACCCATATCATAATGACCATACAAAATAGTCCGGGATAACATGTATATATCATAACATGATAACATACATACATTCCATTACATTACATTACATTACATTACATTACATACCATTACATACCATTACATACCATTACATTACATTACATTACATTACATTACATACGTACATAGGTACATAGGTACATACGTACATACGTACATACGTACATACATACATACATCCATCCATACATCCATACATCCATACATGCATGCATCCATACATCCATACATTCATACATACATACATTCAAACATTCATACATCCATACAGACATACATACAGGCATGCAGACATATGTACACATATATCAGCAATGATACCCATATCATAACCATATCTGGAGAACCATACCCTTCATCCAGCACCTGAGGCCGGGGCTCTATGGAGCTGCCCCGGGAAGCCGAGACCGCGGCACATCCCGCAGTTCATCATCGTGACAGGTCGTAACGGAAACGGTGGTGACCTCACCAAGAAATTTGATGAAAATGGTGCTTTTAAAGATGTTTAAACTGGGAAATGAACATCGAATTTGTAACCAACTTCATATTATGCTATTTGGGTGTGTCTGAAAATGGGGACAAACAATGGCAAACCCATATGGCCATCCATGGGTGTAGATAAGTGATCTATATGCAGACGATGGATTTTCCATATCTATCGAATCCATTGTTCGTTTACTGGACGGGTAACGAATGAAACATCGGGATTTGACACTCTTTAATCATTGATTCATCATCCCTCATAGACACTTGTCGGAAGTGCTAAAGAACTGGGCATAGCCTGAGCCCATGGTCCGTTGTGGCCCCGTGGATCCCCGTGGGCTGGGCCCCGCCGCAAGGTCACAAGCAAAGAAATCGAGGGAACATGGGCATCAACGGCTTTTACCAGCGATTCGACGAGGCAGAGAGTGATCTGAGTCCAGCGACCTGACATGTGAAAAGGGGATACATACATACATTAAGGCTGTTAATTAAGACCATTGTTGATGTGAGTTTTTGGAGGATTTCCCATGACCCAAGATTCATTCCAGATTTGGGGATGTTTCCATGGTGCAGATCTTTTGGTTTTCCATCCCATCCAGGATTTTCACGGTCGGCCTGTCTACCAGAAGATCATGGAGAGGTGCGACCTGTCGTGGGGCGGTGTTTGCTGGGAAAATCATCGAACTGCATGAGGGATTTCCAGTTTAATTATGATTTAAAATCACCTGTAATATCCTGTAATCATGAATAGCCAAAATGATGATTATCTATTTAGTCAGAATGATGAACGTTGATTCCCCACCTGCCAGGTGAGGGTTGTTAGATTTTATGTCAGTTGCCTCCTCGTCCTCCTCCTCGTCCTCCTTCTCCTCCTCCTCCTCCTTCTCCTCCTCCTCCGCCTCGTCCTGCCTCGTCC
>Ga0126342_10008527_pt1 | contig 18391 bp, 23 predicted proteins | sample Cyp1metagenome_FD_92528 | JGI IMG/M metagenome (GOLD analysis project Ga0126342, IMG submission 92528) | Coral microbial communities from Lord Howe Island, Old Settlement Bay, Australia - Cyphastrea 1 metagenome | ecosystem: Host-associated > Invertebrates > Cnidaria > Coral ...
ACACCCTTTTACTACAAAAACTGGTGCACGGGTCCATTTTTTTTGCTTGAATTATCCACGAATCAGAGGATGGTACCAAGCACGTGTTCACCCTTTTAGTAGTGGAAATGGTAAGGGGGATCTTTTGACGAGATCACGCCCCAGTTTCAGGAAATCACTCTCGCATGCATCATGGTTCACCACAACAAAAACTTGATGTCTGGGGCGAGAAGCAATCCCTAAACCACATTGTAACGGGTAGCAGTAGCAACCAAAAAAAAGTCGGCATCAACAGCGTCTTTAAAATCCTCGCTAACCAAACGGTCACCCCAGCAATGCTCTTAGGGTTCAGAGTCCGCGAAATGGGCCGTCCATGAACCAAACACGTGTGGTTGAAGAAATCATTGCTGGATGAGAAAGCAGGCTGTGTGTTTCAAGCAACGCGATGCCCGTTGGCAAGCAGAATTGCCGTGCAAAAGCAAAAGGCATTCTCGTAACTAAACAAAACCCAATTCTTTAAACCCCTCTCATATGCCCTGTATCTCCGACCGGGTCCCGGGTGAGCTCAGCAAACGTAGCTCATGGAAGCAAATTCCCAGAGTTTGTATTATTTTCCGTTTGCCAAATGACCAAATGTCGACCAAAGTATTCACTTTCGCATGGAATTCTCACAATTGAGCCTCCTACTCCAGCATGCTTGAACATGACAATGTAAACACAATGGATTAACTGCTGTCACTCTTGAGTTGCTCTCGCTCGCGCCTGTTTGAGTCTCCAGTGACTTCAACACAAAGCCTCGTCGGAAATGGTCGAACATTGTGCCAGCATCACCGGCCACTGAAGCAAATCAAAACAAGGTCACCCCGCCCGCAATGACCCCGCTGATTTTCACAACCCTTCCAGTGTTTCGTGTCTAGAGCATTTTGTGTAGACTTGCAATTCGGTTGGTATTTGCATGATTTCAGAATCGTTTTGATGATGTTACATTGGTGGAAATGTGTTTTGTTCGGTTCCCAAAATGTTAAACAAAACTGTATGTTTGTTGTTTTTCACTTGCAAGTCTTTGCCAAGGTGCCAAACTGTTTCAACTGATCATCCTTTAAAAGATACAAGCAAGGTAAAACAACGCAAAAATGTATATTATATAGATATGTGGTACACAAGAGCGTTACATCCAAGTGTTCAAAGCGTGTTATATGTAACATTAAACTGTTCACACCGTCATAGATATTACATGAAGGTGTTCAGAGCGTAGCACCAAGAGCGTGCAGAGCGTGTTGGATGTTACATGAAAGTGCTCACAGCGTGTTAGATGTTCCATGAAAGTGTTCAAAGCGTAGCACCAAGAGCGTGTTAGATGTTGCACGAATGTGTTAGACACAAGATCACAAAACTGTTATAAAACGTTATTACATGCCCCCACAACCCCCCTGTTCAGGACGTCGCATGTCAAGCATGCTCGAGGTTACGGAAGATCATAGAACGTTCTTACCTCCCCCCCCACCCCCTCATGTGCAAACATGCCGCATATCCAAAAACGTCAATAACGCTAGGACTGTTTTCCCTCCGCTGGCATAAACATAAACGGATATATTATATACCTATATTGGAAAAGGACAGTCCAAAACGTGTGGAAATTTACAAAAGAGAGGTTTCAGGCATAGCATCAACAGCGTGTTAGATAATTACAGGACAAAAGGAGACGTAGCATCAACAGCGTGTAAAACAGAAGTTTGACAAAGTCTGAAGCATCTGCCAAAAGAAGCGGCGACAAAACGGTATTAGCCCCCCCACGCCCCCCACCCAAATGAAAATGCGAAATATAAAATGTGACAAGACAACATTGCATCAGCAAACCGCCTGAGGTCGTCAGAGGCGGCGTCAGCCAAAACAAGCATAACAAACATTTATTGAGGCTCCAACCACACTCCGGAAAAATCCGGGCAACGGGCACCAGGCTGAGGAATTGCCATCACCACGTCTGTCAATGTTTTTTGAATTGTTTTGTCCATTAGCTCACCGAAGAATATTCGCCGCAACAACCCCTCCTCCCCACATGAACATTATCAAATCATTGAAAATTGAATGCGCAGTCATTGGCCTGGCCTGGTTCCCCTGCGTCCATCAAGTCTGAAGGCGAGCTGGTGCGTATTTCCTCGGTCCATGGACTCCCTCTTGAACTCACTCCAAACATGCGATCAAATAAGGAACAATAAGCACACAGGGAACTTTTGGGCCTCCCTACTGCTGTGCAGTATCTATCGCATGGTGTCGCCCCGCACCTGGGTCACTTTCATTACGAAAACGTTAGGGGAAAAAAAAGTAATAAGTAATGCAAATCATTCGGCGAATCGTGTTTCCAAGGCTGCCGCTCGAACCACGAGTTTCTAGTTGCACTGGGTGTGTTTTGCCTGCAGCAACAATGCCGTCATTCGCAATGTGTTTGCGTGTAAGCATGCTCAAGATTTATGGATATACCGATATACCTAGCCAAAAAAAAAAAAAACTTTCAACTTGCACATTAATAGGTGCAGTGGCCTGACTTCTGCTGGATTCCTCACCTTTCCGACTGTGGTCGCCAATTTGAACACATATTTATCCACTTCAATCGTCTGCAGAGGTGATGTCACAACCGTGCTTTGGTCCACATCAACGTTTGCATTCGGGTCCGCACGAATGCTATGCCCATGGCCAACTCTGGCGACCTTAGTGATTAGATGCAATCAATATGCAGCAAATCACCACAATCACCACAACATCCACCGAGTCGCCATTGCCCAGCAACTCTGGGACTTCCAGTTTGCCCAACCTTGCAAAAACAGATTCACCCAGATGAAATCACACTTGCCTGGTTCAGTACTGCTTGGTCACAGCAACATGTTCAAATAGGACCTTTCGAACGTCACTGTGGTCCTGGCGTTGTCTTCTCGCATTACATGCGCACCTAGGAAATAATTTGTCCGAAGAAAATAAAAACATCAAATTGTCATTATGCGCCCAAAGCAAGGTCCAGACTTCCGTGGAACACGAAGGTGGTACTGCGCCGTTCCAGCTGCAAAAGAACTGTGAAGCACGGTCTGCAATGACTGCTTGTGATCAACGTTTGTACTATTTTGCTTCGATCATTCTTCCATTTTTGCACGACTTGTTCGTAGCTACACCATGAATACATGGCACTGAAACCCATGGCTGCGGTGCAGCGGAATGCACTGGTTACACCTTAGTCCGTTCAGACCTGATTTTGCACATACGTGTCCATTCGGCCTTGAACCTTGGCACCCGACACAAGCTGTGTAACCGCAGCCTATGGCCTAAAACCTGTTTTTTCCTGCCAGAACCTAACTCAGAAAGAAATTAAAAATTATAGGAACATCGACCCCAAACAGTTTTGTTCAATTACATTTTCCCCACATGCCTAGAAAAAAATAACCTGTCGAGCATACCTGTACTATTTTTTTCACGAAACCTGTCTATATCAAGTTTGGTTCCATCAACCTAACCTCCCTCAAACCCACATCTATCAAATTAATACTTAGATTTGTCAAATTTGTCCGTATCAAATTTACATTTATGAAGTTCCCCAATCTATTTCTATCAAATTACCTCCGACAATTGTTTTTCCACCAAATTTATCCGCATCAAATTTATTTTGCACATATTTGCCCTCATGAAGTCTGTCTCCGAATTTATCTTTGTCAAATGTGCTTTAGTTTTATTTGTAACCATCAATCAAACATGCCTGCCGCAATTTGTTTCTGTCAAACTTATTTTTGCCAAACTTACCTCCATCAAATTCATGTTCCCTGTCAACCTTTGACAATCAGCCGCGTTTCGTGTGGCACCGCACAGACACCACTTGCTGACTGGGTCTGGCAGCAAGTTTTTGCCTGCATCGGTCGCCATGGTCGCTGTGTGGTCGCCGTCGTGGCCGTGTTTGCCACTGCCATTTTGCGCGGCACGCGTTGCGCTTTGTGAATCTTAGCTGCATCAGTTCGTCTCTGCCGATCTTATACCTACTGCCTCTATCTACTCTGTGTCGGCTAAATTTCACTACCAGTTTGTTTGCAAACAATTTTGCCTTTATATTTACCTTTTTTTTTATCAAACTTACTTTTATCAAATGACTATACCCGACCAAACATATTTTTACCAAATTGTTCTCGACCAATTTTTTGCAGTCATTTTTTATTTTAATGTCCACCAATTATTTACGTGACACTTTTCTTCGGCAACCCTATCGGTGTTAAATTTATCTCTACCAAACGTCAATCTGCAAAATTGGTTTCGAACAAACCCTATTATTTTACAGACAATTTCGTCTATCAAGCTTACGAGTTTGAAATTGATGTCCCTCTATCACACTTATTCCGGTGAATTGTATTGCACGAAACCTTTTTTCCCCCTATATTTAGTTTCGCCAATCCTATCTCTCTATATCAAGCATCTCTCTACAACATTGCTCTGTTCCACGCTTCGTCCTAGCATTCAGTTTTACGGTAGCAAATTTACTAATATCAAGTTTACCTTTGCCAATTTGGCCTCGACCAATTTCATTTCAGCATGATTTGCCTCCATCAACTCCATTCCTACCCTTGCATTTCGGGCCAAAGGGAGGGTGCAAAAACTAACAGGACGGTACTAGTGAGTTAGTAGCGTTGTACCGGCAAATTCGTAGCTGAAACGAAAAACTGAAACAGGAATTTCTGAGCGCGAAAGCGAGGAACCAAATTGAGATCCAGGCAAAGAAAGAGCTGACGACGAGGATGATGATTTTGACGATGATGACGATGATGACGATGATGACGATGAGGATGATGATGATGATCATGATCATGTAGTAGGAGTAGTAGTAGTAGTAGTAGTAATAGTAGTAGTAGTAGTAGTGGTGGTGGTGGTGGTGGTGGTGGTGGTGGTGGTGGTTGTGGTGGTGGTTGTGGTGGTGGTTGTGGTTGCGGTTGCGGTTGTGGTTGTGGTTGTGGTTGTGGTTGTGGTTGTAGTTGTAGTTGTAGTTGTGGTAGTAGTTGTAGTAGTTGTAGTAGTTGTAGTAGTTGTAGTAGTTGTAGTAGTTGTAGTTGTAGTTGTAGTTGTAGTAATAGTTATAAAGTGTGGAGTGTACACAAAGTGCCACGCCTCCCACGCGAAACCCGGCTACGCGACGTCTGAAACCTCCAAAGTGACCACTGTTGCAAAACTCGCCATAGGCACGGCCAGGCCTCACGCGAACAGTTGCGAACGGTCGCAGGCGGCTGCGAACTGCGCCTGCCCTCAACCCGGGCCTGCCAGGGGCGGAGGGGCGTTCTTTTGTCTTTGAAAAAATTCTACGGTTTGGGTTCACGTACTGCTTTCCTATTTCTAGTTAGTTTTCGTTAAATTTAATTTTTCATAGGATCCTGCCACCCCATCCATGATGACAGGATAATGTCAGTTGTGGGGTTGACATGTCCTTTCTTCAATCATCCGCGCCCACCGTTTCCCACACGCGTTGCGATTTGTAGAGAGCTGCGTCTCGAATGCTTGGGCCCTTCCAGGGCCACACGAACGGTCTGCAGAAACGTTTTTTGAAGCAGATAAAATGATTGGCCCGTACTTAAAATTCGGCACATACATGGTATGGTTTAGCAAAGTTTCAATGCTTTCACAATAGGGCCCCTCTTGGACTGGCCTGCACATTCGCATGCATAAACGGATTCAAATACGCAAATAGAACGCATATTCCCGACATATCCAGAAATTGCGGCTACCAGTTGTTTTCATTACGTTCATGTTTACATTTCTTTTACGTAAGGGATAAAAGGGCAAATAAACTCTTATTTTTCTCCCGACATTAAAAAACATAAACCATACACATGTACAAACCCAAACGTTACAAAATGCGCTTGCGTTATCGTTTGCGCTTTGTTTATGTTTCTGTTTATGTTTTCTTCTCGCGCGATCCAAAATAAGGCCTTATTTTGCGTGATTCACAAAATAAATTCTTATTTTTCCCCTAGGATTAAAGAAAAAACGACATAAAGTCGCAAAATACGTTAATCTGTTTCGCATACGTTTCACATACGGCTCACATATGTTTTCACTTGCGCTGCACATATGCTTCACATACGTATCACATACGTTCCACTCACCTGAATGTGTATGTTTCATATGAATTCTACATATATGTTCTTGCATGTTCGGCCACTTAAAATTTGTATACGAACCCCTGCGTCAATTCCTATAGAAGGAAAACCTTCAGGCTTTTGAGGTTCAGCTAGAGTATGGCAGAGTTTTTTTTTTTTTGCGTCCGACTTCATGCCAACACAACGCTGGCTGCAAACGAATTTCTATACCTTCCACGAACCGCATCATTTCGGCACACACAAGATGGTGCTAGGCGAATGCAAGCCCAAACTAACAAACGAGAAATATACATTGGCACGCTTGTTCTGGGCGCAAACAGTAAAACCCAACTGAAACCATTGCGGGGCCCACCCAGCACCGCAAAAAAGAAGTACGAAAACCTTGCGCTACATGATGCCACTGGTTAATATCAACATCCCACACTTCCACTTTTACCCGACTTATGCCAAGCGTACGCTGCAAATTTGGAAACCAAAAAAAAAATGACTTGTCCCGAAACCTGTATCAATGAAGATGGGACAGGGGTCACATCTGCGCTTGCCTCAGGGTCACATTTGCCCCCATTTCACCTGCCTTTCTTCGAATCATTCAACATTTTTCAGTATGACTTAGGGAAAAAAAACTGCAGAGGGGATTGAGGGGCAGCGGTTTTAGCGCCCGACTTTGGAGGCTCAATTCCACTTGGATTGTTTGACATTGGGCGCATTTTTTTGTTTGATCTGCATTTTTGTGTTTAGGAACAATTTTTGGCTTTTGAGTCTGCAGATTTCCTTCCTCCTTGCTGCATCTTCGAACTGAAATCTCGATTGGCGCAGAATTTGCTGCACTTTGGAACGGACATCTCCCATTTGCTTGCTACAAGCTGTATTTTGAAACTAGAGCCTCTCATTTGCGTGCTATGTGCTAAATTTTGGAACGCGTTTCGGAACTAAAATCGCAAATTTGGGAAACGAAAATCGAAATTTTGGTTGGTATTCATCAATTTTTTCATGGTGTCTGATCATTTTCAATGGTTTACAAGTTGCTCATGTGTTTTGGCGATATTTTCGGTCGTGTTTATCGATTTTTCCGATTGTCCTATTGAATTTTTTGGTGTTCATCGATTTCTCGACGGTCTCAGGCTGAAAATGCAGGGGGGCTGTTTATGCAAATAAGCGACTATAAACATGTTTATATGTATACGTTATTGATAAAATGCGCGGGGCGTGGAGAATCTCAATTGCCAGTAAGGGGCAAACGTTTTTTCCTCACTGCCATAACCTATAGCATGGACATTGCCGGTTTAAAGTTTGATGTGGGTTAGTTTTGAATTAATGTAAGGTTTACACGCCTGCTGGATTGCGCAGCCAAGTCTTCAGTCTGGTCCACTAACACATCCACAGTTTCCGCGGCGCTTGGTCGAACAGCGAGGCGGGATGCCGGGGGTGGGGTGCCGGGGTTGTGTTCAAGCGGCCTTGTGGGCGGGGTTCATCGGAACTGGCTATAGGGGAGGCCATGGTGGTCTCCCTTGCCATTTGTGTTCCGTTGTGCCATGGAAGCTCGACAAAGCCCGTGTGCTATCACCACAACCTGCCGGTTGTCTAGCCGGTTTGTTCGTGAAAGTTTGAATTCGGACACTACAATGTGGGTAACCACTCGGGCTCTCCAGTTTCTCCGTAGACCCGTGCTGCTGCCCGTTCTAATGGCCCGGTTCTGCGTCTCAAGACCCCTGATGTAGCACATGCCGCACGGTCGCCAAAAGAATAAAGAGAGAGACGGCACGCGTTTTGCAGGGTGTGCGCAGTTTCGTTGGTTGTTTGAAAAGTTGGCGGGGATTGATGGGGGTGGCGAAACTTTTGTGAGCGATGGGTTCGTAAGGGTTTTGTTTAATTTTTTTTCGGGTCGGTTTAAGATTTATTTTGGTGTTGCTTAGCGTCTATCTAACATTCGTTTCAAGTTGGTTGGGTTTGGATTCGGATTTATTTAGGGATAGCACACGTGCATACAACTACCTGTATATGCGTATACTTAAACATTTGTGTGTGCATGTATGCCCACACACACACATGTCCAGAATAATGTTTTTACAAGTGTGGAAGTTTGAATTTAAAGAAAGGAGAGGAAGGGGGAGGCGTTGCGCACCTGCCTCTCAAACACGAATGACAATCCGTATTTTCCTGCGCTGTGTTTTATTTCAATGTGGTACTCATAGGCAAGACGCATGTAGAATGTGAGGGGCATTCGCTGGGGATTACATTGCAAACGGCGGATATGATCTGAGCACATGGACAAAAACGTTGTTATTTTGGGGAACGGGATGCTCAGGTGGATACACTATAGTTGGAAACAAATTTCAACAAGTGTCCTGAGATAAGTTCGGACACTTGAATGTGAAAATTTGACATTCCTATCACACATACGAATTTGAAAGTAATTTTTTGACTGCCACGCAACCTTTGTGAACACAAATCTAACAAATATAATTGGGGAACAACATTCGACAACTGTTTCGAATACGGTTTTCAACAATTTTAAAAACAAAAAAAGGTAGTTAGGACACTCGTTCAAAACACGTTTCAATTCTGTCCCGACAGCATGCATGTAAGATCATGTGAGTTCATTCAATATATGCGTGTAACCTCCCTACGGTTTACATGTAACTTATGTGCTATCTATTGTAAGGAATAGTATATACACATTACAATGCTACACATGATTTCATTGTCAACAAAAGCTGAAAATTGAAATTCCGCAAATAACCGCGGAAAATGATGCAGGTTGAGGCAAAATGTTTCCCTTGTGAAAATTTTAAAGTTCATTTAACCTTAGCCGAGACTTAGAGAGGCACAGATTGAAAAATTGAAAATAACTAATTTGTCATTTTTTTGTTTTTGTTTTCATTTTTGTTGTCATTTCAGTTTTGTCTGTCAATTTTTTGGTCATTTTTTTCATTGCAGTTTTGTCTGCCATTTTTTGTCATTGTTTGTCGTTTTTGTGTCATTTCAGTTTTGGTCTGTCACGTTTGTCATTTCTGTTCGCGTTTTTTTTTGTCATTTGAGTTTTGGTCTGTCATTTTGTTTGTCATTTTTTGTCATTTTCCGGGTTGCAAAAATTTCATTTTTCTCCGCGCATTGTCATTTTTTTCATTTTTCGAATAATTTTTGATTTTTCCATATTTTTATCAAAAATGGCACCAAAAATTGCCCAAAAAAAAATGACAATTATGCAGGTTAGAAAAAAATGCATTTTTCCCGAAGCATTGTTTTTTTTGTCATTTTGTCATTTTTGTCCTTTCCTCTCATTTTGCGAATATTTTTTCATATTTTTCCATGTTTTGAAACAATTGCGCCAAAATGACCACCAAAAAAAAAATGAAAATATTTCCACCAAATGACAACTCAAGGCTCGCTTTGTGCGAGGATTTCTTTTGGGACTTCCTTGTAAGCGCGAAATGCCATTGTCGGCCGAGCGAAAAATAGTTTTGAAAAATCCCAACACGACGATCAAGTACCAAGGGGACAACCCAAAAACACCAGGTAGCAAAGCACACCAACGCTTTGAAAAGCACAAAGGTAGTCAGACCATAGGAGAAGCTACCGCAGCAGGAGCAAACTGGCAAGATCTCGCCGGGGATTTTCAAAAAAGGCTTATTCACGATTACGCCCACCATTGAAGAATTCAGAGGCACTGGTAGCAAGAGAGGGGCAGAGGAAAGCACACCAGATCGTGAAGCATCAGCGCGAGCGAAAGTAGCAAAAAATGTGACACCTTGTTCCTTGGAAAGCGTAGCCTTAGCAGTTTCTTCCAGTGCAAAAGTTGAAACTAGCAAAGTTGAGATGAGCGCAGCGACCATTGCAGCATTGAGGACCATGATGCGAGAAGAATTGAGCAACACACTCGAGGATTACTGCAAATGTGGCCGCTACCATGGAGGAGTTGCAACAAGAACTCAAAAAGGAAAAAGAGGCACGAGAAAAATTGGAACAAAGGATTCAGAAACTTGACTGTGCCAAACACCAGGAACAGAGTCACATGGAAGATGGCCGCGTCGAAAAGGCAGTAGTCGTCATTGGAGGATTCGTGGACATGGACAATGAGGAGGCAGAAAAACTTTTGACTGATGTTCTTTGCGACGTTCCTGATTTTCAGCTTGCGTATTCCACCACCCCGACCCCTGCAGTAGCCTTCGCTCAGTTCGACACCGCTGTGAACGCAATGAAATTCATCCGGAGCCATAAGAATCATTCAAAAATGAAGGATCACAAACTTTGGGCCTCAGAAAACTGGTCCCCTTTGGAGAGACGGAAATGTAAACTAGTCAGCAAAATGAAGAGAATGTTGATCGAACATTTCGGTTATGAACCGGAAAGTGTGATTGTGAGTTATACGTGGTTCCAAGTTCGTGTACGGGGACAGAAACGATTCCACAACGTTGCGACAGTGCTTGCAGACGGTTCAATTCAATGGGCGGAAAGTGATGGCATTGTGTGTCAGAGCAAATGAAGGCAGGGATGGCGGAGTTTGAGGCATCTCTGGAGTAGGGTTCGCGGTGCGCATGTGCTCATGGATTGTTTGCCGATGAGGTGGCTGATGACCCATTGTCACTTGCAACGAATGATGTGGGCCATGGTTTTACCAAATTGCATGTGATGACCAAAAATTTGCAAAGCATCCGGGATCACAAACGTTTTGAAGATTTCGTTTCTGAATTCAATGATGATTTTCTTGACGCACTCTTTGTTACAGAAACTTGGCGAGGAGAACGACAATTTTTTTTTACAACAACGCATGGACACGTATTTTTCTTGAGTGGCGGTGAGGGATGTCGTGGTGTTGGCATTGTTTTGTCTGTTGGTTTCTTTCGTGAATTGCTACAGGTGAACTTTCATGCTTATACACCTCGAATTTGCGCACTACATTTTCAATTTGATGGTAGAAAAATTCTAGTTTTTTCCTGTTATGGATGAAACTTATGAACTATTGAATCTTCTACTTGATGCTTGCGTGCGGGATGGCGCTATTCCAATCCTTGGTGGTGATTTTAATGTTTGTGTCGAATCACCATGCCAGTTTGATGAAACTGAACATGTAGGTTGGTGTGGAGCAGGCCAAAGGAATGCACGTGGTGACATGTTGGCGACTTGGGTTGTGCAATATGGATTTCAAATAATGAAACGGATGGGTGGACCAACTTGAAGAGGAGAATTGGACATGCATTCGAAAAATGGGTGGCGCACATGTACGAATAGATTTCATTTTGACGGACATGCGGTTACACCATGTAAGTTCCTGGAATGACTTTGCAATTGGTATTGGTTTGGATCATCGTTGCGTTCATTGTATTTTGGAGATCCCTGGTGCGAAACCAAAACAACGCAAACGAAAACGTACATTGAAACGCTGGAGACCATTTTTGGATGAGGAACAACAACCGAGTGACTTTCAAATTTGTTTGCGGGACCTTGTACGCAACAAACCGGAGATAACCTTTGCAGATTTGGAACATTTTTTGTTTATGGCTGGATTTCACTATGGAGCCTGCAGTGCAAATTTGGCCAAATTCAAGCCTTCCTTGCGACTAACAAGTTTGCGACGACAAAGGCGACAGAGTCAAGACACACAAATTCGTAAACAATTGACATTTACAATCCAGAAACTGCAAAAACAGGAAATTCGAACATGGAAATCGTTGAGAAGTGTCAATTTATTGCTTCACCACACCATTGGCGTTTCCTTCGCGATTTAACCCGGAAATCATTTGGCCGGACACTCGTGGAGCATCCATCTGCAAATAAATTTGCGATTTACTTGTCCGAGATATTTTATGGCAACACTGTGCAAATCAATCGCCCAAACGATTTGACGGAACCTAAGGGGACACAGTTCGCGGTAGCTAAACTGAAGCCGAACAAGGCTGCAGATGGTTGTGGTTTGGTGGCCGAACTGTTGAAGCATGCGCCGCCCAAGTTTTATGGCGATGGTGGATCTGTTCAACCACGTTTTGTTCCATGGTGATGCTCCCGTGACATGGCGCAAAAGATTTTTCCAAATGCTTACGAAAAAACATCAAGCTATTTTACCAACTGATTTCAGGCCGATTGCCAATATCCGTTTGCTCTACAAATTGTTTGCGTACATGATTTTGCATCGCATCGAAGCAACTTTGGACATGGAACAACCAAAAGAACAAAATGGTTTTCGGGCAAGACGGCGGATGAAAGACCATGTGCTCGCTACAAATTTGATTTTGGATAAAAGCAAAGGATTCAATTTGCCATTATGGATGGTTAGCCTTGATTTGTCAAAAACATTTGATCGGGAATATGGACGCGATCAGCATGTTTCCAACTAAAGTTAAAAGGTTCGTTTTTGAGGGGAAAAAATTAGTTTCTGCGAAACCAAACGGTGCAGCACGGACCTTTTTGCTTGATCCACAGGGCCTACAGTATTCAATGCGTTTTGCATGAATTGTCCATGACCAATGTGAAATCTGCTGAATGGAAATTCCAATGTGCGTCATCCTCGCGCAGGGGCCATGCATGGACATGAGCAGTGTCGTGAAACTTTCGGACTCCTCCTTGCAAATGTGGAGCCACTGCTTTCATTTGCACCTTTTGGCACGGCTACTGCGCATCAAACTCCATTGGAAAATCCCTTTTGGATTTCTTTTGAGCTAGGTGGTATTTTGTCGACAGGGAGTTGCCACCATTCCCCGGCATGAAAAGTTTGCCTTTGGCAAAGATGACATTTGGATGACGGGGAGTTGCCATCATTCCCTGGCATGGAATTTTTTTTGGCTTTGGGCCTACATTGCTTGATAGGCCATTTCTCTGAGTTGGTTCACATACTGTTCATATCTCTCTGACAGATTGGCGTCCAGATCTCTGTGGCGGTCAGCAAGAGGCTGGATATTGGCAGCCAGCGCGAAGTAAAGATCACGTCTCACATCTGCTGGTACTGGCTGATGTTGGTTCACCACATCCAAAAGGCGCATCACACAACCTTGAAAAGCAGCTGCATCACTCCATTGCTCTCTGCGCAAACAGTCTTTTAATTATTACGCAGGGTCATGGTGACTTGGCTGAGCTCTGGGGTGTCATCTGGCTCAATTGCACGATCAAACATGGGTGTTTCTTCTTCTGCAGCTTCTCGCGCATTTTCTTCCATGTCAGTAGCATCACCTCCATGAACTATGCCTTGATTTGGGGTTCGAACAACATTCAAATAACGTTGCATCCCCATTGTTCTTGCTGCAATCAAATTTGCCCGTTCCAGCCCGTACATCTGTTGGCGCTGCAGAGGTGTGAGGCCATTGAAATTGGTGTAGCCTCCCATATTGATCAACCCCCACTGGATATTTTCTGTTGAGTCTGACACCATCTCAATCTCGCCAGAGAGTTCTGTGTGTCCTGCACGTAGACATCTGAGGTCTGCTTCCATCTGCGCAATTTTCTTTTCCAGAATTGTCACAGCTGAAGACAGAATTGCATACTGTGTGTAAATGTGATCGAAGCTTGTGTAGGCGTCATTTGCTCTTTTGCAAACCCATCCCCAGAAAGCTAACACTGCCAAAATCAAAATGCTGCACATTGCATGATGAACATCCAGGAGTAACCATCGCTTTGAACATGATTGGGCTCGATACTGCATTGGGCGTTGGCTCCATAGATGTCGCTTTCACCAAGGGGCATGGCTGTTGCTCCCTGCAAAGGCTCAAGGCCCATGAAAACAATCACTCTTGCAATGTTCTTGGCAAGTGCATTGATTTGCTTTCCGCTGGAATACTTTTGAAATTGCACTTCATACTCCTCCTGGCCAATGGTTTGATCACCTTCTGCACGTGCCATTCCAATGCAATGCAGTAACATCTGAATGCATTTGCTTGCTAAAGGCTTGGTCCCAGCATCGGCAACATTCCATAGTGTAGGTACTTGTGTCATTTGTACCTTACCTTCATGCACAACTTGTTGAATCCATAACAGTTTCCCTGACACATGTTTCAACCGACCTGGTCCTTGACGCGTGGCAACCTGTCTTGCAGAAGGCAGGTAAACCAATAAATGGTGTTCAACCTGACAGACAGTGAGAAATTCAATGCAACGACGCAAGTAGATTCCATCGCAAAGTGCAGAAACCATGGAGTGCAACTCACTCTCACATGAGCTCAGGCTCACCACACGTTGAGTTCTGCTGCTTGCAAAAAGAAATCCACCATTCAATGCATGAACCCCGCAGCTCGTCGATCTTCGATGTTGTTTGTTTCCATTCCAGTCTGAATCACTGAATGTTTCAATCACCCAAAAACGCTCAGAGTTCTTCCATTTTCCTTGACCTCCAATTGGCTTTTCCAAAACCATGCAAAAGTCACTTGTTGTTTTCAAATAACCAATCACCTTTCGAAGCCTAGAGATTGCTGTCAAAGTTGGGCGGCTCATAGCATCCTTGACAACAAAAAGTAGGTCTGGGCGGACTCTTGCAAGGAAAAGGAGGGTACCTATCACAGCTCGAAAAGCATGGGCATCACGTTGACCAACTTCTTCACTAACATCCTCTGTTTGGATTGAGGCGTCACAAGCAATTGTTTGGGGTCTGGCTTTTCCAAAGTTCTCCTCAAACAACTCAATCACCTTTGAGGCTTTTGTACCTGGAATGAGAGCCAGGCCTTCCTCCAGTCTCTTGATTCTGCGTTTCAAGAAAGCGATCTCGCTTCCAATGGACTGCAACTGTGAATGGCTTATGTTGTAGTGCTCCTTGAGCTTCTTGAGGAAAACATTTTCCCAATACCAACCATCACCGCAAAACATGACATCATCAACATGAACCATCACGCAACAATGACTGTTCTTTGCCTTACAAGGTTGCTCAATGCACCTATGCATATCCAAGTGCTTGTTGAGAAAGTCCCTAAAAATCCAGTACCACATCTTTGCTCCTAGGCGTTGTACGTTTTTCTTCACTCGGTACAGCTTGTTGTGTAAGCTGACAGCCATTGGCTTCTCTTGATCAACCATGGGGAATTCGTCCTTTATGTCAACCGTCCCCAAAACCACAGAATGCTTTCCAGCTTGCTGTTCAGTTGAAGTTGCATCACCCAACCTTTGCAAGTAGATCATAGGCAGAATGTTCAGGATATGTGTGCTTGTAGCAGGTGAGTAGGTGCCACTGCGGCGTTCCAAAAATGAGAATTCTCTTGCAACTAGCCTTGATCGTCAGCCATCTTTTGCATGAGGTCCCATCTTTGGAAGTGAAGTCTTCGAGTCTCCAGTCGTAGACAAACTTCGTTGTAAGGTGCTCCTCCTTAGTGAGCTGTTCTGCAGTCACCTCTTCCAGCACATTCATTCCACATAGTCTACCAAGCTCTACCATATCAGCGAAACGATCAATCCATGGTTCAAGCGTTTCTGGTTGCCTGTCAATGGGGCAGTCTGACCATAGCTCCTCTGGAATTTCACCCAAAGAAACTTCTCCTGCATCATCATCCTTCCAACCATCTTCAACTTCATGGTCATCAAGACGTACCTCACTGTCGTAGTCATCCATGGTGTGGTAGGTCTCGTTGGAAATCTTGACTGCTCGAATCATTGAGTTATATTCAGAACTGATTCTGTCCAAGGGCTGTTTCTTGGCTGCTTCAACCCTTGCACGCTTGGCTTCATGATCATCATCACTTTCAACTCCATGAGTACGTGTTGTGGGAGAATGGCGAGGCGTCACAGGGGCTTCAACACCAACATCTGGAGTTTGTGGACCATCCATAGGCAAAGCAGGGGCTGAAGATGAAGCTTGGGATTGCAGAATTGGCTCTGGAGCATGGGCCACGGTCAATTCACCTTCATCAGTGAAGATTCCTCCCTCCATGGAAGGTTCAACAATTTGAACTTCTGGCTCCTCCTGAATCTCAATCGCCTTTGGGGCAACTCGATCATGCAAAGCCATTTCTGACAATTCCTCTTCTTCTCGTACTTCTTCAAGATGTTTCTGTTTGACAGCCTCTGCATCCTCGTCCACAAAAGAACTTGGTTGAATGGTACCTGTTGGACCACTATAGCTTGCACTAATTGCCGTTTTCGTTGCTTTGGTTGGCAAAACACGTCCACCATAGCCAGGCTTGTATTCCCAACTCCAGGGTGTGAAATTCAAATAGTATTTCAAATGAGACTTCCAGTTGGTGTCAACTCTTCGAATGCTCCTTGTGAGAACCAAACCACGTCCATCAAGAAGAAGATAGGTGTCATGAGGTTCTGATTTGCCCAGAAAGATCATTCTGCTCCATCGTGCCGTTCCCTTGCCTTCAACTTTGGAGAATCCAAAAACAGGCGCACCAAAACGACAGACCTTTGCAGTGAATTCTTTGCCATTGATAACCTCGTATGGTGACATCCCTTTCGAAGGGCCAAAACGGTTATACAACCAACTGGCATGTCTCAGAGCCCATGACCACCAAGGGCTGTTTGATGAAAAGTCGATTCCAACTTGCTCACTCATGTAGTGCATCAACGTTCCAGCAAGTGGCCTTATGCGGCCCACAACATTCTCCACAAGTCCATTTGAATGGGAATATGGTGGTGGCGCTGCCTTGAAAGTTGGCAAACCCATCGACAAACGTGCATTGATCACATACCTTTGCAATTGCAGTAGGGTCGGCTCATTGTCACATCTAAAGCTAAGTTCAGAGTATCCAAGCAAACCAGCAAATCCTAAGAGTTCTTGCACTATCAAACTCCACTGATTCTTGCTACGCAAAGGTGTCACATGAATGTAACCGCTTGCACTGTCAGTCATCACCAGGCTGGTGATCGTGCAGATTTCTTTGGCATCTGCATCTTGAGGTACAGACTTGGTGTATCCAAAATCGAATGATATGCATGGAGTGCTTGATCTCCTAGAGGCACCTGAACGCACATGTTCGTCACTTCGAGCTCTAAAACAAACACAGCTACTGCACCATGGAGCGTAAGGAAGGTGGGTAAGAAAATGCTGTTGCTGCTCTGCACATGAAGGCGGCGTTTCAAGCTTCACTGCATTTGGAGTCCTGGTCAACTCCTGCTGGGCACGTTCAGCTGCTGCATGAGCAACTTGTAGTTCCAATGCCTTTTGATGATTCAACAACCCATTTCACCTTTGAACCTGAAGTGCTCAAACCGTAGCGGGTAAGGCCAGCACGAAGGGCCCTCGAAGAGCTTGACTCTGAAAGTTCAACACCGTTCACAACCACCATGTCAACTAGTGATGGTGTCACAACCAGTCGCCCTTGCATAGGGACATCAGCTCCACCTCGAATTTCCCCACCATCAATTTCTAAGCCAAGCACTTCATCCTCAGGCGCTTGCAAGACGTCATCAGTAGCATCTCGACGTTCTGGGTCAGGAAACAAAGGAGGTTCCTCACCTTGAAGCTTGAAGCCCATCAGCACTGGGTCCTTTTCACCTTCAGTCGATCATGATCGTGAGCAGGTCTCTGGGGCCATCATAGCCGCAGACATCAGCACCTAGATCAATCAAACCTTCCAATGGTTCACACAACTCCAAAACATACCATTCACCATGATCACGTAGAAGGGTTGTTCGAGCAAGATTGCCTCATCTGTGGTCTGACCAATGTGGGATCTTGGAAACAACTGGCATGATGGCGTCCAACGCCACAGTTGCGCTCATCTAGATTCCAACCAGTGGGACCAAGACGCAAATCTGGAGTCACATCGGCTTTCACTGCACAAATTGAAGCAGGCTGTTGCACATCAGCTTCAGTGGATTCCTCATGGATTACTCCAACCCTTCACAACCATGGATCTGTTTTGAAGTTCATTGGTGCTTTCACTCCGGCAGCGTGAACAAGTGTGTTCTTCAAAGACTTTCATTTGTTATACAACTTGAGCAAGATAAAATCTAGATCCCTCACCTCAATAAAACAAACCAAAACCAAACACAAAAAATGTAAACAACGTTCCATGACTGTCTCTCACATGCACTCGTCAAAAAACGCATTTCGTTTCCTTTTTCATCTGCTGGATGGTTTAACTTCGAAACAAACGGGTCACAAACGTTCGACCATATTTTGTTGACCAGATGGCCAACCAACACCCAATTTAGACTATCTCGTGAAATGGTTATCGCCACTTGAAAATCCCAAATCAAACGAGTGAGAACCATTCCAGCAGATGATTAGGATTTTTTTTGGGGAAGTTGCCAAAGAAGTTTGTGAAAACACGAGAGCGGCGTGGCAGCTCTTTTTCACAGCTCGGACTTGAGCCAAACCACACAGGTTTGACAGCTCAGTCACTCTTCTTCTTAGAAGAGTCGTGCAGAGTAAAACGCAG
>Ga0126342_10008528_pt1 | contig 18391 bp, 17 predicted proteins | sample Cyp1metagenome_FD_92528 | JGI IMG/M metagenome (GOLD analysis project Ga0126342, IMG submission 92528) | Coral microbial communities from Lord Howe Island, Old Settlement Bay, Australia - Cyphastrea 1 metagenome | ecosystem: Host-associated > Invertebrates > Cnidaria > Coral ...
CAGCACCCTGCACAGCACCCTGCACAGCACCCTGCACAGCACCCTGCTCAAAAGTTCGCCACCGAAGACCCCACCTTTGAGAAGTAAGAACCCCTATAGCTTGCCAGCTATCTGGGGAAAAAAGGTTTGCACAAACCAGAATGGGTATATAACAGGGGTGCCATGGGATGTAATGGGATATTCAATAGGCAATAATATGATTTGGGATGGTCCGAAAATGGAGGATGGATGAGGATGGGCCCCCGATATAAGGCCATGGAACAATTAAGAAAATTATGATAAACCATGGGATAGAATGGGGCTATTGATCTTACGAGTAGTTCAGCAGTTTGTCTGAAAAGGGGGTTCACCAATTTGTTCGTAGTTACCCTCTGGTTATTTAACATAGCCATAGTATAGATGGCCCATAGAAATTGATGATTTACCTATTAATAGCATGGTGATTTTCCATGGCTATGTTAGTCAGAACCAGATGATACTGTATAGCCCATGACATATCCTCATAAAATATCCTTTTTATACCCTCCCGTATTGTTCATTTAAGTGGCAGTGGAAAATACCCCAATCGTAGATACCCTCTGGTAATGACTAACCGTTTGCTATTGAAAATTGGCCCAGTCGAAATAGTTGATTTACCTATGAAAATAGCATGGTGATTGTCCATAGTTATGGGACAGTTTACCAGAGGGTAATTTGGTAGGATGAACCTGGAGGGTATCAGTTGGAAAACTCAGCCGGCTCCAACTGGCTCCCCATTGCCAATGATATCCCAATATATCAGGTGTCCCTATATGATTCCTAATTATAATATTAGATAAATCCCAATATAGGGATACCCAATTATTATAGATATAGGTATAGTATCCCAATATATAATATAGATATCCCTACATGGAGGTTTCCTAAAATGGGGATACCCTACATCATCCAAGTTTGAACTATGTTTTTAAGGATCCCCCATTTTAGGAAATCTCCATGTTAATCATAATGTGGGTAAAACAATGCCATAAACCATCCCCCAAATCAGCTAAAAAATAGGTGGTATGTTTACCATTCCCAGTCATGGGTGGTTTATGGCATAGTTTTTACCCACATTACCCTCTGGTAAACTAACATAGCTATAGAAAATCGTCCATTTTGAATAGGTCAATCAACTAGAAATGGAGTATGTTCAATAGCTATCAGGGGTTGGTAACTGTCCCATTTTGGGAATATTGGACATCACCTGAAAAACCTTATAGTAGCCATCTAGTAGACCATATACCATTCATGGTTGGGTGATGTTCAATGGGGACATTTGATGACCCATGGCTATGTTTATGTTCAGTTAGTTTAACATAACTATGGAAAGATCCACCATGCTATTCATGGGAAAACCCACTATTTCTATGGCCAATTTTCAATAGCTATGTTGACATAACCAGAGGGTATCCCCAAGGATATCCACCACTGGCTATCCACCTGATGGCGCTACGCATGGCTCGGAAGGCGGCGTTGAGATTCTCCAGCTCCTGCGGTCCGTGGCTCCGTGGGGTTTCGGCGTGGGAAAGGGACCGGGAAATTCAAGTTCAGGAGTAAAAACATGGGAAAACCCTAGGGAAAAAACTAGAAGTCTATAGAAATCTACTAAATCTGCTATTGTCACATGATTTCTGAGAAAATTTCAGAGGATAAGTGCTGATAAACCAGATTTTTTCCGATCGAATTTCTTTCAACGCCGAAGAACGTCAACATCTGAGGCTCCTCGGCGGTTTTGATCTTGTCCTTGGACTTACTGGTCAACATCCCAGGTGCCGTGTGATCGTCAATCTTCACCTGGTTGACGTGACCGTGGAAGTCTCGGGGGTTCACATGAGGCGTTTTAGTGTGTAAAAATACCGCTGTTCTACTTAAGCATCCATAGAAATAGTTTTACATATGCATATGCATAGATTATACATCATACATCATGTATATATAATATAATATATATATATATACAAATATGTATGTATGTATATACACGTATATATATATATGCAATAACGCAATAAAGAGATATGCATATCACATATCACAAACATTCTAATCGGGGTTATCCCCAGCCGAGATGCCAAGTCTAAGCTGGACATGGCCACCATGTCGTCCACCAGGGACCGCAGGGGCTGCAGCAAGGTCGTGGAGAACCTCGGGCCGTCGGGGATGGGTTTCCTAAAATATGGGTACCCCTAAATCATCCATTTATAGATGGGATTGTCCATAACAAAAACCGTCCAGCTATGGGGATATCCACCATTTTAGGAAACCCCCATATATGTGTGTGTATATATATACATGGGAAGATGAAGATGTGGAGTGATAGAATAGTAGTTATATAGGATATATCTATAGGATATATCATGATGTATCTATAGTCTATAGTATTATATATATATCATATTATATCTACATTGAAGTGGTCAAAGAAGAAATGGTGATTGATAGATGGTGACCGGAGATGGTGAAGAGAAAGTCGACGAGATGAAGCACCTGCTATCGAACCAATCCAGAAACAGGGCCCTTATGTCCCCTATTTTCACCATCCTTTTCAATGGGAATTTCAGGATTCTAAAATGGAGGTACTGTACCATATAAGGCCATATTTTGTGGGGATATTCCCTTACATAGCCCTGAAACATAGGCCTTATATATGGTAGGTACCTCCAATTTAGGTTCCTGAAATGGCCATTGACCTTTAGGAATAATGCACCAAGATGTTGTTCTTGTAGGACCGTCATTGATTCGGATCGAAACCACATCACTCATTGCTTCCCGTACAACGTTGATGATGGTGAGGAATCTTCTCCTAGTCCTAATGTTACCACTGCATGTGCTGTTCAATACCTCATCCCAACTTCATGTCGTATTTTTGCTACGCAAAAGAAAAGCGGCAATAAAAAAGAGCACCATGAGATCATTATCATTTCTCCCATGAAAAGGCGACTGCATCTTGAAAAGGTGGAGAAAAATTCAACTACAAAATCCCACACAACCGACCGGCAATAGAATTTGTAGATCCCGCACGTAGAGATCTTCAAGTTCAACACATAAACCTAGACCGCTTCAGGATTGGACAGAGAGAAATTGTCTCTGCATCTGTGCGTCCGCGAAGCATTGAAACTAGGACCCACTTATCATCTGGACCGAGATTCCTGATCACTGCTAAACATTTCATGCAGATCAGAGAATTTCAACCAGGTTGGATATTCCGAAACGGAACAACGGCCAGCTGGTACTGCCTCTGCAATGGAATCAAGTTCGATCCAAAGAAATGACCGGGACTTAAGGGGAACATTAAAATCATACATGACCCAGCTGGCCAGCTGGATGGGGCGCTCGCCGCTAGCCCTATTCAAGATATGGATCATCCAACTGCATGGCTCATCTTGTTGGACAGTTACCCAACCTGGTTATGACATTCACAGTTTGCCATGGTTATTACGATGGCCCTAATCGAAATAGATGGTTTACCCTTCTTAATAGCATGATGGATCGTTCCATGGCATACTGTTAGTCATAACCAGAGGGTATCTGTCCATCAACAGCGCAAGTCGTTTCAATCATTTCCATGGATTCATCACTCGGCAACTACCAGGTGCCCCAACGGAGAGAGGAATCTGAATCAAGACAGCCAAGACCATCATCAAAGACCAGAAAGCTGCTTCCTGGCGTCGGAAAAAAGTGGTCAGTCTGCCATGAATGCCCTGCGATTGCCCCAATAAGTGTACATTCTACGCCAGATTTCACGGCGAAAGTGCAAAAATCCACCTGGCGGCTGGCAAGTCATGTTACCTGAGAGCTACTTGCCAGGTCAAGTTCCCATCTGGACAATGTCATCCCATGTCCCGCTCCCGTAGAAAATCACCGCACCTTGGCCTTGGAGGAGAGGTCCACCAAAGCAATACCTCGGCGAGCTGAAAATGGATCCCAAATCGGTGACAAAATAGCTGCACCATGGTTTTGTTGTGCCTGCCGAAAATGGAGAGTGGGACTTTTTTGTGGCTGTTGGGCAGCCATGTCATAGATCTGAGATGTTGCCAACATGGAGAACCAGCTCGTGTAACCGTGGAATGTCTTGGATCCGTTCACTGGTCCCAACTACTCCAGCAGGGGGGCTATCGAAAAAATGGATCGAGATGGGATTTCACACGTGTATGATCTGTTTCAAATATCCAGACTATTTTTTAGCTAACTCTGTACGTAGGTAGCTATAGGTATATGCATATGTATGTGTATGTGTACATTTATATGTGTATGTGTATGTGTTTGTGTATACATCTTGGACGTTTGCTGCTGATTTTTTCACATATCACCATCAACCCACCGGGGTCCCGCAGTACTGAGTGCCAAGGCTTAAAGTCCTGGCCCAGCGAATCGCCAAGGTTGTCCCCAGTCGTACCCGTGTCGTACCCGTGTTGTGCTCTCGGGGATGAACCACGTTTGGTCGGTCCCATTCTTCCTGCCTTGAAATTGATCTTTGCATCGCAATTGTAAGGCAAGCTTCTTAAACATGGATATTCCATTATTGGCCCATATTGGGGAGATTCCATGAATTTATGGCCTATACATGGGATATATATATATATATATATTTAAAAAAAACAAACCTTGATCGGCTCGGCCAGTTCCGCGAAAGGGATTGATCCAATTACACTGGAAGTGGCAAGATCCGCCTAGTCACTAGTCTTTTCCCGCGACAGTTCTGATATCAGTTTCTATTCCTCAAAGAAAACACCACGTATTGGCGTTTCACCAAATCTACAAAAATTATCAAAACTTCACATCACAAACAACCACTTCTCGTTGTTTTTCAACAGCCCCAAACTTCACACCAAAACGCGCCGTGCCTGTTCTCGTTTGAGGAATACCTTCCCGCAAGAAACTCGTCGCAGTCCACGAACTGATCGATGTACCAACAAGACCTCGGTCGTCGGAGTTGGAGTTTCCCAGGAGGGAAATCCCAACAAAAATGGATTCAACTCTTATTGGAAAAAACCAGGAAAAGCTGGGATAAATTTATCAGTTTGTAATTCCAGGAAATCATCAAGAGAAAATCTAATAAACTCTTGTTTGAAAGCAATTGAAGAATGTATTGGAAACCGTTCACTCGAAAGACTTTGGGGAAGAAAATGAGTTGGACATCTGTCCTTCATGTGTTGCACTGCCATGAATCTGTATGAATGACTGTATCTGCATCTTGATTGTGCAATTGGCCCTCCAATAGATTTGAGCAGCCTGAAAGAATGCCCTTTTATTCGCAGCGATTGAAAATGGAATTCAAATTTTGATATACATACATGTGATGTGTATATTTATATATATATATATTTATATATGTATGTATATTTATATATGTATGTATATACTAAGGCGAGGGATGGTCCCTCATATTTCACTCAAGTAAGTGGTCAAAGCCCTTGTCGCAACTGTATCATTCTGGGATCATCTCCCCACCGGAAAAGCAACCGTTCAGTCCGCTCCCCTCGGGGCCCTGGGAAGTTGCGACTTTTCATACTCCGTGGCCCTGAGCTTTGCCTGGCACGGTGGGACCTTGGGATCCAATCGGAACATCTACATGTTTCAAATAGGTTTTGGCAAAAAACACTTATTGGTGCTTAGTAGGGAATGGGAGAATGGGGGAATGGGATTATTATTGATAGTTGTTGTGGATCATTCCAGAGAATTCCCTACTAAGCACAAGTAAGAAAATGATGTTTTTTGCCATTGGCATTCAATGTGTCGATATGTTTTTATCGTGGCAAACATATGTACATATATGGGTTTGTCTGTATATTCCCAATTATAGCCATTTAATAGGGATAATGATCATTAACCATTGGGTTTAGGGGTACACTATTTTCAGACACACCCATATGTGTATGTTGTGTGGTACCGGTGCCTATTAATCACAAGCTGGTGGATGCTGCCGGGAAGACTCCAGCAAATAATGGACAAAATTCTGCCGCAAAAAAATGGATCCTCTTAACTTTTCAGGTGTCTTTCCCGGTTTACCAGGTGTCCCTGACTATAAATATATAATATAATATAATATAATATAACATTAAATAATATAATATAATACAATGTGATATGATGTGATATGATATGATAGAATATAATATATAATATAATGTGATATAATATAATATAGTCAAATAAAATATAATAAAATATGATATAATATAACACAATATGATATGATAAAATCCAATATAATATCATATATTTGACATAGTTTGAAAACATGTAATATAATACAATAAAATATAGTATAGTAGAACTTAATATAATGTAACATAACATAGTAACATATAATAAGCAACAGAAATTGCAGGATACAACCAAAAAGACAATTGGGAATGTAAGCCACAAAAATGGGGACGAATTAAAAAACATCAACAAAATGGGGATCTTTCCGCCAACAAACATAATGCTGGATCGATCCAAGAAACAGACGCAGACAAGCCGACGAAGAATGAGGATAAAACGATCAAGGTCATGAGTCTTGATATAAACCAACACGGAAAGGCCATGCAAACAGCCACTTTAACGGTTGGTCAGTCCCTGCTTAGGGGATGATGAACCCAGTTTGCCCATCAAAGGTGCACGTTAGTCACGTTAGGGATATGATGGGTCTCCCTATGTAAAGTGTACATCCACACAGTGGAGAGAAACCTACTATACAACAGTGTGCGCCAACGTCTTTAGTGCTACCCAACGTGTTATTCTTCCCCAAATCTTCGAAACATATGGGCCCATAGGCCCATAGGTTTCAATACTAAGTCTTACTAAGTCATGGTCTAATTTTAGCAACCCCCCATATGATGGATGGCTTTTTGATATGTGTCCTTAAATTCATTTTTGCTGCTGAAATCCCTCATGTCTGCGGCACCCAACCTCCTCCACCAAGTCGTCGCTGCGTTGCAGGGCATAGGCTTCAGAGACCCTGAGTGCCTGGGAAGTGCAGAGCTTGCTGAACCAGTGGGATCCACTAGGGCTTTTAGGAAACTGAATGGGTTTTTAATGTCGTCTAATCGGCTTTTAAGGAGAGATTTGTTAATGCCTTTTGAGGGAGTTGAATGTGGGTGTTGGATCGGGGTCATTGGATCAGAATTTCGATGGCTCGGATTCATCCCGACCATCCCATCCCAGCCATCCCGACCATGCTGACCATCTTGACGCTGATTCGACTCAATAGTTTCTGACACGGAGCTTATTCAGTATGCAGTTTCAGTGGACTTTCATTGTGTTCAATTGGGTTCAGGGTTCTTCAATGGGTCTACTGTGGGGCTTGATGGGATCGACTGGTTGATACACAACTTACCAGAGGTCGTATGATATACCCAGTGTTTGTTGGAATGATGCACCACATTTTTTGTTGCTCATCTCCCAGTTTCCCGTAAGGGTATGGTCTATCCCCTATGTTCTATTGGTATCTGCTGATCATACAGACCGAACTCTGTAGGTCGGGTCGGAAACGCTCATCCAGCTGCAATTTGGGGATTCAAAACCTTCGGTTTTCCATATGATTTTGGGTTTTTTTACATCCAGCTATTCACCAGCAAAAATCTGATGTCAATCAGAGGCTCCACCCATACCAAGTTTGGAGAGGTCGACAAAAAATATGGCTTCAGCCATTTTGGAGATCCCAAACTAGAACAATTCCCAAAGTCTAGGGAAATCCCCAACCTTTTTTTGACTTTTCCAGCAGAGTTTGCCTTAAACCAAGGACTCCCAGCGCTTTCCCTCCGTTTTTAGCCAGAGCCTCGGACCCCTGAGCTAGGTCTCCCAGCTGAATTAGCTCCGGTGGGTGTGAGGCATTGATTCTCATCAAAATGCTCCCATCCTGTAGATTTTTCGGTCAATCTATGGGATTTGGGGATGGGATTTGATTAGCGATTTGATTGGTGAACATAAGTCCTAGAACTATGGTTTATGGTAGATAAATATCGAACTTGTTAAGGGTTTATCGAACTGTTCACTGGTAAGTTGGTTTAGAACTGTGATAACCTTTTTGGATTGATGGTGGATATATTATTTAAAAAAAAAAAACGATGGAATTGAAATCTTTTCGGGGTTGGGGGATCAAGTAAAAAGCAAAGGACGCATGACACTGTCTCAATTCTGGGGCACTGCCTTTCATTCAATCCACAGTGTCTCTACTTCACGCGGATGGCCAGGGGGGGGTTCATATCTATCTATGTATATACATACATATGTATATATATATACATACATATATATACATATATATATAATTATATACGTACAGAAAAAAAGGAAGGTTTCAGGGGGAAGGTACGATATATATCCATTATATTTATATATATTTATGTGTGTGTGTGTGATTCTATGGATGTAGATGTACAGTAACTCACTAAGCGCCCTGCCGTGGTATTCCTGACTCGTGGACCATGGTCCCAATGCACACTGTTTGAACGTGACGGAAACACCGAGTCTTCCACTGCTGCCAGCCCGTCCATAGGCGCCCCAGCCATCCAGGTACATGTACATCAGATCATTGTGCCTCAGAAATGGCGCTTTGGCGCTTTCCTGTCGTATAGAAACAGTGGCATCGCCATCAAAACCATCAACTTTTTTTGGCATTCACTCTGACGAAGCCATGAATGTAGCCTACATAGCCTTCATCTGGCTGAATTGCAGCCACCTGACATAAGTTGATTTTCGGGAGATGACCCTTTTTCTTAAGCATCATGTGCAGTGAGTTCCCGCTGATGTCAACTCAGACTGCAGGTCGCTTGGTAGAGGTGGTAAACCCAAGACTAAACAAAATATGGAGATTGTGAGGGGAAACATCATCTGTAACATCCCCGAAAAATTCGTCTATCTGTTTGGAGGTTACCATGAAAAGGGTGTGTCTTAAAACATTTATACAGTATAACTTAGTATAAGTATAAACCCATCTTATGGCCATTTCGAGAAAAAAAAAACATATTTAGGTTGAGTATTGGATTTAGGGTTACAGTAGAAATTGACAGACCCAAGTCTATCATTAATTGCGGCTTATCATACACCATACCGGCAAATTATCTTAGGACATGGTCCAGCAGCACGCCCTCGGCCGCCCGACCCCTTGTAGATCTTTATTTGAACCTTGGTAGACCGTCTCTGAGGCGCCGGATCAGGGTTGAGGACCCCCGGACCCCTCGTTCTGCCTGGGATTGAGGCCAGGCCCGGGGCCCCCCACGCACAAGTAGGACCAGTCCGTGCTGTTGCCCTGCGGTGCGATCCGGCTGACTACAACCAAAATGCTGGGTCTAAACAGATTGGAAAAGGGGAAAAACTTGAATTTGTTTCCTCATCATCTGGAAATCCTGGTGAATCTAACTGGGAGCCACTGTCTACTCATACTACTAATATCATACTATATAACCTTCATGCCTAGTGATAAATATATGGTTGAATAATTCGACATTCAGCATCATCATCATCATCATCATCATCATCATTCCTGCACATCATGGTGCCACCATCATTGGTTTTCGCGATCGCAAAGATTCAGTACCCTGATCAGTGGACTGTTCACACTGCCCCAGCCGCATCACCTGTGACCTGTGACCCATCAGTGGCACTTTCAAATGTACCTCACTCATTCACCGATGTCCCCCCCTAATGGATTCAATCCTTGCCACATCTTACCACATCTTACTACCCAAAGATACACCAAAAACAAAAGTGGTCACCTGCACCGTGACGTGGCGCGCCTGATGAACATCCCTGGCGATCTTGTCCAATTGGGCCAACCTAGCGGATGGGACCACGGATGCAAAAAAATATCACGGAAAAACTGGTCCTATAAATCACATTACCAATAAACCATTATAAATCACTATAGTATGTATATATTTATGTATGTATATACTGTATATCCCCAACTATAAACCACTTCCCCAGTGATTCGTATGTGATTTATAGCGATTCCTATGGTTTCATCGGGATCATCATGGGATAATGGGAACCATGCTTGGGATATATGATATAATGGGAATACACCCTTCGCTATCACATTCCGGGCTGCGAGGAAATACGCCCAAACTACATGGAGAATATATGGAGATATAAAAGCTGGGAAAATCAGAACGAACGAAATGGGGGGAAATTTCCAGCTAGCCATGCTTGATGATCAGAGGGTAGGGTAGGGGAAATCATCCATTCGTGGAACATTTTCCGTTGCCAGCTGAGTTTACCAGAATGCATACTGCCGGGAAGAACTTCAAGCTCGAAAATGCGTAACCGAAAGCCCAAAGTGCTCACCATATGGGTCAAAATCCCTCAGAATGAGGGGATTTTAACCGGTGGACCGTTCATTTTTTTAGCAGAGCTTCCCATGTTTATCAAATTCGAAGCCACACAAACTCGTAACCCCCATCGTTCAAATCTCTAAGGATACCTCATACTTGTCCCCGATGCTGAGACACTTTCGGGATGGGTCTAGATGGGTGAACTATCTCCAGGGGGTGAATAACCAAATCCAACGTGTTAGGCTGGAACAACCTAAGGAGCTTTGGAGGATCAGTACAGCAAAACGAAACATCAAAAAAAAATCACATGCCTCTGCAATTCAGCCTGGAAAACAACAAAAACATGCTTTGCAATTCAGCTTTGATGACATTGGCTGCAGAAAGTTTCAAACAATGGTTCTTACCCTCTGGTAAACTAACATAGCTATTGAAAATGGCCATTTATATTGAGTTTTCCCATTAATAACATGGTGATGTTCCATAGTTATGTCAACGTTTACCAGAGGGTATTAGCCTAATGATATCCAATGATTATCCAGAGAGGTATCCCTATACAATCATATTTTGGCTGGTATCCCAGTAATGAATGTGAGATTCACCCAATGATACCATTACTGGGATACCAGCCAATGGTAATGATCATAAACCATCTTTGGCTGGTTGGGATAATCATTACTGGGATAATCATTACTGGGATACCAGCCAATGGTAATGTGAGATTCACCCAATGTCATAAACCATCCCATCCATCCATCACTGGGATCATCCCCAGTCATGGTGGATTTCCGCGCACCCGTGCGACGGTGCATGGTCAATGGTGTCCACCTGAAGTTCGCACCGCAGCGCTTTTCGAAGAACGAAAACTGGTTGCCCATGGAAGATATCATGGCTTGTTTGATGGGAAAATCCCTAGTTTTTCATGGATGACAATGGGGATACCCCCAGTTATAACTTGGAAACCTCCATATATCCATGTTTATCCCATTGGAAATCCCATCATTATCTTTGCCTCGGAAAAAAATGCTGTTTCCAAGCTGTTTCCAGTTTCGGAGATATCTTGGAGATGTACAGGTCTTCCAGACTGACGCAAAATCATTTCGGAACACCATGGGAAAAAGAGTTGGTCGACCGGTTTTATTGGTGTTTAAATGGGTGATGATCAAACCTTACTTATTTATATATTAAACTTATTAAACCTGACTGTTGAATTGGGATGAACTCGGATACCCCGCCCATCAACCAGCCAGTGTGCACCGCAGCGTAACGGGCCTCGAGCAAAGACATCGTTGCCACCAATGCCAGGATGCCGACGCAAACCTCGCGTTGCAGCAATTGCACGTGCGCCCAATGACCAGTCCATCTGTGGGTCGCAGGATCTTAGGTTCTGATCCCTCTGTATGTACGTGTTGGTGTATGTGTATATATATATACATTATAATGCATGTATACTGTATACATAAATATAGTGTTATATACTGTAATGTATATTGTCATTATATATATATATATATACATATATATATATATACATATATATATACATATATATATATATATGTATATATATACACACGTACATTAATCTCAATACTATTATATATATCATTAAATTAGTATTATCATGTATTATCATTTTTATATATTGCTGTTTAAATATATATATATACTTTTTTAGTATCGGAAACATGATATGGCCGGTGATAAACTGCAGTTGCATACAAAATTATATGCGTGGTGTCAACCCGTAAGGCCCCGTCTTCGAATGGCGGTACTATGTGCCTTCATGGCGGTACTATCGCTCAATCTCTGCGTCAAAGCCCAAACGCTTCCACCGTCAGACTCCAAGTCTTGCCGATGGAACTCCACCAGCAGAACACCTGGCATTGGAGCTGATGGAGAGAATGAGAAAACAAACCTGTTTTGTAATGTGAAAGAAGCAGATGTGCAGTATATTATCTGTATATTAACATAGATATTAATATATAATTGATTATAACTACGTATATATATATGTATATATATATATATATGTATATGTATATATATGTATATATATATATGTATATATATGTATATATATATATATGTATATATATGTATATATATATATGTATATATATATATATGTATGTATATATATACACAGATGTTTAAATGTATAAGTTCACCCGTAATGTCTTTCTATGTTCCTCAAGCATCTACTGTAAAACACTGGCACATCAGCCCAAATCCCTACGTTCAAGTCAGCTTCCATTTCCGAAATGAGCCGATGTTATGCAGAAAACCCATGGTCTCAGGCAAATGTTTCATGACCCGAAGGGTCCACGGAGTAAATCGAGTCCGACCCCAAACTTAGGATTCAAACCTTAATAGTTTCTGATAGTTTCTGATAGTTTCTGTTCACTTCATCCACTGAAGATTCCGTTTCGAGTTCCCCGTCGCTTCAGATGTTCAGATCAAGCACGCAGGGCCAACCCAGACCAGTTCCCATAAAAATCTGGCTGAAGTCTTCTACCGTGAGCACGGGTTCTGGGCAACGGGCAACGGGCATAGCGCTGAGCCATGGGCTTTTGCTGTTTTTTTTTCACTGTGCCGGGAACAAACCATGGAGATTTCGAGGAAAAAAAACGTAAAGATGGTGAGTCAACTTATTTAATCCCGTTGAAGGTACCAGTGCCCGTCAGTTTGATTTGTCTGTGGCGTGCAGAAATCAATAGCCAAGCAGAATCACCAAGTAAAACTCGTGGAAATCTGGAGACGTTGACACTACAGGCTTTCGTTTGGAGTCGTTTGTTTCCCAAACCTCCATAGGACAACTAAACCTTGATGCCCCTGAAATTCAATTAATGGAACCACAAAGAAAGGCCAGGACTCAGACTAGTAAAGGCATAAAGGCATCTTCAAGACCTTCATTTGTTGGGATTGCATTGACCTGCCATCTTTGGCTCCAGGAAAATCATGAAAAAAGCATATATGTTATGTGTTGTGTTTCATGGCGACGTTTCCTCTTCTTTTTTCAATACTCCAGCTGCATCGCGTTGCGTTGGGCCCCCGGGCTGTTCTCCATTATGATGCCATTCTCATCATGACCGCAGTTCAATAGCAACTCCGTGTCCTCGGAAGGGCAGCATGGGATCGTGTGAGTGGTTGGTGTGTGGCTAGTTGGAAATCCGCGCACCAAGAGGAGGTGGGAAACCGCCAACGATTCAGGACATCCAAGAATAGATCTTACACCTGAGCACAGGACCTACAGACATGCATCAACATCTATTTATAAATATATATATATACAGCATATGCGCATATATGCATATATATATATATGTATATATATATATGTATATATATATATACATATACATATATATATACATATATATATACACCTACGCCTCTGTGAGTTGCAGTCCTTGCAAAAGCCTGGACTTAAGCTGGAAAGACCTCCGGATACTGCCCATGGCCCCCATGGCCCATCGCCCCATCGGCCCATGGCGTCCTTTCTCAGCAACTTCACCACGTCCACTTTGTCCGGCCGAACATGGGGACATTCCTACCAGGCTCCACTTTCAGGTTTTCACACCTAGAAAAACCCACGATCTTCTCGTTGAGTTTTCGTTGAAGGGGAAACGGGGGAGCGGAAACCGCGGAAACCGCGGTGTTGATCTTCACATCATGGAGCTTCCTGGCCTGCAGAAGGGCAAGATAGAAGATCTTCAAATCGAAGACGGACACCTTGCCCGCACCTCAGGCTGATCCACTGGGGAAGATGAAGTGGTATACTGAGTCAACACGGATTCTTGAAGAATTCGTAAAGTAAAATGTAACTACCAAGTACTTCTTTCTTTTTGCTGGATCATGATTATCATTGATAGTCATTGCTATCTACATATTTATATTATATTATATTATATTATATTATATCATATTATATATTATATATATATACACACAGTATATTGGACAGAATAATCCCATGGAATCATCAACAGAGCTTCGAATTTTAAGATCGATCCCTTTGAAAAAACCTCCCCCGGTGGCACCCGAGGCGTCGAGGTATTGGAAGAGGCGCCAGAGCCGCCTGAGACGACGCCTAGTTGATTTACCTATTGAAATTATGGCGATTTTCCAATCGCTCCGTTAGTTTACCAGAGGGTATATCCGGGTATACATATATATATATATATAATATTGTATGTATATATATATAGGCCAGGCATATGTAGATGGACATAGATGTACATGAAAAAATCATGAAAATATGTCTGACCAGTCTGAGCAGTCACTTTATGTCACACTCACGACGATTCCAACCCTCCTGGATTCAACAGATGGATATTTGAAACCACCAACCGGACTTGGAAAAAACCCTCTAGAATAGGCTACCTCAAATTTCATGGTTTATCACCACAACTTCTATTTTGGGGGGATGAATCTAGGGCTTAATCGCCCATTTTCAGCCAAACCCAGATGTTTTCATTAACATCTGGATCGTCATTGCATATGCAGATGTACATATATATATATATAATCTATTAATATATATATATGTTATATATATATATATAATCTATAATATATATATACACACATCATATCCCCATTTTATATGGTTAAATCCCACTGTTTGCTGATGTTCCCATGCGCATCAAACATCTCGCAGGGCCTTAACAGCAGTTGTTCCGCCAAAGCGTTGCTCTGCTTCCTGTGGCGCCCGGGCGCGGGACATCGGATTTCCGCGGGTCAAAACGCCGATACTTTTGGATTAAAATATATTGAAGTTATTGAAGTTCAAGTATATTGAAGTCCAAGTATGTTGAAGTATGGCAAAGTTGCATTTAATCACAAAGAATTGGCGAAAAGTTACTTTTGTTTCAGTAGAAAATAAGAAGAATCAAAAACTGGGTGATGAAGGAAAACATCTGTGGTTCGATCCATCTGGGAGGTTCCCGTAAGTGTGCCGCTCCGTCAGCCAGTTGTCGGCATGGACAAAGTGACGTCCAGAAGTACCCGTTCGTTTAATGACTGGTGCATGCTGGGTTGACTAGCACCATTTCTTCCACATATTCCGTTTCTAAGGTGTCTTTTCAAGCCATCCACATGAGCAAAATAAAGGTTGTTGGTTTGGAAATCATCAAACGCCTGCAGTGAAACGCATGAAAACCAGAAGAAACCCTCCGCATGATTCAGGGTTCCTTGTATCATTCGGTCTCTCTAAACATTCCCTTTTGGGCCCAACCAACAGTGATGTTTCACGCTGCCCGGTCCTACAAAGCTTCAGCACGCGCGGAATCAGCTTCGTCACCTTCGGAAGGTCAGCTATCACCAGCATATATGGTGCATATACAGCAAAGACTTGACAATTATATATATATATAGTAACTAATAACCCACAAAAAGATGGAAAAGCAACTCTCACCATTTTATAATGGAATCATGCTTTTTTCTATCTTGTTGGGGATGACTTTCATGATATCTGGATGAATTTTTAATCATTCACTAATCTGAAATGTTCGGCTTTAAATTGGGATACATGCCCCCAATCCAAAATTCCCATCATGGTGTGACGTCGCGACCGTGAGGTCGTAACATCATTGTGGCGGGGTCATTTCCGGGATGGTAATTTGATGATATTTATCTCCTAATTCCCCGGTGTTCAACGCATTTTCTATCTATTTGGGGGCCTCCGTATATGATATATAGCAATCCAAAAATAAATAGAAATGCAAAATCCTAGTAAAATAGCGCTGAATGACTACATGTATCTAATTTTTGGAGATTACGAGATTACTACATGGGGGCTTAAACTTTCATGGGGGCTCCCAAAAGCTGGATGGTTGATATTTTTTCAAATCCCAATCTAAAATGGATGAGAACTGGGGGCACCCAGTTCTATACTAATACTAATATACTACTAATATCCATATTCTAATACTAATCCCATTTTAGGAAACCTCCATACACAGCCATATCATCGGACTGTCTCCCGGTCCCGCGTCGAAAAAACCGCCGAGGTGCTCGGGCCACGCGGCCAATCCGCGCGATGCGCGCAATCCTCGAGGAACGTGCCTCAGCGGTGGATTATCATCCCCAAGATGGGTTACCATCTGGTTTTGACTAACATAGCCATGGAAAATCCCCAAAATAAATGGAGGTTTCTAGCTTGGAAAATCATCTATTTCGGCCAATGGCCATCGAAAAACCATGGCAAACTGTTAGTCATAACCAGAGGGTAACATCCAATAATCATCCAATAATCATTATAGGAAAATATATATATCCAATATGGAACAAGGAACATTCCATAATGTTCATGTTTCTTTAGCGGATAGTATCCGATCAACCAGCAGGGCTAACAGGAACAGTTCTCTTTAAATGATTTATATACCATGATTTACCTCGAAACAATGGTGAGTGTCCATAGCAAAGTGTTAAATTACAGCAGGGTACGGCTTGGGTGTGTCTGGCAATGGGTATTCAGAATGGGTCAAGAATGACGATATGACGGGTTAATGATGGGGAGGTTTTCAAGATTTTCAGGATATAAAGCCATCTTGATGTGATAAATGTGGGTTTGTCTGAAAAAGTTGTGAAAAAGTCCCCCAAAGAGTAGGTTCAATCCGGAAAATTTTCGGTTCTGAACTATGGCATTCCCCAAGTTCTCAGACAAACCCATTCGGTCAACAACCATATATATATATCATCCAAACTCCCAGTGGGTATGGATCAATACTGAGTATATAAAAATGGATGGTCTAGAGTCTACAGGAGCAACATGATACCAGAATCCTTGGCTTTGGGAGTCAATGATTTCAACCCATACCTTCTGCTATCCCAACAGCAGCGTCGCTGCTATCGTCGTCAAAACCGGGGCAACCGGACCAAGCGCGAAAGTGAAGAGCCTTTGCTATCCACTGCTATCTCGGCCATGAACCTTGGTGATCTTGGTGGCGCAGCCGGATTTCCGCGACCCCTGCTTTCTTGAAGGTGATAGCATGATTTGCAACTGATTCCCATGGAATAATCCAACGATTCATGATATGATTCATGATCCATCCAATCCATCCAATCCATCAGCGGCAGCGTCAGGCGACCTTACCATCTGGTTATGACTAACATAGCCATGGAAAATCCCCAAAATAAATGGAGTTTTCTAGCTGGGAAAATCATCTATTTCAATTAGGGCCATCAAAAAACCATGGCAAACTGTTAGTCATAACCAGAGGGTAATATCCAATAATCATCCAATAATCATCATTATAGGAAATTAATGGAAATTATATATATATATATATGTATCCAATATGGAACAAGGAACATTCCATAATACCATGGCTATGTTAGAAACCTCCATGCCTATTTTGGGGATTTTCCATGGCAAACTGTTAGTCATAACCAGGTTGGGTAGTCATCACTGAGGCTCCATCCATGTGTCCAAAAAGATGCTCACCAGCGACACCTCAGTCGCTCACAACATGGCGATCCGCTCAGATCGCACGGAAATCCAGCAACCTTGGGTGTTTCGAGTGTTAATTTTAAAAACAATAGTAATAATCATAATCACAGCATTTAATGAATAGTCATAAATATCAATAAGTAGTCTTCATTAAAATTTCTTATGGTATGTTATGGTAAATAATAGCAATAAACCAAGTTTTCTTTCACCCAGCATAGTCCCAGGAGTCCGGACCGCGTCGAGGATGAAGGGAATCGAAAGCACGTACCATCCTGGCGCTGGAAAAATTTCCCTGGTCCAAGAGGGACCGGCTTGATATACCGATATGGATATCAATGATTATGATATATGATGATATATGATGATATATGATGATATATGATGATTATGATGATATATGATGATATATGATGATATATGGTGATATATGATGATATATGATGATATATGATGATATATGATGGTTATGATGATATATGATGATATATGATGATATATGATGATATATGATGATATATGATGATATATGATGATACATGATGATATATGATGATATATGATGATTATGATGATTATGATGATATATGATGATATATGATGATATATGATGATATATGATGATATATGATGATATATGATGATATATGATGATATATGA
>Ga0126342_10008529_pt1 | contig 18389 bp, 25 predicted proteins | sample Cyp1metagenome_FD_92528 | JGI IMG/M metagenome (GOLD analysis project Ga0126342, IMG submission 92528) | Coral microbial communities from Lord Howe Island, Old Settlement Bay, Australia - Cyphastrea 1 metagenome | ecosystem: Host-associated > Invertebrates > Cnidaria > Coral ...
AGGAAAAGCAGGAAAAGCAGGAAAGCAGAGAAGCAGGAAAAGCAGGAAAAGCAGAGAAGCAGGAATCCAAAAATAATTCCTAAACCTGATCAAAAAAAAATCCTAAAATAATTAGCCCTCCTTATTGAAGCCCCAAACATGCGAAGAGTCTTCATCCAAAATGGAGATGTTTCGGCTCTCAAAATGGGGATTTCACTGATGGGAAGCAACATGAAGCGGCACAAGGATCGAATTTGGGGTACTTGGGGACTCACAGAATTGATGAACACGGATCATTTTTTGAACGAACCATCCAGTTCTGGTCAGAAACCAAAACTGGTTGGTGGTTTTTCGCCACCCCTCCGAAAAATATGAGTCAGTTGGGATGATGACATTCCCAACTGAATGGAAAGTCATAAAATTCATGTTCCAAAGCACCAAGCAGAAAATGTGGGTTTTTCACAAATCAACCTGGCAGACCTGGCACTTCAACACACCCAGTGCCATTCCGCCATTCAAAGTTACTTAAACTATTTGGGGAAAAGCGCCTTTCAAGCCATTCTTGACAGTTCAGTCACACAACAATGCAAGGGAATTGAAGTCATCGACCTACGGTCAAACTAATGCTTGAGCTTGAAGGTGGTTTGGCCACAAGTTTCAGTTGATTTCCAACTACCACAGAAAAAACAACATCAAATATGGACCATCATGATCAAACATGGGACTTCTTAAAATGTCTCCGTAAACAATTGATTATAGTTTCATATAGTTTCCCTCTTCAGAACAGAGAACTCGAACTCACAGAGGACTTGACCATTTGACCCGAAAAAACTCTTGCCACCGTCCAGCCAGGACTTGTTTCACCGAGCAACGGTCCAGGATCGGAATGTTATACGTTTTGCAGGTATGGTATGACAAGACGTGGAAGACGCCGCCGCCACATTCCACAAAGTCGTGAGAGATCCTGAGGCATCGCTGGTCGGAGAAAGATGGAGAAAGATCAAGGTCTACTAGAGTCTACAGGGGAACCACAAACTTCTGATAGTGTTTGTCTTGTTTCAGTGGCTTCTCATCAAAATCATACCCTCTGGTAATTTAACAGTTTGCTATTGAAAATGGCCATAGAAATAGTGGATTTTCCCATTAATAGCATGGTGATTTTCCATAGTTATGTTAGTCATTACCAGAGGGTAAACTCAGAATCGAGCTTGTGGCACCAAGGAGCAACTTATGAAAGTCCACGACTCGCAAGTGGATGTTCATGACTTCTCCGGCGCGAGAGAGCTTGATGTTCACTTCGTGATCCACAGCTGTGTCCAATTGCTCTTCCAAAATCCTGCGATTTTGCTGCGGGGATAGATGGATCACTGCGAAGTGGCAAACTGCGGCAAACTGCAGTTTGCTCTACATGTTCATGAAGCAAGGAAATCCAACCAAGTTGAACATGTCTAGTTTTGTTTTGGGTCCAACTAGTTCCAATCATGTTCCAATCCATCTAGTTTTGTTTTGTCTATTTTGTTTTGGAGGGTCCAACTAGTTCCAATATGTTCCAATATGTTCCAATATGTTCCAATATGTTCCAATATGTTCCAATATTAGCTACAGCTGGTTATCTATCTGTCGCGACCAACATGTTACCAACCAGCATCCCACAACGGGTGAATCATGGTGATGGACTTCGTCGGAAAGGGATGACATCCCATATCTGCAATGGATTTTTTTTAAAAAAAAAACTTTGAAACCACCAACCAGTTCAGCTTGATAAAAAATAACCCACCTAGATGGTGATTTAAAATACACCTATCTATATATATATATATCGACCACTTTGGTGCCATGTGTTTTGAAAAGATACATCCTCTCATCAGCTTCAGCCGAGCAGCACAAAGTTCAAGCACGGTTTTCCCGCCACTTCCAGCAGTACGTCGCCAGGCTTCAGCTTCCTGAAGGAAGCTGCACCCAATATGTGGAGCTTTCCATAGCCATGGAGATACCCCAATAGCTGGATGGTTTGCAATGGAAAAGCCTTATTAATACAAATGGTGGTTTCCAGGTTTCCCATAGTCATGGAGGCACCAAAATGCATGGTTTATAATGGTTTATAATGGAAAATACCATCTATAAATGGATGATTTGGGGGTACCCCATTTCAGGAAACCTCCATGTTTGGCGTTCTTTTGCGTTCTTACGATGGAGGACTCCAAAGAATCAGCCAACTTGCTCTTGTCATTTTCATGTCATTTTCAATCGGGAACATAGGGAGACCACTGGTTTTGGGTATCCCAATCTTGAAAGCAATGTGTGAGGGGGTGATTGCTCAAATGTGTGATTAAACTGTCACAATACCGGAAACTTCGCCTGCCCTGAATGACCATGAGCGATGCCAATGACATCAACGTTTGTTTATGGGTCAAAACCCAGGTACAGGATACAATAAGCAACATGGATGTTCATACCTACCAAGAATGGATAAACATGATTGATCTGCTGATGCTGGAACCACTGTCACTGATGAAAAATGCCACTTGCTGACGTGACTCTGCTCAGCTTCTGTTCCACGGATGACGTTTTCTACAACCAGAAGGCCTCACGACAAAGGAGACATCACATCGTGCGCGTGTCGAACACTTGGACAACACCCAAATCCATCAAATAGTCAAATATCATCAATTACCATTGGTAACACCATCGTGCGCGTGTCAAATATCATCTTAAATAGTCTGTCTTGCAGTAGAAATCTGGCTCTGGCGTGGCAATTCCATCCCCATGAACCATGGTTTAGAGGAGGGCTTAGTCACGGGGAGTTACACATCACACATCTTTGGGACCATTAACATCTACCATGGGTAAGTTTATATATTTAGTGTTAAGATGTATTGAGCTGTATTAAGATATATTAAGATGTATTAGATGTATTAGATGTATTCGGATGTATTGAGATGTCATTAAGAGATGTCATTAAGAGATGTCATTAAAATGTCATTAAGATGTAATGAAGGTGTATTAAGGCGATGGGATTTTCCCTCATGGTTTTACCTCAAGAATCTTTCACATCGCCCGCCAGGATGCCCGGCCTTTCTGTCGATCATTCACTGAAGCGTCAGGGCTCAAAGCCAAGACTTCGGCTTCTTGTTCCGCAGTGAAACCTGCTGTGGTTTAAAGGCGGTTTTTTATTCGACGTTTCAAAACGGTCGTTTTGATCTGGTTTCAAAGTGGAACATGTGACCTTGACAGCCTTGACACTAATGAATGAAGTTAATGTCATGCTTTCCGGTTTGATGTAGTTGGGCCAAACTCAAAGAAAGCATCTAAAAGCCAACACAAATTCCCATCAAATCAATGAAAACCACCAATCTTCCGGACCTCAGGACCTGTGGGTTTCAGAAGTGGTTTCCAGGGCAAGGTGAAACCCCCAGATCTAGAACGTTGGTCCCATCACACCTCCACATATTGCGTGAACGAAACCGATATTTGACAGGGACTTCGGGTTCACTGACAATAACAATCCCCTGAGAAATCAAATATGTCCAACTCTGAAAGTCTTAGCTCTTCATTGCAGATCTATCCTCTTGAGACTTCACTACAATACTCAAACTCATGCGGACATTCACGTCATATCAACCATAAAAAATCATCCAACCGCCATTGACTTCGAATCCAGCAAGTCATATTCTCTGGTCCCCTCCCTTCGATCCATTTCGATCCCAGCGGAACCTAATCTTCGTAGCATATCAAAGGGTTGAAAGAGCCACCTCGCCAATAGACTTCCTCGAAACCGCACGTACGGAATGGATGGGAATGGATAGAAACGGGATGATCGTTAATAGTATTGGATCATTCCCCCTTTCCCTACGCTTAGCACCAGTAAGTTGTTCATCCAATATTTGGGTGTTTCTGTGGAATTGTCTATGATGATTCTTCATCTACCCTGTGATTATTTAATGTGGTTTGCTGGAAAATCACAATGCTATTACAGTAATAGGTAAGATAATCATTTTTTTCTATCTGCCATTTTCCATAGCTATGTTACATAACCAAAGGGTAATATTTGGGTGTTTCTGAAAATGTGGAATTGTCGATATGAAGGCATGAGTCAACAACGGGCAAATGTGATATAACATTATATAACTTGATCGGAATGTAGCTTACCCATACTGCGAAATCACAGAAATGCTGATGCAACTGCCTCACTTCACAACTGCCTAACTGCCTGGCTTCAGGAAAATTTTCCTACAGCATCCTTGGGCTGGGCTGTTGAGTCCTGCCTCGAGGTGGCAACGGAATTTCATTTGGATGACTCTTCAGCCACTCCAACACCTCAGCTGCAGCTACCAAAACAAATGGCTTGACTTCTTGGAGATTTCTCCTAGCTTAGCGGAGGGCAATGAACTACCACTTTCCAAATCTCAAGAACATCTGGAACGGGGGAAGAGTCCATTCCTAACCATCGAGATGGGCCGGCACCTGCCCCACCTGTTCTTGTAAGCGGTTTCTATTCCGCAAGTTTAGATTTCACTACAGTCATATCCCCAGTTTTCATGGGGTTTTCATGTTGCAGGTTGTGATTCAAGAATTTCCCACCAAAACTTCCGCCAAACTCGTGAAAATCATCCCAAAGAAACATCAACTTCGCACTCCCAGATGCTTCAACCAGCTTTTTTTTCAACGTTGGGATTCAATAGCCATCAGAATAGCCATGTTTAGTAAATCAACTTGTCCCAATCCAGCAGCTCCCCATCATCCCCATCTACCGTCCAAGCGACGTAGACCGCCCGGTCCAGGGGCAGGAAGAAAGCGCTGGCAGCTTCGTGCGCGCCCCCCGCGTTCAGCGCGATGCAGTTCCCTGAGCGCGCGATGACGGGCGAGCCGCTGGATCCGCCAGAGGTGTTGGATCCGGCACCTGGGGAAAGCACAGGGGGCCCTTTTTGGGGCCCATTGGGACCCCAGAAATTGGGGAAATCTGATGAAAAAACATGGTGAACTTCAATGAACTTCATGGGTTCATAGTGATTGAGAATGGTTATACTGGTGGTTGCCGCTTTGTGTGATAATTTTACATGTCACATCAGAATGTTCCATGTTAACAACAACTTGGGTAGTTTTGTAGGGGGGGATAGTTGACATGGACCAGCAAGGGTAAGGGCAAAATACACCTCCCAAAAATGCCATGTTTTTTAAATATTTTTTTTGGACCGAGGGCAGTAGATATGCACCCCCATGGGGTCCCAACATCCTTAACATGGACAAATCCTGGGTTTCCCAAGAAAGGTAAAAAAATGCACACGTTCCATGTTAATGGTAAGTTGTGCATTTCAGGTTCCGTGTTAAATATGTGTTTTCCATGACTTTGGCCATGCTATTCTGGGGGAGTGCACCGGAAAAATTACGCTTTAACTTAAAAGCTGCGGAAAAAAAGGTGACTTTGATGGGTCAATAATTGTTAATGGGTTGCAATAGTGGTTAATAGCACTTGATAAGAGAAAGATAGAGAAAGGTATTTTGTTATGTCAGAAGAAAAAATGGTGGACTATGGTGGACTTTTGTACCCCAAAAACATGGATTTATGCAACCAAAAGGACTGCATGCGGGCTCAATAGACCCAAGATAAATTGTCTTTAGAGACTTTATGACTTATAACCAACAAAACTGATCAAAAACTGTTGACTTTAACCACAAAAACTGCTACTGAGGTGCTGTTGCTCAACATTCAAAGAATTACCTCCAGGCCCGAAGCCCGCAACATGGCAGAACATGGCTATGGTTACTATATGTTACTATGCTTCAAGTCCTTAGGGATCCTCACAGCAATTCCAGCCCACTGCCTGCATAGAAGGTGTTCTCATCCTCATAGTTGTCATGGTACTCCGGACAGTTTCTGTCCGTCCGCGCAATGGTCGCAGGAAGAATCTGGATCTTCTCGGCATTGTCGTTGCCGATCACCTCGACCATCATTTGCTGGAACTTCGGACGATTTTGATGGGTACAAACTGAGTGTCTTGATATAGTAATTAGTCTGATCTGGCAACAGAACATCCGCAAAATTAAGATATGTTCCATGTTTATTTTGAACATGTTCCATATATTCCCTGATGTTGTCAATAGCAAAAAAAACGCAGGAAACTCACAAGAGGTATATCATCTACCAATGGGTGGCTTTCCATTGCCATTCGATACCAATACCAGTATGGTACCTAGGTTCCTGACCCTGTGGGCTCAACAATTTCCGATAACTTCATGCTGATCAAATTGGATAGCTGGAGGCTTTACATTCAACAGAGATTGATTTCGTTAGTTTCTGTCAGATTGCCCAGGAAACTCAGGCAACCCACGCCATGAGTCACTAGATTTATCTAATTTTAGAGTTGAAAATCATGGTGAGTTGGCACAAATTTATACCTTGAAGGTCGGGAAGCCATTGATCCAGCCGCTCCAGCCCACGCCCCGCGGCCCGTGTGCGGCCCAGGAGCCAGAACCTCTGTCCCCACGCGCCTGAGCCATGATTCAACCATCAAAATTTAAGGCCTTTATATGCCTTTATATCAAGAAGTCCTGGATTCATCCTAAGGAACTAAGGCTGAATGATGTGGAATGATGTGGAATATTGAATCTGTTCTTTTGGGCTGCTGTTGCAAACGGGAAAAACAGGAAGACTATAGCTGCTATAGCACTTCCTCCACCATCACTTCCCCTCCAAACACCCAAAAAACAGGTGTCCAGCTAGTTCAAAGTCAAAAAAGGATAAAGTTTACCACAGAGTTCAGTAAATCCTAATCATATATAATCCTCATCATATATTATATATATTATATATTATATATATAATTATCTTATATATATATATTATATATATACATATTATAGATATCCTCACTATGTATATATATAACACATTAATATAACCATTAAACAACACATCCCCAGAGAAACATCCCTGTCAAGGTGCAGCTCAGAGGGCACCACTGCAATGGCCGTGGGCGGCGTGAAGCGGAGCTCCGTGGCGTCGAATTGGAAGAGACCGAAGTCGTGCACCGGGTCGCGGTAGACCTGGGAATGGGGGGTGAAATTTTCGAACTTCTGTAGCTATTGGTTTTGTGTAGTTCGAAAAGAATGGAGAAGACTGAGATAATCTGTTTAGGGATTTGTGTTCCAGAAATTTCAAACTAGATGTCTTCTAGATTTCAAATAATTTACACAGAAAGGTGTTCTGTAATTGAATAGAGATTAAGAAAAAACAGCAAATGCGTTTGGAGATGAGTGCTAGAGGGATGTTCTGCTAGGGGGGCCGCCAGGTCACTGGCCAAATCGGCAAATCATCATGTTCATAGAAGGTCGCCCTTGCCCGAATGGGCCCGGTCCTTGGTTGTCAAAAACACCGAAAGTTAGGTGACTGGAAAAAGGTGACACTTTTGGGACATTTGAAATGGGGATGGGTCAGACCGTGACCTTCATCCCAGATTTTTTTTGTGTTTTTTTGCCAAGTCTCGTGATGATGTGTCGGTTGGTAAGGATAAGTGCTTCCTGGCAGCATTGCACAGGATTACAACCGTTCACAGGAATAAGTAGTGCTCTTATCTCAAAGCTGACAAGTGCAATATCAACGGAACCCAAGAGACAAAACGCACACTTGCTGCATCTGATAAGTGTATAACTGTATAACATTCAATTACATTCACAAAGTACAAAAACTTACACCATGGTGCATCATAACATACATCTTAAATATGTCAAACGTAATGACCACATCGTAAGTAATACCCTCTGGTAAACTAACATAACTATGGAAAATCACCATTTTTAATGGGAAAATCCACTATAAATGGTCATTTTCAATAGCTACGTTAAATTGCCAGAGGGTATATAACAGTAACATCACCAACATGAACCAACCATCATGGCCCAAGCCCGTCCCTTTCCCCAGCGTCCGGCCTTTGGATTGTCCAGGCTCACCACAAAACCCGTTCCATCCCAAACGCCTGCAGCGCAGTCTTCGAAGGAGCGCACCTCGGAGATGTGGAGATATGTTTGACCCGGGAAACCATGGGGAAAGCCCAATCAAACATAGGAAAACCATAGGAAAAACATGGAAAAACCATAGGGAAACCATAGGGAAACCATAAATGTGTTGAGGTTTAAGGAAAAAATCTGCTTGGTTCTGGAAGTATATGGACAGTGGCATGATTTTTCGGGCTTCAGACCCTCAAATTCGGTGGCTTTAGCATGGTTTCAACATCAAACATGGCTGCAAAATCAGCGGTGATTGTCCAGTGGGTCAGGTTACCTTAGCGGCCAATGGTATCCCAACAGCGGCCATAAACCATCATAAATCGACGACTGATATCGACTTAAGATAACAGTGGACGTAGACCCCAAGACCCCAAGAACTGGCAGTTTCGGGTTTCCTATCTGCAAAGGATCTATCATGATCTACCCTCTGGTAAACTAACATAGCTATGGAAAATCACCATTTTTCATGGGAAAACTCACTATAAATGGCCATGTTCAATAGCTATGTTAAATTACCAGAGGGTATCTATCAGCTTGGGAAACTCTATTCGGAGAACTCCGGCCATGGCAAGACCGGCCGCTGTCGTCCCAATCTTTGGCCGGGAGTTCACCGAAAAATCTGTTCCAAAGCCCGATAGAACTGTTCTGGTGTCAATCCACACATATTGACATAAAAAAAAAACGCGATATCTTATGGGTATCCTTTATTTGTAACATACTAAGAATTACTAAGACAAGAAATTTCATGACATCCTCGTTATGTGCTCATGTTCTACAAGCTCCCACGCGAAATTGCGCTAAGTTGGTTTGTAAACCACTGTATTTATATACATAATTACAATCCAACAATAGTAAGTTATAGATATGATATCTCTCTAAACTATAGTGCCTACTTAAGTAACTACTATAGTTACTATGTTACTAATGTCTACTATTGGACTATAGATAAATCTGGGTAAATTATAATAGTTCACTAACCTGAATTATTTGGAGATGATTTTCCTTTTTAACCATGATTCCAGGGCTCGGTCGCGACGTGAGGTCGTGATCAAATTTACCCAGATAAATAGTTACTATTGCTAAATATCATATATTACCCAGATAAATAGTTACCCAGTAATAATTTACCCAATACTAGTAGTTGGGCTAAATATACTTAAATAGTTACCTTCGGGTAAACTAACATAGCTATTGAAAATGGCCATTTATAGTGAATTTACCCATTGATAGCATGGTGATTTTCCATAGTTATGTTAGTTTACCAGAGGGTATATATAGTTACTATAGTAATATATGCTAACATTGGGGGTGTATATTGATGGTAAATGTTACCATATATAATATATAGCATACATGGATCCTATAGTGACTATTGGTATAGTTACTATTTAAGTCAAGGCGCTGCCGTCACTCGGATGGCCACGATGGCGTTCTTCACCTGGTCGATGACATCGGCCCATTCCGCGGAGATGGCCTCGGCCCGAAACGTTACGAAACGCGTAGGGCCGGTGATTGGTTGGAAGGCCATATACTGTTAATATATGGTTAATACATGGTTAATATACTGTTAATATATATATATATATGGTTATTATATGGTTAATGATGGTTAATAATAACCTGGTTGGTGGTGCAATGTGCCCATCTTGAAAAATGATGGAGTTCGTCAATGGGAAGGATTGTATATCCCATATATGGCCAATGGAAAATAAAAGCCATGTTTGAAACCACCAAGCAGATTTTTTCTGGAAAAAGTGTGTGTTTTTTTTCTGGGAAAATTTCAGATTGATGCAGATGGATACCCTCCACTGGAAATCTGTGGGTGTTTGCCCTCCCTGGATATCAGGATCTCTTGGCTGTTTTCCTAAAAAAAAATCTACAACCAATTCATGGATAAACTCAGGATGAGAAAACACCCAGCACCGGAGCAGATCCTGGTTGATTTTTCGTAAGGGTTGCCAAATCGGATCAGCAGAGTTTCCCATATTTTGCCCGGAATTCAACACTTTTCACTTTTCGAAATCTCCATAGAGCAGCCCTAAATCCGCTGGTCCAAATCCCATGAAGAATCAACCTTCCCTGCGAAAAATGCCATCATTTTGGCTGGTCACTCGGAAAACCATTCCAGCCCAGCCATTCCAGCCCAATCCCAGTGGCCGCGTTGGGCGCGGTGATGTCCACTTCATATGACTCAGAATTTCCTGGAGAGCCACTGCCTCTCAGGTCAAGCCTGACGTCGCGAGCTGCCACTGGAACTGTGGCCCTGCGGAAAGATTCGACTATGGTACTTGGGTCAAACGATTGAATGATATAGAAATAAAAACAATACCACTATCAATAAGTCAATGACAACATCAATAAGTAATAATTATATAAGAATATCAATCATGAACAGTCATGATTGTTGCAGTAGTCTACAAACATGCAAACATATCCAAACCTCTACAGGGAATATGAGTAAAAAAACAAGAAATCTATTGGATATGATATAACCAACAACTATGGGTCGAGATATTGGACACTTCCGCAAAAAAAAACAAAAACATGTAATTTCCATTAATCTACCAAAGCAAGGTTTTTTATATCATTGAAATTAATATATCATACCATGATGGTATATGGAATTTATGGTATATTATATATTCCATTTATATTATATGGCAGTGTGTCAAAACCTTGTACCCCTGGTGAACATCAAAATAGCTGGTAAATGGATGTTCATCCCCCTAAAAATGGTATTAATAGGTATTGATCCATACCCATATTGCATTAATCTACCAAAGCAAGGTTTTCCCACCAGCCATCAGACGTTCCCCTGGTTTCACAAACACGGATCGATCCGTCCTTGTCAAAGCTTCAGATGCCTTGGTCGTTGTTCTGGCGGACCGGTCATGACCGGTCACATGCATGTGTTATAACGACCCCCATACAGAAAGATGTTCATTTCTGCGAAATTACTAAATAAATATATATATATATATAGATATTATGCATTATTATGCACATATACTTATATCTATGTCTATAGTATAAATATGTACAAGAAATTGTGTCACAGTGTGTGTATTTATACTGTGTATATATACATTGAGCAATATATCCGTCCCCACAAGATATGAACGTCATCTCCCATCCGTTCCATGGCTCCGGCTGCACCAAGGCACCATCTTCAGCTTTTTGGCAGGCGGTTCCCGACTGATGAAATCAGAATCACTGAATTCCTGGACGTTTGGCAAAAAGACGCGCTTGGGATGTTGGGGAAACAGATGGTAGCAACAAAATGGGGATATCAGGGAAGATGTTATAAGCAACACAAATTACTGGAATGTCTGTTATCCAATATCATGTTATCCAATATCATGTTATCCATTCCAGTACAACAAGAAATCATATAACACAGAATATAAAACATGATAAAAACAACGTGTGAAAACGATCAACGTGTGACTTGGCCACTCGCTTCGCCGGGCCTCTAGATCAGAAAGTGCTGAATTGCCTCGGGGCGATGGCTGGAGATTATTCATAATATTCTACATCACTGACTGGGGATAAATATATTTATATACATACAAATAAAAATCAACCGCATGTTGTTCATCGTTTTTCTTGGTACTCTACTTATATAATTATATATAATTATAAAGCATACTTCATTAAATCGTTACGGTTTAGGCAGTCGGCAATGGAGCAGAAATAGCTGGTGTGACTCTGCACCTGGACATGGCAATGGATTCGGGTCGCGACGCAAAGAATTTTTCAGGAACGAAATCGGAACCTCATCCAAGTGGCAGTTTCAAATGTGATTTACTTTCCATGTCCATCTCTATATCTGGTATATCTATGTATATCTGGTATTATGAACTCCAACTTGGAGGTTTCCTAAAATGGGGGTACCCCAAAATCCATAGACAATGACCATTTTAGTATGAAATATCTTGAAACCTATGGTTTTGGGGATCCCCCATTTTAAGAAACCCCAACTTGACTATAAATGGAATGGGAGACTATGGGTGACTTAACTACCCATCAATAAACAATTGCCAAGAGACCATCTCTGCGCTTACTTGAGACCGCATTCATCGACGCACTTGGACATCACGCTGTGTCCAGTGCAAGCCATCTATCTCGAGCCATCCAAATGTCGACAGCTGCGCAGAACACATTGTGCCATGTGCCAAGTGTGCAGGCGCCAAATCTCAAAGCACGGTTGGACAGTTTCAAATGAATGGGATGCTAGCACCACTTGGATATGCTTGAATGTTCAAAACAAAGCAGAAATGACGATAAAATATGGATGTTGTTACATAATCATCAATATGGATGTTGTTACATAATCATCAACCAACCATCATTTCTCACTTGAAATCTTCACACCATTTTTTGAGGACCCATTCGCTCCCCAATCCCATTGGCCATTGGCCTTTGAAGGGGACCTGACGGCATCTGAAACCACCGCAGTGCAACGCAACAGTGCTGCCATGCGGCAAGTGCTGAAACAGTGACAATGCCGTGGCCCAATCCTAGGACGAATGTTCGATCAAAGTAGTGGCTGCTCAATGTTGGCTGGAATTCTAGAATCGAACAGAACTTACCCTCCGGGAATCAAACGCAGTTTGCTGGAAATTCTCCCATGAAAACCTCCATTTAGTTCAAAGATTTCCCAGCCAGCCGACGTTTGATGACTGGAGGGTAGACCCGGCCGAGATTCCCTGGGTTGGTTTGAGGGGAAGACTGGCTGTATCCGATGGTTTTTGGTACATGAAATTTAGGACCCAAGACCACTTCTGGGCCCAGAAATGCGACAGAAAGGTGATGCTCCTCCTCTACCACTCATCTCATCCCAATCAAAACGAACGCCATGGACCGCTGGAACGGGGCGCCAGGATTTCAGGCGCAGGGAGTTGGAGATGGAGATGGAACTAAAATCAACACTCAGGATTCAACCGACAATTTATACCATTAAAACATATATTAAAACAGTGATCATTCATGGATCGTACCCCCCGTGCCAGATACCCTTTGCATATTAGCAAACGGGGTTATTCAGTTCTTCATCACCAACGGAGCGTCGCATTTGGGTGTACATGGGTCGTGCCATCATAAATAAACATCAAATTGAATCAACATGAATCAAAATTGTAATACCCGCATTACTAATACAATATGCGCCACAAATAATGTTAATCAATATCGAAGTGACATTACAAACCAACCCAAGCCAAGAGTCGTCTCTGGCAGCCGCCAGCGCACCACCGTACCTATTAAAGGCTAGTGACTTTGCAGGTGTCAATGCTGCAGATTTTTCAGCAGCTGCGGGTCGAAAACCTGCCCTGATGAACATCACACAATGAAACCGGATAGTCGATTTGGGCATGTTGGCCAACCTTGACATGTCTGGCGAACTCTTGCGGCCTCTACGTTTGTAGCCAAGGACAGTCGGATGAAGTATGTTGACTATTGATTTCCTCACTTTTGGGGAAGTACCAGTATGACGAATCTTAGCTACTCCGCAAACGTGTCAATAGGTAAGTGAATATCACAAAAAAAAACATGTGTAGCAACAAAACAACTCAATTAATCTATACTCCACCAGTCAGCTTTCCAGATACACTCTGTTAATGGAACATGGCTACCTAGAAACTCACCCCCATTTGGTTCAATGATTTCCCAGGCTTCGTTTGGCTCACGTGACCAAGGTGGGTAGGAGTTGGCTCACCACCATTTGGTCCAGCAGCCTCCGCAAGAACTAGAAGTTTGGTGACTCAGGGAGGTACCAAGATCCAAATAGAAATCTACTTTGGGCAAACTATGATGGCTCAAAAACCTCAAAGAAAACATGGCTGGCATAAGACCCCCCCCCCGGCTTACGATCTTTTGTGGTGAGGTTATGTAGAGATCGTTGTGACGTCGGTTGGAGGTCATTGTGAGGTCGTTGTGATCTACCTGGTATAGAAAGGGCAATTTATACCATCTATGCCATTGATGTAATTATTTGGTTATCTATGTTCATAGAGGAAAAACCCTCGCTCTTTTTTCACACCCCCGAAACAAGATGCAGCCGCCAGCTTTGGGACCGGAAATCAATGGGCCAATGGTCCTGTCAAGGTGTGCCTCAATGCACTGCCTCCCTCTCTTCCTTTGACCTGCACAGCTCTAAGGCTAGGAGCGAATGGCACGTTTGGCATGTGTCATAGGTTTGATGAGAAGAGATATATACATAGTAGTAGTAGTAGTAGTAGTAGTAGTAGTAGTAGTAGTAGTAGTAGTAGTAGTAGTAGTAGTAGTAGTAGTAGTAGTAGTAGTAGTAGTACTAGTAGTAGTACTAGTAGTAGCTGTAGTAGCTGTAGTAGCTGTAGTAGCTGTAGTAGTAGTAGTAGTAGAAGTAGCACTACTACTACTACTACTGTTACTTCTACTACTACTACTACTACAGCTACTACAGCTACTACAGCTACTACTACTACTACTACTACTACTACTGGTCGTACTAGTAGTACTAGTAGTAATAGTAGTAGTAATAGAAGTTGCTGTAGAAGTAAACACCATACTGCAGATCATTGTGGGAACTTGTTGGAATACAGGGGGTATCGGTGCTGGGTCGTCCCCTATCGGTTGTGAAGGTTTCGTGAAGGCACGCAAAGTTCAAGGCAGCTCTCTACTACTTTCAATTGCTAACAATTTTGTCGGACACTCATATATTATATATATATATTACTGAAGAAAGGCTGGAAAGAGAACCAGGGGTGACCATCACGTCCGATGTTCTTCTGAAGCATTCCCACATGCAAATGTCTAAGGCCCAATCACAAGCTATAACCGCAGAAGTGCATGCGGGAAGTGTCAGCCTTAGCATGGGGCCACTACCAAACATCCAAGAAATTGCAGTCACTCCCAAAATGCCAAGAATCGTCAGCAATCTTTCCACCCATGTTGGCCAGCAAGATGCGCAACAGCAAGGGACAAAGGCAGATCTACTGAGACCAGAACCCAAGAGCCAGGTGCATCTCATGAAGGAAGGCAATGGAACCTGTCCATTCGCCGCCTGAAAAAAATCTTTGAAAAGCCTCTGGAAATGGTTCCAAAGTTGCAGCCAAAAAAACAGCTGGCACCTAGTCATCACATGTTCAGGCTCCCACCAAAAAGACCATCAACATTCATAGGCTACATATCCACTGAGATACGAGATGATACGAGTCAAAAATAATTCAACCCTGGCCCAAACAATCACTTTAATCATGGCATCACATCACTCCTTTGGCACATCTTTTGGCGCTGCCATGGATCCGCTTGGAAGCACATCCCAGTGGGCGAGTAGCTCATTGAAGCTTTGAAAACGCTATAGTTAACCACTTCTATATCTAGACATCGGTTATTAACTTATATAAATAAATATACATATATATATAATGTTCTTATCCGGCTACAAAATGGGATGCCTTAGCCGCATCCCAGTTTCATCCTCATTCTCAGTCCCGAACAGTTGCCACAACATGAAATCATCGATCCAAAGCTCATCGCGCTGCGCGGAACGTCCAGTCTGAGCGAAGGATTGGAGATTTTTTTCAACGGCGGCATCTGAGGAAAGTGGTTTCTTCACAACAACAAACTGCAGGTTGAAGGCATAAACAAGCCCGTGGCTCTGGTGTAGCCAATTGTTTGGTTCAGTGTTTGAACCGTCAATCTTGTGAGATCTTGTGAGTATGTACAGAAGGGCGGCCATTTTGGGACAAGTGAAATATGGCTGCTCCTATCTTGCGTGAGTCCAAAAGAGTTGGCTGCTCCCCCGTCTACGAAAGCAGTGTTCAAAACACTCCATCCTACCGGCTACCTTTGTACTTGTTGGCTGATAGGGATTCCAACAATGGATTGCGATATTTTCCCCAAGATATTGGTTAGTAGAATCACCTATAATCATCAACCAATCATCATGTATGAATTATACTATACATATTAGCCACATATATCCCCGTATGGGGTTTCCACAAATGGGGATACTACGGGATACCATTTTAAATGGATGATTTATGGAAAATCCCAATCTAAAATGGATGATAACTAGGGATACCCCTATTTTAATGGAAAACCTCAAATGGTTGATTTATGGTTATAGAAAACCATGAACTCATGGATGATTTATAATGGAAAATCTCCATATTTTCATGGTTTCAAATCCCAACTCTTTTTTGGCATACCCACGGGGGAAACGATTTTTTCAAACGCCGTGGACCAAGGAGATGGCTGCCGCATGGTGGCCAGCTGTTCAACGGAGTTTGTCCAAGGGCTGTCACCTTGGGTCGATCCGTTGTCAAACTGCTGCATGGAAGCCACCCAAAAAAAAATGGAGTGAACTCCCAACAATAAGAAATCATGGGGTTGGCAGGTGATTTTAGATGTTGGCGAACGATGTTATGGACTTGGAAATCGCCGCTGTTGTGGGTTTGCAAAGGAGATTTGTATCTTTTGTGGGACCTTTTCGTGGATTGTCCAAGATCTCGTGCTGCAAAGCTTTCTGGGAAAGTAATGTGGGAAGATCTTCTCAATGCAACATGAAGATTACATCAAATCACCAAAAATCTTGACATGCAAAAGAAAAACATATTACAACTGGCAAATAAAGCACAGCTGATCATAATTATCCTTCACTTCCAAAAAGCTGGCAGGACAGTCAGCATTCCTCCATCAACCATTCACCACTTTAGCCCGTTGCCATATCCCGAGGCTCCTGCCATCTTTCCCTCCTGTGACCTGGATGTCCAGCTATTCATGGCATAGGGTTACCCGAAACGGTAATCAAACATGGCTGGCAACGGGAAATCCGCGAACTAAATGGATACTTCAGCGAACTAATGGGAAAATCATCGAACTATTTGGACTATAGTACTGAAGTATTTTCCAGCTGGTCATGTTTGAATACCATTGGACTATCATGTTTTTTTCCGGGGCCTAAATCTTCAAAATAATTTTGCCAAACTAACCATAATATTATGTATAATAATTACTAAACTATGATATAAAATATGAATTATTCTTGAACCTGAACTGGCGGAACAGGATTTTGGGGCGGTTCCCACTACTACCAAGCAGGACGCATCACTAACAATGAATATGTTTTGGGTCTTTAAATCATTGCCCTTATAGTTACTCGTAAAATCCATGTGTACATTGAGGTAGTGCTGAGTTTCTCCATGCCTTTCTTACACATCCCAGTACTATTGTAGCAATATGAGATTCTCCAACCCCTTCACATCAAAACTCCCATTGCATCATGGCGGTCACGACATACACATGGCCAAACCACAATTATGCACTGTCCAGCTTCAGTGAGCATTCAAACAATCCATGCGTTTTAGTCACAGGCTCAGTCTGCAAACAATACAGTTGAACCCCCTAGATTTGAGGATAAGAAAAACTACAAACCATAGAATTTCAGGAAAAAATCATTAACAGGATCGATGTTTTACTGGATTTCATGGTGTCAACCTCCCAGAGTTTCAACCGTATTTGTTCCCTTAAATCAATCCATTGATTCATTGGGTCCCCCAGGTCCCCCAGCCACTAGCGAGTTGTGCATGGAGTTGTCTGCTCGAATGCCATGGTGCGATGCTGTGTGGAATGTAACCAATGCCTGAGGCGTGGAAGTCCCTTGTGCTGAATAGTAGGATCTTCTATCTATGACTGGGGGTTGTTATATCCGACATATTTCCCATAATTATCCCATAATGTATTCCATAAATCTTCATAAACCCATAATATGATCCCCTAATATATCCTATAGTGAAAACCCATTCATGATCACCACCCCCACTGTATGGTCCCAAAATGTTCCAAATATGTGGAATGCCCCTATTGGACGATGGTTTCTTGGGGGGTGCTCAATATTAGGAGATGGGAATATTTACCGATTTTACCGTACCTATGTATACATGAATGAACAATAATGGTAGCATATGATGGTAAAGGTCCCATAAACTTTCTGTGGGAAAAAGAATGGAAGTGATGAGACAGCATAAGACAAGTTTGCCTTCAGTCGTTCCACTCGTTGAGATAGCTTACGGCTACAGGTTGGTAGGTTGGTAGGTAGGTTGGTTGGTTGGTTGATTGGTTAGACGACTCCAAGCAGTAGCCGTGGTTCACAGGCACAACCTGAACCAGCAGCTTCAGGGTCACCTCTGAGGGTTGTTGGACTGCTTTTAGGGCTGTATGTTGGCAACCTACAGGCCTTATGAGGGCTGTTCGACTGCTTTCAGGGCTGTATGTTGGCAACCTACAGGCCTTATGAGGGCTGTTCGACTGCTTTCAGGGCTGTATCTTGGCAACCTACAGGCCTTATGAGGGCTGTTCGACTGCTTTCAGGGCTGTATCTTGGCAACCTACAGGCCTTATGAGGGCTGTTGGATCGCCTTTAG
>Ga0126342_10008530_pt1 | contig 18386 bp, 14 predicted proteins | sample Cyp1metagenome_FD_92528 | JGI IMG/M metagenome (GOLD analysis project Ga0126342, IMG submission 92528) | Coral microbial communities from Lord Howe Island, Old Settlement Bay, Australia - Cyphastrea 1 metagenome | ecosystem: Host-associated > Invertebrates > Cnidaria > Coral ...
TATATATGTATATATATATATATATATATATATATATATATATATATATATATATATATATGTGTATATATATACATATGTATACATATATATATATATGTATTATGTATATATATATATATATACATATATACATCCTGTATGTAGAATTATTTATATATATATATATATATATATAATTATGTATATATATATATAATTATGTATATATATATGTCTATACACATATTATCTTTATTCATTTAGCATCATTTAGCATCATTGAGCTATAGACATTTTAGATATACACTTATATGGTTGGACATTGGCTGAGTCATAAATATGACCCAAAAAATGGAAAACACAAAAACGACTTTCTTCAAGTGGTCCAAGGCCCAGAGAGCCGGAAGACGCGCGGGATGTCTTGTTATCTGGAGACCCTCATGAACATCTGACCTGAGGGATATATGGAGGTTTCCTGAAATAGGGCTACCCCCAAATCGTCCATTTTAACGGTATTTTCCATTATATATATATATAAACCATCCATTGCGGGGTACCACCATTTATGGAAACCCCCACATACCCTAGTCGATGAAGTTGAGAGGTCATACTGGACCACACTGCGGGACGATCCCAAGCCCAGAACCTCATTAAACGTACCGTAGGAGTGTGTAAATACCGACTGGTGTTGCTGAATATCGCATGTTTGTTGTTTAAATCACCTACATTTTGAGCTTATCTGAAAATAGGGTACCCCAAATCAAGCGCTTCATCATCATCATCATCATCATTTTCCCTTTACAAAATGCCATTTTGGAGTATAGCCCATGTTCAAAACATTCTTTTGCCGAACTCCTCCCAATACGATCCGGGTACTGGAAATCAAAGTTTCATGACGAGCTCAACTTCTCCCATTCTTGACCAATTCCATGGCTAATCTTAGAGACCCCTCGAAAAGTATAAGTTCTAGTTGGGTGGCATGTATTATGATTACTATTACTTACTTCTAGAACTATCAAAATCGTGCAAAAAAGTTGGTCATTCGGTTTATTCCTACTTGTTGCTACTATTGTTGTCATTATTCTTACTACTGTTAGTGACTTGTTCTTGATATCATCAAACCCAAACATCAAACCATGAAGCTGAGCGCCTGTCCCGACAACACGAAGCTGTCCCTGTCCAGATTCCCTTTGTCCCATGCAACCAGCATCAAACCAAGCAGCCTTCAGTGTGTTTGTTCTTGTTCAACAACTTCCTCTCATTACCTCAGGCATCAGTGCCCCTGAGCCAATCGATACGTACGACGAACAGCTGAAATCTGGAAAAAGACGTGAAATGATCATGAAATCAGCGAAGTCATCCAATTTTGCGGGGTCATGTTTTTTTGCAAACAAAAAAACATGGAACCAAAGCCCAAGAAATGATGACGGTTTCCATGATTGATTACAATGAGTCATCTTTCAGCCATAGACCCTTGTCAGTGTTCGTCATTTCACAACAGGTCTGCATCCAGCCATAGTCATCCGCTGCCTGGAGATGGTTCCAAAAAGGTTCCCATCATTCCAGTGACGACCGTGATGAAATTTATGAAGATTATTCTATATTATTCTCATTCTATCATAGATTATCATAGCTATCCCCAATCCTCAAATGTTCAATCCTTGGTTGCCTCAACAAAAGGATCCGGAAGAAGTCAATTTCCCGTATATCTCCCCATGATATCCTCATTTTCCAACCATTTCGGCCGGCACATCACCTCTTGGGTCTTAGGTCCTCGGGCTCATCCATTGGAAGATCTTTGTCAACAACGGAGCCGCGGTCACCAGCTGACTCAAGTGGGCCCTGGGCCAGGCTGGATGCTGGTGCTTGATTCATCGAAAACCATGGTTTTTGGGGTGAGATCTGCGGGAAAAACATCGAAAACTGCCATTTGGAGGGTACCCCATTTCCAGGCAGACCCACAGTTTCACCAGGTAGTCATTTTTTTGGAGAAATCATTCCGAATCAGTCGAGTCACTCAATTTTTCGCCATCAGGATGGAAAATACAAAAACATCTGAAAAGACCAACCAGGATATCTCCAAGAGCCAGGTCCAGTTCGCTATGGAAACCATGGCCCATTTCGTTTGATGATTTACTGATTTTTTTTCATGGTGACTTTCCGTAGCAAACTAAAAAAACCTGACCGGAGGGTAAAATAGAAAATCCTATGATAGTGTATTCATGATGGATGTACCAATTCTATATGACTTGGTCATCCTCATTATATACCCACGAATTATTTCTCATGAATCCTCTATTGACCACCAGGAATTCGCCGCCAAAGATTACTGCACTCAGTGGAACTGTTCCCCCCAAAAAAGATGGAAAAGTAGTTCATAACTATTTTAGTAAGGTTCCATATACTTTTCTATCTTTTTGGGGATTACTATATGTATATATATAATATATGCTATGTATTGCTATGTTATGTTCTTGGCTAGAAGAAAAAGGACATCTTCCACAACGGCGTCAGGTTTTTCCTAGGACTCCCAGCTGTTCCAGGCGCAGGCAGTGGATGAAACACAGGGAACTGGCGCCTCGCAACGGGAGGATCCGGATACAACCAATTTACCAGGACCAAAGGTGTGATTAGGCAACAAACAAACATTGGGAAAAAAAATGAAATCTGTAACCATTGGGGAAAATGGGAATTGAACATGTGGTTTTTGATTTATGATAGAAATTTGGCTGAACATAAGGTGAACATTTGGATGCACAATGTGTATATCTAGGGCCTCTTCCTGCAAGGCCCATGAAAAGTGGATAAATCTGGGCAATGATAAGAGTTCCTAAGCTGGAAACAGGGGATGTTTGGGATAATTCCTATATATGAAGCATACTTGGTTTTGGTTTACTCGGTGAAATAAGCAAAATGCTAGATCAAAATCATTCAACATATCTGAGATCGTCAAACGCGTGCAGGTCGATAATGCTAGATCAACTTTATTGATAGTCAATTCATGTCTGCGTCTGGCAAAACGGTTGGCATTCTCTGATAATTTGCTGCTAATCAAATGTGGATGGCTGCTGATGGCTGAACAAACGGGCTTCAAGCAATCTGATAACTTCCTTATTGAACTGGTACATGCTATTCACCTATTGAAAATGGGATAACATGTTTGGCTCCGTGAAGGATTATTTGCTAGGTCAACATCTCTGAGATGTTCAATACATCATGTATGGTTTTGTCTGAAAATAGGGTACCCCAAATTTTGATGGTCGAAACCATCATTTTTCCCAATGAATAATTCTATTTACTAACATGACGATTTCAAGGGTATAGCCCGTTTTCAAACACATACATATATAAATATATATATATATATATTCAAATTGTATCAAATTGGGCATTGTGAACTCTGGGGTACTTTGGGATGATATGCCCCATAGTGCCCCTGCCCCCAACTCCGGCCCTTCGGCCCTGCACCTTCAAGGCAAGGTTTCAACAACAACGCCTGGGCTATGACTGGAGATGTCCGCCCGCACCGAAGGAGGCGTGGTGGTTTAGCAGCGAGTGATACGGACAGATCTGTCAGACTGGTACAGCTTCAGCTGGGGCCCATGTTCACCCGGGACAGGCCGCCAAAAAGTACACGGGACACGGCCAAGTTTGCAGTTTGACCCCAGTCGGCTTTTGGTTGGGCCAAGTAGGCCCGCTTCTTTCCTCTCTGTCCTATTCTCTGGGTGCGGGCGGTTCTCGTCGCGAAGCGACTCGAAAATTAAGAAATACAGGATAGTAGATAAATCACAAGAGGCGGTGTCTGTTGGGAACCACAGATTTGGGTTCCACTATATTATACTATTGGAATGATGTTCTTCCACCAATTTGGGATATCTTATTCTACAAGTAACCATAGTGACCCTCCGGGAAAGTACCATGGAGAAGCTGGAAACTACCACTGTTGCAGTGTCATGCCACTAGCTGGAAACCTGGCAGCGAAGAAAGGCTCCTCTTGGCCAAACACAGGTGCTGGGTTCCCCTGACCAAGGGTGCTCCTCTGTATCCGCAGCTGCTACCAGAGAGCTTGCTCTGAAGAACCTGCAGCTCTGGCAGAGCATCCAAAAAATGTTTCTGCATTTACATAAGACCCGATTTTAGCTGGAAAAAACAGACCCACTTGGATTTGTGATATGATATGATATGATATAATGATAATATAATTATAGCCTGATTCCCAATCCATTCCATGTTTAGATGTTTTACCACACCAAAAATAGGCATTTCCCAAGCGAGCGGGGCACCTGCTCCAACGCGACAGAGGCCTTCCCTGCACCTGCGACAAATCGATGGTTTCTACCCAAAACCTCAAACAACATGTGTTAATTGCTAGGGTTAAAGACATTGGAAGAAAACAAAAGGAACGCATTGCTAAAGCTGAATTATCTCAAATGCTTTGGTCATTGATTCTCCTCTAAGTATTCAAGAACATGTGTTTGGGGGGGACTACAACTTTGGCTCACAGTCAATCTAGCATGGCTATTGACTGACTACTGTTGCTGTTGCAGTGCCCGTGAAACGGGTCTGGTCATTGTAACTCACCCAGATTTATATATCCCACTATACATATACAGAAACTAGTAACCCTCAAAAAGACAGAACAACTAAAAAAAACATTTCAGCATTGGATGTGTCTAAGTTGGCTTGCTATTCACAAATATACATATCTATGTGTCAGAGTGTATGTATGTGTATAAATATATATATATATATATCCCAATACATATACACACCTAAATGTTGTAATTTTAAAATATTACATATCGATATATATATATATATGTGTATACATCCCAACGGTCCCAACATACACCCAATGCTCCCAGGTTGTCGCCTGGATTCTTTCCAGCCTGGAACGGCACGTCTCGGAGTGCTTCAAAAGAGGGAAGCGACCAAGTCGTGGGTATCCCATATGCTGGATATATATATATGTGGGTATGGGTCAATACCTATTAATACCATTTTTAGTGGGATGAACATCCATAAATCCCAGCTATTTTGATGTGAACTACAGGGGTACAAGGTGTTGACACACTGCCATGTATATCAATGTGTATACATACATATATGACATTTCATTATATCAATTACACTACATTGCATTCCATTGCATTGCGTTGCAGGCATTGCATTACATTGCATTGCATTAGATTTCATTATATACATACATACATATTCTATTAACCCGGAAAGAGATAGAAGATTAGAAGATAGCAAAATCCGACTGAAATAGCGATGGATCCTGATAAATGGTATTAATATGTATATATTATAAATGTATCTAAATTCGACAAGAATATGGAAAATATTGACAAATATACCATGCATTGCATCTCCGGTGACCAAAGGCATCACCGGCAGGCGCCGTAGATTGGAAGCGAAAACTTTGGGGCCGTCGGCAAGCTGAATATTCTGGCTAATATTTTAATACCCTCAATGTACATATAATAAATATGATATATACATATTTAATCATACTTATGTATGCATACGATTTGCTAAAGTGATGAAGAGCCACTCCAGATAGAATTGGCTTTCTAGCCCCACTTCAGTGGGATTCACGCGGCCTGCGGCCGCGGCCATACCATTTCGATGAGGCGAAGGTAGGACCTGCGAAAGCTGGGTAGCGGATTTAGCCAACAAAAATTGGATTTCAACAAGCAAAAACTTAGGCTGTGACCAGCACAATTGTAACCATTTCAGCAACAAACATGGGTATTTCATGGTATTTAAGCAACAAAATATTGGATACATACGGTATGAATCCAATCAACCACCAAAATATGCTCGTCTTTGAGGGGATCATCCAAAAAACGCCCACCTCTTGCGATTGCCTCTCGTGAAGGTGATCTGGCGAGCGATGGCTTTGAAATGGATAGAACTGGAGACTTTTCACTGCCAGGGTAGACTGGCCGGTACGTACCTGATCCTTCTGGTAAACTAACATGACAACAGAGAATCCATCAAATTGAGACTGCGTATTTATTGATTCAGCTATATAGCCCCCCAAAAAACCAGCCATGTTGCCAGATCAGTGAAGCATATTATAATTATTATCCATCCTCCCCTTCCGCCTTTCCGTGTGGTTTTTTTTTGTGATCTTGATCAGAAACCCGGAAAAAATACTCAGCAAACTTCGGAAGAATCCCCGGTTTCCTTGGGTCGGATCTCAGGTTTCCACCAAAAAAACTGTCCGGAACGTGGGGGGGCCAAGTTTCAATGTGTTCAAGAAAACCGTACAAGAAACAATGATGTTTACCATTCAGAAACAGGTTTCCCTGTAGATTCGCCCACCAATTCTTGGAAACTCAGGTTCACAGGTAAGGTGGGAGAATTCCAAATTTTGTGGAACCATGTCTTGCAGGAGTAATCAGGAGTAAGGCACCGAACTAGAAGCTGCGAATCCCTCGGCGCTGGTTTTTTCCAATCGATGGCAAGCACATTCAAAGGACTTGCATAGGGCCATCGTTTCAGCCCGCTTCCTCTCACTGCATGTTTTGCTGTCCAAACTACAATAGTCCGCCAACTGGTGTGGAAAATGTGCACTGGTTCCACATGCTTGCTAACTTCTCATAAGCCATCGTGCCGATTTTCGGCGGAGAATCCGGTGTTCATTCGTAAGATCCCCACTTTTCTTCTTGAGTCTTCTTAAATGATCCCTTTTGTTCTTGGTACAATCAGGTCAAATACATTTTGCCATGTCAAAAATATTATGTAAATTCCACTTAATTCCACACATGTTCTTCCAGGATCACATAAACAATGTATCTGTTTTGATATAGATTCCAGACCTGTTCCGCATGTTCTTCTAGAATCCATGTCAATGTATAATAATGTATATATATATATATATACATATGTTTTAGAGATTCCCCACATTTTCCACACATTTTCCGGATCTCGTCACCACCACTGTGGCTCTGCGGTCTCATTCCGTGTCGCTCACCTCCACCCGCGACGACGCTTTCGTCGAATCGCCCTCGAGGAAGTGCACCAAACGCTGCAGCGGCGGACAGCGAACGTAGAGACAGGTGCAAGCGAAGGAGAGAAACAGCAGCAGCCTGAGATCTCGGAAGTGAAAGAACATCATTGGTCGCTAATCATAATTATACCTGAACATTCCTTCGATCAATTATTTTTGGATATGTTTGGTAGTTTGGGAGTATGACCTAACTAAAATGACCCAGTTTTCAGAATCTCGTCTAATTCTACTAGTTTGCCTGGTTTTGCTTCCTAGTGGCCACACTATCACCACAATTGACATTTTGAATATCACTGAACACAGGGACATACCAGGCCATTCTCATATCCCGAGCACCAACGCATATAAATGCACATAACTGCGCCCAAAATTACCCGCAAAACGCCCGCAAATCTAAGAATCTGGTAAATTTGTATAATTTTGGGAGCGCGCAATTTAACAGAAACCAACTTGGATGTGCGGTTCCATATTTTGAAAGCAAAATATTGGTGAGAAGACTGGGAGGAGGGTCATGCCGATGGGACACACAGCCATGACATACCACGCCTAACGATACGACCATAAATCTGATGAAACGCCTGATTGTGCAAAACGACTGATATTTTTTAGGAGTTGGAAGGCCCAGGTATATATACACACACACATAAGATTCACATGTGTGTGTATATATATATAGTAATATAATTGGGAAGTTGTTTGAGTTGCCAATGGGATCATATATGTATACATAATCATATACATATATATATATATGTAATTATATGTACATATTATATATTTATATACATATTCTATATACGTATATATACACATTCGGAAGTTAGACACAATCACATACATATGTAAGTATATATATATATAGTGAGGCTACTACTAACTAGGACTATAGACTATAGAGATATGAAAGAGGGCAAGTTCACAATTGTTCCCTCAGATGATCTGCCAGGAAGTTTTGACATATACTGGGGATATTAATAAAACTGAATAAATATCTGAAGATTAACATATGTATATATATGTATTATTATCAATACGCATTTATAGGGGATAATGGGGGAGTAACACCTGGTTTTTTTCTGGGTGATTTGCAAAGTTTTTTACGGGGGAAGTACGATCAATTCATTGGAGAATACCGTGTCTGCATATCGTGGGGTTACTAATACCCTCTGGTAATTTAACATAGCTATTGAAAATGGCCATTTATAGTGGATTTTCACACTAAAAATGGTGATTTTCCATAGCTACGTTAAATTACCAGAGGGTAAGCTGGTTGGTGGTTTCAACCCCTCTGAAAAATATGAAAGTCAATGGGAAGGATGACATCCCATATATTATGGAAAATAAAACATGCTTGAAACCACCAACCAGAATAAGTGTTGAAGTTACCAATGGGATTAATAGCCATTGACTATTGCTGGATGATATGATATGTGTATATAATATTATATAATTATATGCGAATATGTAGACAATACTACGTATAATAGTGGGGTTATTTAGAAACGATTTAGGTTACCAATGATTTTTTGAGCTAAGAATGGACAGCTGGGGAGATCAATGACTAAGACACGGGGGGTTATTATGGCCGCAGGTTCTTAATGATCAAAACGGGTTCAACATGTGTGTTCAGCTGTGATGTTATAACTTCAACGTTTCAGCAGGTTATGAATGATTCTTAAAATGGTCAATGGGATGATCTGGGGATTGTTGTTTTGGGATGTTTTGGGGTCGAAAGCCTCCTGCATGGTGTACCTTGCCATGCCGTTGCATAGGTGGCCAATTCTCAATGACTAAATTCTGGTTGTAAACCCTAATTCGCTCTTGTTACTATGCCCTTTGCTTGGGTGTAACATTTTTGTCCGTCCCCACATCCCTTCCGAGATACCCCAGACCCATGAAGGCAAACGCCCGCCAGCTCAACTGCGACTTCCTGGGAAGGCAGAGGGTCGCGCGGGTTCTTGTTCAATGTTTCTTGTGGCTTTAGTCGCCAGGGACTTCTGATAAAGAAAGGGTCAGTTGTAAATCCCTGTGTTTGTTAAGTGTGCGAATCGATCCTGTGCCCCTAATAACCGGTGGATTTCATCCCTGTATGAAACCCAAAGTGATTGAATAGATCCTATACATTCCGCCAGGCTTTCTGATGTTATTCATGATTGGGGATACAGTAAGGGATTTAGCATTTAGCATTCATTTAGCCAATATATCCCAAATATATCCCATATATATATATCCCAATATATCCCAATAAATGGACAGTCGGGTCGTATCCCAACAATCCCTTCCCCCATTCCTGCCCAATAACGCGCCAAACAAAACCCTGGTTGTGTACTGGATCTATTCATTTGAGGGGCTGCTTCTTGGGGGTATTCATCATATTGTGCTGGCTCTCTATATATATATATATGTGTATGTATGTATGTATGTATGTACATAGGATCTATCTATCTATCTATCTATCTATATATATATATATATATATATTCCTATATATATATATACACATAGACATATGTACATCTATATATGTTTATCCATCATACATATAGCCATATTTCGGGATTGTTTAACATTGGTAAACCGTAAACCCCATTTATGGATGACATCTCCGGGGATTGTCAAACCACACCAGGTATCTGGAGTTCACACTGCTCAGCATGGAAGTCCTGTCGAGTGAACTGCAATGGGCTATGGGGATGGGGATCTGCAGCTGGACCCTCTGAGTCTGGTGAACCGGCGGAAACATATGTAACCCCAGTGGAAACCCAGTTAGGTTCATGATCTGATAGTGAGTTGAATAAGATATATATAAATATAAATATCTGGTTGGTGGTATACCTACCAACCCCTCTGAAAAATGATGGAGTGAAAGTCAGTTGGGATGATAAAATTCCCAATGTGATGGGAAAAATAAAATTCATGTTCCAAACCACCAACCAGATAGTCAATGGCCCACAATTTTGGTTCTGAACATTTAGCCTCTGGTAATCAAACGTGGCTAGCTGGAAAGTCCGCCATTTATAGATGATTGTCCTAACTATAAACATCTTAGAGGGGATCTTTGAGGCCACGTTTGATTACCAGAGGGTATATTTTAAATTGTGGTGCAGGTTCACCAGAGGCGAATTCATTGGATGCCCAGTGGATGGTAAAGCGCAAGCTTTATGCAGTAGCAAGACTGCCAGCTTACACTGCCTGTCCGACGGGTCCACTTACCTACCACAAGTATTCCCTATAACCTTCATGGGTACCCTTTTGTAATCTCACGTAGCTATTGAAAATTTCCATTTAGAGTTGATTTACCTATTAAACATGGGGATTTTCCAGTTTGCGAACTGTTTGTTTACCAGAGGGTACTACAGCAGTACTGCAATCAAAAGAGTACTTGGCCACACTTGCTGGTAAAACTCTCCTGGTCTGCCTCGTGTGAGCCATGAAAAGAATACCTCATCCTATCCCATTGTACGGCTTGGTAGATGGGTCTCCCCCATATAGTGGGTTCTAATGATCCCCAATAAACCAGTTTCATTCTCACTAACGATTACTATATGTTACTATATAGCCCACCATAAATTTATCAAGGTTCACCCAACCATCACAGATCAATGATCTCACCATAATTCACCCAACTCCTGAGAGGCGATTTTGCAGCCCAAGGATTCACAGGAGACCCTTGGTGTGGACTGGGTGGGGAAATCTGATCCAAATGCCACGGCATTTTATCATAAAGCACACTGTGTGTTATTATACACAGTAATGGGTATAACTATAACTCTAACAAGTTAGGAGAATTTGTCGTAATTTGATGATTTACCCTCTGCTAATCAAACGTGGCTAGCTGGAAGGGGATGTTCAATTGCTATGTTTGATTACCGGAGGAGATCATAAAGCTAACAACATGTTCACAATATATAATTGACAATAAAGGAATAATATGGAATAATACTAATTCACAAATCGGCCCTGCCGTTTTGGGCTTGGAAGATCTTGGAAAACCATTCCTTCCTCTACATGCTGGTGATTCTCAGGGTCTATCTTTCCCAACATCCTGAGGGGAAACGCGGAAAATATATCGGGTGTTTCAAGCCTTTTCCTGAGAGGAATGGAAAGCCCCAAAGATGCTGTGAAAATGGGAGGACTTGGCTGAAGGATTTCCAGATATTTTCAGTATGTGGACGTCACCAGTTTAAAACCCATGGACATCACCAACGACCAACGATTGGATTGTACAAACTGAAACCACCATGGTTCAGTGGACCCCATGAGACTATTTGCCTCCCGGAAATCATGCAAAAATGATGCTGTTTATGCATTCCTAAACTGCACATTTCAGCCAGTTCTTGATACTATTGGAATGCTATAAAGCAACCCCAGACTCTCCCAGAATAGATAGAAATGTTGGACACCTGGAAACACGCTTCCATCTTTTTGTGGAGTACCCTCCAGTAAATTAACACTTACCTTGCCAAATAGGGGGTTGGACGATTAGCTAAATAGGTGATCTTCACCAATTTTCAGGGTCTGATGAGTGGCTGAAGTTTCCCTTGTTTCGGGCCGAGCAACAACAGCCCGAAGAATTCCTGGCGCACGACAGCTTGGCAAGCCAAGAGAAAGGAAACCTGGAAATCATGGAGTAAATGTAATCTATCTAAGTACAAAAAAATACATAATATATTTATATTATATATATATGTATATATATATATATATGTATTTATTATATATATATATATATACATATATGTGTATTTATTATTATTGGTATTATTATTATTATATATAGATTAGTATATTATATATATATTATATTAATTATATTATATTATATTATATTATATTATATTGTATTATAATCTATAATATTGTATTATATATTATAATGTGTATATATATATATATAATAATGTATTAAATATATTATTATATATATATTATTATTATATATATTATATTATATATTATATATATATGATTATTCTATACATACAATGCAATAGTATGTACAGGCAACATCTGAGGGAAAACAAACGATCCTTTTTGAGGCCCCTGACTTCTAGATCCCCTTTCAACAACTTCGCGACGGACCTGCACACCGAAGTTCAGGGCATCGCGCAGGGTGAAATAAAAGATGTGGTCCGGGGACCGCACGGGTCCCTGCAGGACCAAATCCTGGTGGAAAGAAATGAGGGTCAAGCGAGTCAAGCCCTCTAAAATTAAGGTCGTACCAGAAATGACAAACATGGCGCGGTGTTTAATTCACCTGCATTGAACTTGTAGGTTTCATCACTTGGGATGCCAGCGAGTTGAAATGAGACCCTTGAGACCCTTCAACCTGTCGATTTGGCTCATGTTTTGCATCAAGAGTACCCTTTGTTAGACTAACCCAGCATTTGTAGATCATTTTCGCAGGGAAACCATGGATTTTCCCTCGAAGCCATCAGTCTTTTGGCTGCTTAAGTTCCCTGCTGAAGCCAACAACTTTAGTGGGATATATTGGGATACACAAAAAAAGTAAACCCATCCAATTCATGTTGGAATCTAGAATTGAAGGGGATTGAATCAATCTATGGAACGAAACATCTACAACTTTAACATGTTAAAATGTCTGAAAGACCATTCATCTGCAATGTTACAAACTAGTTGAGAATGACGACATGGAAATTCTTAAATGCCACCGAGGTGCCCATTGCAAGAAACCGTTGTAAAATTTCTCAAAAGTGGCCAGTGACCTCGTGGTCTTGTCGAACATGTTTGAAATTCAGGACCCCCAAAAATCACCCAGAAAAAGGACCCAATTTTTTGGGTGGAGTTGTTTGAGGTCCAAAAAATATTGAGGCCATGAATCAATATCCAATGCTTTGAGCACACCCTTCAATGAGTCCAACATGGCGTTCGCCAAGAAAACTCCCGATATGCAATCACAACCCCTATCAAGATCATCAGGTGCTTCCGAGTTCACTCATCATATGCAATTACATACATAACATATCATAAAATAATATTCTGATGTGCAAGAAAATATTCGGATCTTTGTCTTTGGATTCCAAAAAACAACACAACCGGTTCAACAACCAGCTTGGATCATTGGATCACCATCGTCACCATGGCCACGTCACGAGAAGTTGTCACAGCTTCGCATGTCGGTGTGCAGGGCGTTGGCACGGGGCGAACTCCAACCGATCTCGCCGATCCAAAAGACGTCGTCCGGCCTGGCGACACTGGGAGAAGTGGAGCGTTGGGGAATCAAGATGAGTGGAGCGCTGGGGTTTGGAACCCATATACACTACATCTATATATAATCCCCGTGTGGTGCCAGGGGGGGTGGAACCCCTAAAAAATAAAAATAAAATGCAGGGGCCTAAGGACAAAATGCCAATAAAATGAGAGGGCATAAGGTAAGATGGGATAATCCAAGCAAAGTACAATGGACAGGTACGAAAAGAATATGACGTCAGGCCCCCTCCACCTGGCAACTGTTGGACGGCAGGCCCCGGCATTTTTTTTGTTATATGATTTTTATAGTTCCTTAGATCCTTGACAGACATTTGTGCAGTATGATATGCATAATCATTACAGTTTCAGAACTTAATTCATCTCTAGCATTTTGTAATACATTAAGATTATATAGGATTATCGTTCTTACTCACGATCATGTCATCTTTATTTGTCATTGTGTTTCATATTTATTTTTCACAGCACGCACTCCTGCTAGAATCAAATTGGATCGACAACAATTGCTGTTTCAGTTTCATATGCTCCATAATGCCCAAGTGATTCCAAATCTCTGGAAGGTTTCACAGAATGATCAGACCGTTCACAGCTGTGCACCTTTGCTATCATGCTAGCTCTGTCAGTTAACTTGATGGGTTGGGCCCCTCAAAAAAAAATGCACCCACAAAATAAAATGCTGGGGTCTGACCTTATTATATTTTCAGATTTGCTTGATGTTTTTTATTTTTTAAAGGGGTCCTGCCCCCTCATTCTCTTTAGGTACCCCATAGTATATATATATATTAAATGTAACACAATGTATGTTCTGCATGTATATAAAACTATATCATATATATTAAGTAATAAGCCATATGACTGGAGATGTTCCATGAATCTGCTTGGATTGCTTTAGATGATAATCACGGCAATTGCCCCATTTGGGATACACCCAAGTAGGAATCCACAAAATAATGAAGAACAAGGAGAAGTGAGCTCAGCTTTCCTTTTGGAACTTGAAAACAATTTCTTGGGTTGTCTGAAGTAAGCTTGATCGTTTTTTGGGGGCTTGGAGATTCCAAAGGTGTGACTGGTTGTACATATGATATTCTGTACACACACGTATGTATACTATATGTAGTATTACACATTTATACGTGTGTGTATATATATACCCTCTGGTAAACTAACATAACTATGGAAAATCACCATTTTCAATGGGTAAATCCACTATAAATCACCATTTTCAATAGCTATGTTAGTCATAACCAGAGGGTATATATTCCTTGAGGCCTGAATAAGTTTCCAGACATCTCCTTGGGGGTGCCCCACCTGCCAGTCAGCATTTGCATATGTTGCCTTGCCGCGATCATGATGGCTTGTGCTAAACCTCCGCGACGCAGCATGAAAGCAGGAGAGGTTTAGCAAAAGATGTTGTTCTAGATGCCAATCTATTCTAAAATTTCTAAAGTATACTCTCCGGTAATTTACCAACAAATCATCCAATATCTATAGAAAATCATGATTTTTGCAGGTAAATCGACCTAAATGGCCCATGTTCCATAGTTATATGTTCACTTACCAGGTATGTCCGCGGCACAGTGGGGAGCATCCCAGCAGATGGCGCGCTCCAGAGCACTGCTGCAGTTGTGCTGGCTGCCGGGATTCATATGCCTCAGATTACACCCCCGAAACCATCTGAAAGCCCGAAATTTAATGATTGAACATGGATCTATTGGGTTTTTAAATGTGTTGTAGTGGCTTTTTGCTGCTTGAGGCTTTAATTTTGAAACATTCACATCAATCATCAGTTGGAAGACAAGAACTGGAAGTTGTATCTGGTGTGGTGACCTCCCGAAAACCTGGTGATGGCCAGAATATCATTCCGATCGCTGACTTCAGGATGTTATCACCAGGAATGATTTTATCAAGGCCTGTGTTAATGATGTTTATACCTTACAATAGGTATTATCAAGTTTTATCAAGCTATTCTTGTGGCAAACCTTTGTTTTCCTTTGTTTTTTTGTGACCCCTTGGCAAACCAAAGCACCAGCGCTTTTTTTGTCGCGTGTCTTTCAAACCCAGCTGCAGATTGGGATCGAAGTATGGGTAGACGTTGAAAGTGAAGGCGTATCGTCTTCCTGAGAAAATTCCCCGGGCTGTGTTTCATATACAGCGAAGCCTGGCATGTTTATTGAACCACAAGGCAGGAATTAAAAAATTGGACTTAACATGACTTAACACCATCTTAATCGTAAGAACAATTAATTGAGAATTCAAACAACCAAAATTGGAGGTTCAACCACTTGTCTTGTTAGTATAGCGCATGTTCTACCCCACTTTTTGGTTGGGAAACTCCGCATATTGCGTTGGCAAAATCTGCCTAAATCCGCATGTTTGTTCTCTTGGTTGGTTGAATCCCAAGTGTTTCTTGGTCAAATGTCGAATGTTTTTTACAGTTATAAATGGCCTCAAGTTTAAGTTTCTGTTGGTTGAATTCCATTGATCCATTGTTTATATACATAGTTTAGATAAAGTTTAGATGCTTAAGTTCCGGTTTTGGGTGGTTCATAACAAACATTTCCCCGCACCTCTTCCACCGCTTTCCCAGAACATGTCGCCCTCCGAGGCGCGGTACTTCCACACAGCTTGGCGCAGAAAGGTATTCACCAATGCTTTGCCTCAGCTGTTGCTGGGGGAATTTCATGGGATTTTAAGCCTTGAACCAACAAGCTGGGGCCTTGTTGGATAGCTAAGTTGGTGAACAGTAACAGTTCATTAGGTGTGTTGTATGGTTTATGCTAGATATCTCTTCAGATAATGGGGGTGATAAACCGACTTGTACCACTGGGGGCCCACCTTGTACCCTCAGCTACAGAAAATGGCTCAAAATTGTAATATTATCAAAAAAAATATGATTAGTTGATGTGAACCCAGGATTTTGCTAAACTTACAGTTATTTCTATAGGGGGAGGTACCAATTTTAATAAGTAATTTAGAACACTGTTTATATGGTCACCTATTTATTTAGGAGGAAAATACATCTACCTGAATGAATCGAAACAATAATTCACCAAGCTCTTAAGCCACTTTGGGGTGGTTCCCTTTGCGAGCCGTCTTTTGCATTGAACATCACCCATAGCACTAAGCCCAAAACGGTAAACAACACCCAGTTCTTTGCCATCTGGGAAAGGTTATGGGTTACAGCCTCTAAAACGGGTATTGCCATCCAAGATGGTGCACAGTTATATAGTGAATTTGGTTTCTAAATAGTCTAACTAGGGTTTCTAGTGGTTATAAAACATGATAAATCTGGTTTGGTGGTGTTACCATGTTTTACCAACAAACATACACTCCAATCGAACATGGCCTGGAAAATCCACCATAAAAAATGCGCTGTGGCACCTGGCACTTCCATGAAGGGACTTCCGGACAAGACCGCAGCGGTGAAGACGCTGGTGACGGGAACGTCTTGGAAACCCATCCTGAGCAACTCAGGGAGCCATGGTGCACCACCGTTCCAAACAAAATGGAGCCATAATGGGTTTAGGGAGTCCCACCGTCCAACATAACAAACAACAATGCTGCCATTGACATCCTACTCAGATATGTCTATGATTGTCTATGCATGTTCAACAATTGTTCAACCTCATACCCAGGATTTTAATTTCAAAGATACCGCTTGGTTCAACCTTGCGAATATGGAAGTCGTTGGGATCCCCATCTCCAACGGGCAATGAAAGGCAGACCGAAAACATTGTTTTTCATAGGTGCTTCCCCTTTCCGGCTCATGAAAATTCATCAAAATTCCATGGAAGATGAAAACATATTAAAACATATAAGAACTCAGATTCTTGGGTTTGGATTGTCCGAATTCCGGGGTTCCAACCCAACACCAGACGTCAGGTATCTCATCGAATTCTGCCACTCGATTGGTGAAGATCTTCCAGAGACGTCCGCCTTCCCACATCCTGAGGTGAAAACATCCCGCTGCCCATACAAAATGGGGTACCACAAAATCATCTAAATTCCCATGGATTGATCATCGTTGTTTCAATGGGGCTATATTTATATCTATTTATATCTCACGTTCAGTAAAAAAACGCCCAAGGACATACTGTGGATATCTATATCACGGTATATCTCATTTTCAGTCACATGCCCATGAAAATCATGAGATATAATGAGTTATACCATGTTCATTATCCATATAATCCCATGCATCATCCCATATAATGGTATATCATCACTACCCTTTTAAGGAGGGGGGGCGTACCCAAATTGCAAGACACAATTTAGACGCTTTTGAGGGAGGTGGTCCTGTTAAATGTTGGCAAGCATTTATTTTTTTAACTGCGTCTTATTTGCAAGATTTCATTTTAGTAGGTCCCCTCATTCTTTACGGGATTTCATTTATTTTCTTAAAAAACGCAGGGAGGCGTTCAATATTGTCCATTGCATTTTTGAAAAAAATGAAAGAAAATGAAAAAAAAACATGTAAAAAAATAGTGTGAAGGTCGGCAAATAGCTTCAGAATTGCAGAAAATCAGAAATGCAAACTGGAAGTGTGTAGGTCCCCAATTGCCTGGTATTTCCAATACTGTACATTCTACACTTTTTCAACACCTTTTTTATCATTTCCACATGTAATACAGAGGTATAGAAGGTATATTATTCCTTGCAAATTACTGGAAAATCCTTGAACTTCAAATAAATGTAAAATTAGATGTTGAAGGTCTTCAATTTTACCTCCTACCTATGGAAAAAAACAATAGAATACAAATAAAAATATCAAAAGGGGTCCCCATGGAAAATCCCCTTTATGTACCTACATGATCGAACTTAAACACCCTTCTGCCACGGTTCCTATCTAGCCCCCCTTATGACCTCCAACCATAATATAATAACAATCTACACATGTGTCATGTTGATTCTGAAAGGAACTGTGGAACCTGAGGTGTAGGATGGTTACATTTTTCAATCTTAGCTTTACCTTCTTTTTCGAGCACTTTCTGCAAGGAACTATGGACCTTATGTATAGGATTGTGTGTTTTTTTTAAATCTTATATTTACCTTCTTTTTTAAGCACTTTCTGCAAGGAATTATAGGCCTCAGGTGTAGTATGGTTACATTTGTCTATCTCATGTTTACCTTCTTTTTAAGCAATTTCTGGAAGGAA
>Ga0126342_10008531_pt1 | contig 18385 bp, 17 predicted proteins | sample Cyp1metagenome_FD_92528 | JGI IMG/M metagenome (GOLD analysis project Ga0126342, IMG submission 92528) | Coral microbial communities from Lord Howe Island, Old Settlement Bay, Australia - Cyphastrea 1 metagenome | ecosystem: Host-associated > Invertebrates > Cnidaria > Coral ...
CCCCTAAGTCTCCGTTCGTGACTCTCGGGTCTCAATTTCCGGGAAAGGAGCAGCCACCTCCCCCAGTACTAAACTAGTACTAAAGTACATAGAACTCAGGTAGCCTAGGCTACCTTTCGTGACTTATACCTGAGGCGGAGCATGTTATTTTAGTGGCATCCCAAAAAATATGGGAACAGGATCAACACTGAACGCCACCCAGCTAGAAGTGTTTGCAACCATTTTTGCATCATGAAATTCAAGCACCAGCCTCTGTGAAGGAGAGAGGGTTATATAATCAAATTTAGATGAATGTACCCAAGACACGTCTTTCCCGGAATGTTGCTGAAAATTGGTGCAGCAATTGCCCCTTAAAATTATCCCATATTATCCCCCTATGTATCCCTTGTTGTATCGAGAAAATGTACTTTACCACATCAGCCACCCCAAACTCCCCGCACCTCTTTGCCTGCGCCGCACTCACCAACTGCGCTGGGGGCCGTGGCTCCGACGCACAGCGCTGCGCCTGAAAAAAGGCTATCCAGTCCTCTTCGAAGCGCTCGCTCTTCCCGATGAAGTCCAGTTTCAAGGCGCAATCGCCACTGACTGGGGCCAGATGTTCCGATTGTGGCTTCACGTGGCTACCTGTAGCTGGAGGAAGGGAAAAAGGGAATGAAAATGGCTAGAACATGCAGGAAGATGTGCTGCAATACTAGACAATGTGGGCTTAACAGCTCCTGAAAATTTTATCTAGGAACAGCTTGGCCCATCAATAGCTTGGCATTTTGGGTGCACGGAAACTTTGCTTGAACAAAAACTGCCATCCACCACTGGAAAAAATAACACTTCAGAACTTCAGGCTCAAAAAAGGCGAAGAAAAATCATCATCCGGGCTGCTAAACTGGTCACCAAATTTGATGAATTTCTCCATAAAAGCTTTGGCTCGCTCCAGTCCTTCCAGGTGCAGGAACTCATAGCTGCCACTGTGGTCCACGTCGACCTTGTCTGCGTCCATGTCTGCATAAGCAGCCATGAAGCGATCCAAGGGATCCTGGGTCGTGCGGCTACTATATACTATCATCTGCTGTGATTGATGCTTCCTTTCGATGCCTTAGAATGTTTTTCTCAAATTAATAATGTTGTGTTTTCAGTTATTCGGATTAAAAGAACCAAATTACTGTACTGTCCAATTTGCCTACATTTGAGGGCTTTACCGTGCATAGCTTTATTCTAACCAAACCTATGACATCACATCGTGCTGACTGATTGGTGTTTCGCCCCCTCCCCCCTCCCCCCAAAAAAGTCATGTTTAGTCATGCGGGAACCACATTATCCCAAACTTGACTGAAACATGTTGACACAAAACATGACAACACATGTGACAACACATGAAACTTCCAACCACCAACTAATAGTAACTATATAACTATCTAATCAAATAATTCCTGATCTAAACATGGCCAAGCAAAGACTCAGAAAACCAGCCACCTCTCCCTCACTAAGGTCCTGAACCAAAGTGAAGACCCGGGTTTCCGGCTGTGGTTCATGGAGATGTAGGTTCCTTGGTGGCAACATAGCACTTGATGAGATAAGCATCTGCCCTGTGGTCATTTATGACATGCTTATGTGTATATATATATGTATATATATAATTTATTTATAATGCTGCTATTGACCGTGAGTATATGAGAGATGTGTATATATATATACAATTATATATATGTGTGTATTTCATTTATTTTAATTTATATTTATATATTGATGGCACATCATCTATTTGTGGTGATTTTCCGTCTCTATATAGTTCTAGTATGTTATAGTTAACACCATATGATCCTTCGGTAATCACAACTATGGCTTGCTGGGAAACCCCTTCTGTATTTGGAAGGTCTTATAAGGAAATCATGGAACTAAATGGCGCGTTTTCCATTGTCATGTTTGATTGCCGGAGGTAATCACTTTAATAAACTTCAATAGTTTAATTGTATGATCACCTTCCTGACTTCCCCTACCCTCTGGTAAACTAACATAGCTATTGAAAATCACTATCTTCAATAACTTTAATAGGTAAATCAAATATAAATGGACCATTTTCCATAGCTATGTTAAATTACCAGAGGGTAATATGAAATATGACATAAACAATTCCCGCAGTTGAAGCCCCTGGTGGAATGTCTGGGATTCAGGACTTAGGATCCACCTGGATGGGATTTGCAAGTTCCATGGTGGTCGGTATATGATAAACATTGATAAACTAAATTTATGATAAACTATATGATAAACTATATGTTAAACATAGGATATAGTTTATCATATAGTTTATCAAACCTCGGTATATGATCAAATGATCCGGGTCATTTGATTAACCACAAATATTTAGCAAACAAGCCAGAGAATCAGCAGGAAGACAACGGAAACATCACTGAATATTTACAGCCTTCGCTACAGTGCTAGCTTGACATTTGTGAAGAACACAAGCAGCAAAACAAGAAAAAACATTGTGATGGAGGATCATCGGGCAACTTCAAAACAGTCAGCCCATTTAGTATCCAAAACACGTTCAGCTGAGTATGATCATAATCTCCAGGCATGTTTTGGCCCAAATCCCCGAAACTCACCAGTGTGTGCAAATCAATGGGAACTTTCAATGATTCAACTCGTCCATCCTGGGGATTTCTCTGCCAAAAGCTGATGAACCCCTACTGTAATTTCAACCTGCACGGCAAAAGTCCACCAACAAATCCCCAAGAACCTTAGGTCAATCACTACAACTGCAGAAACTGTCCATTTCCAGCTTTGAGTACCGAAAAGCTCACTATGCACCAGCCATGTGTCTCGCACCAATGGACGTCATCTTCAAAAGCCTTCACCACCTGAAAGTCGGACATTGCCTCCAAGCTCGCCCGGGTGGTGGCTGAAGCAGAGGTGGACAGATCTAGAAAGAGGATGCTTTTGTTGCTGAGCCGAGTACCTCAAGTGCCAGATGCAGTGCGGAGCCAATCTGCTGCCTCTTGTTAAAGACATGAGGCAATAGATTGATGGAGTGCAAGAAGTGATTGGATGAAACTAAATGCTAAAGTAATGCTGCCAACGACTGGGCCGCACATTTTAGTCAGTGCTCACCTATATCTCTCCGTCAATGTCCCCCCCAACAAACAAACGCTTCAAATTTAAAGCTTAAAATGTTGAAACACATTGAAATGCCAGGAAAGTTAGGTTAACCAAACATCTGCAGCTTCACTTGTTTTGAATCCTGCAGAGTGGTGCCACATTATCAGCAAAGTTGGTGCACATATTTTACAATGGCTATATAGCTAAATAATGCTAAATAACCATAAGACATAAAATATAAAAAAAATGACCAAGGTTTATGGTACAAAAATATACTAGCTACTAGGTGTGTATATATATATATATATTTATAATATACACAGAAAGTTGGGCTGTGAAACCCAACTTTCTAAGCCAGCTGGGAGCCATCACAGTCTCCCCAAACCCAGTCATCCCCAGCCACCCAGTTGCATCTGCTGTGGAAGACTTGCGGATGCAAATCCAGCAGCGGCCAAGATTTCTTCCTGGGACGCACAAGGTCCTGAAGAAAGAACCAGGCCCTAAAGCGCACCTGAGCAGCGACCCAGGTAGCCATGGGACAGTCTGGAATCCCCAAGCAGCGCGTGATACATGACCCAAAGTGTGAACATCATTTCTGGCTCTTATTGATACCTATAAACATGTTACATGTTACATATACATATACGTACATACCTATCCATACAGATACACAAATTCATACATATATATATAATGAATTAATATATATATAATATTATACCTACATAATATAATGCCAACCCCGGATGAATAAACTCTGTTGATCAAACATTGGAAGGTAGCCCAAACAATGTGATAATATGTGATCATTTCGATTAACTATACATATTATACTATTGAACATGGCTGCCCCTGATCAGTTTGAAGGATCTTGGCATATCTTGGCCCCCCACCTGCTTCAGCGCGGGCAAACACTCCACACTGCTCCGCAAACATTCGCCCTTCGCCCGTCGCAGGTACTCCGCGACGTCGCGCAGCCCCGCCTCCGTGCGGTTGGTCGGCGGTCGCCGGTGCTTGGAGTGGCCACCGGTGACGCGTTGCACCAGCGACTTCGAGCGGCTGAGCGGTCGCAGCTGGGAGCCGCCAAGGGTGACGTGTTGCAACAGCTCAGTGCGATCGCAGGAGGCGGAGGCACCAGCGAAAATCAGGCAATGCAGGGAGATGGAGCTGAAAAACATGGCGAAGCTACATGAGTTGCGCATGGAAGGGCGCCAAGCATTTAGAATATGGTAGGTACGGTTGCAGCGATTGCTGCTGGACAATGTAGCCATGAAACTTGAGCTTTGCGGTGGCACCGGGTAGTGGTACAGGTCAACCAAAGAATATTGGAGGACGTGACATATCAAATGATCTCATTCTTCAAGTTCGAGGGATGTTACTGTAATCACTGTAATCGCAGTGCTGATTTTGACAACTCTTGCATTTTCCAGCATGTTCCAGCATGGTCTAGTAAATGACTAAAATAGTTAATTTATTTGAATTTTGCAACACACGTCCCGAAAAAAAAAGTGGGTATAAGGTTCAGTAGGTGGTTCTATGCATCCACTGGTTCGATTTCAGAGTGGCTTCACTGCTGCCCCAACAGCTGCCGGAGCAGTCCTTTGCTGGGAGATTGACTGCCTGGCAAGAAACGGCATGAGTCGCTTGGAGGTGCACAAGTTTTCTCCGGGTGATGACGGATGCGAATCAAGACCACGACCAAAAAAGATAGAAACTGAACAAATTGAAACAAATTGAAACAAGTGGATCTACCTGTGTTTGGGCCATTGCTTTGGACATGTTGTGACCCCGCATGGCAATGAAATACCTTTATTTAAAACCTTACCCGTCACAGTCCGCTCAGGCATCACTCTGCAGGTCGGCCTGATAGATTTTTACACGGAAACAATAGTCTCGCCACTTGATCTTCATCGGCTTCAACCTGCCATCCGGCCACCGCACAGGGCAGGAGCAATCGATTGAAGTGTGTCAAGTCTGCAGTTTCAACTTGCCCAAATCCTACATAATGTTTTGATATGTGATTGTCTTGCACTTAATAGTTAACGTTTCCATCATACAATGGAAAATAACATATAGATTGTACGATATGTATAATATGTATATATATATACATACAATGCCCAAAACAAAATTGGTGACTCTTGGTGGTGATGCGCACTTGGACACATCCTTGACTCCCATGCCTGGTCGGCTTCAATGACTCGCTTCCCAGGCAGAGGGTCCTGAGCCATGGCAGTTTTGACCTTCCTGGGACAAAAAGAAAAGAAACCAACACTGGAACAGTATGGAACAGTGGCATGCACCCCTCACTGGGTGACCCAGAATAAGTCCATCAAATCAAAGGGGGGCCAAGGGGGCCAATATTCAAGCTGAGAAGCAGCAGCAAGAAACCAGCACTACCTGCAAAATGCGGTTGACAAAGGCTTTGGCTTTGGCTAGTCTGGGGCTGGCCTGGTTTGGGGATGCTTGCAGCAAGGCTAGTTTGGCAAAGCAAAGTTTGGCCACGAAATCCCGCCATTTCCTGTCTCTGGTAATCCAACCTGTCAAAAATCCATCATCTATATTATATATATAGTCTATATTATATTCATCTATATTCATCTATATATTATATAGTCTATATTCATTGGGAATATGATCATTGTATAGTCTATATTCATGTAATAGATCATGTTCCCAAAACAGAGGGGGTTCTATTGCCAGGCTGGATTACCACAAGGCATCCTGCACTGAGTTGTCAAACTGCCCACCTACATCTTCACCACCATGCACCACCATACGCATATCTCTCCTCAGGGCGAGCCGGCGTGGTGCGAAATGCCAACAGCATTGCAGGGACTTAAAGCATGGGCTTCGTTTGAGAAATGAGGAGGATTGTCAAAGAAAAATGTCCCAGAAACACGTTATCTTGTTGCTGTCAATCTTAGCGTCCTGTTTTTAATGTGTTGTTCGGTTTAGGGCTAAACTGGTGATCAATGTAGTAACCATTGCATAAATTTTGTGCAGTAATCGTGTTGGGGGCCGCGACATTATTGCCTCTACATTGTACTGTACATGGAAGAAACCAGAACCAGCATTGCAAACATGGACATGGACACCTGTATGCCTTGGTCCATTTGGCACAATTCATTATATACTGTTATTGGAATATCATGGAGATGCACAAGCCGGCTGGAAATGGGTGGATCTCATTGTTTATCTGCTAAGCAATGTCATGTTTCAACTCCGCTGGAAAAAACAACTGATGTGCATGTCTTTTCCTGCTACCAAATGTTGAATTTTGAAATTGCTGCACTCATTCAGTGCATCATGACTTTGCAAAAACAATCCGGGTTCTGCCTCCCTAACGTTCAACTCTTGGGGGTTACTGAAGGAGGCCAAAAAAAAAAACGGCATAAAGCTGTGCATTGGCTACAAAACCACGAAGTCTCGCTTTCAATCAATTGAAATGATTGTGGATGATTGATTACTGGCTGGACCCCTATCCTATCCCAACGTTCAGCTCACACAAGCCAAAAACAAAAAAAACGGGGTACAATTCTGCAGGTGGGCACATCTCCAACGAACCAATTTAGGAGGAGAAAACATTTTCACCGTGATTCAAATGTGATTGCAACAAGGCAGCCAAGCGGTTTTTGTTTAAACTGTGTATATTATTAGTATAATTAATAATTTTCTGCGGAAAGGATGGCCTGCGGTCACCTGTCCAAGGGGTGTACAACACAGTGACATGTCCATCTACTCCATCCCACTAGCCGCAATTCCAAGTGTCCACCTTGGTGTTTGATCCCACTTGCACACTTCTTCGGCAGGCACCCTTGCATACCTCATCGCTTCTCCATGGATGTCATGGAGAGAGGCAGCATCGCTGCTGATTGTTGAGCTGATGTGCCTGGTCCTTGGGTCCTTGTTGAGAAACATCAACTTCTTCAATACTTTAAGACAAAATGTAAATGTAGCAGAAAAAAAGGACATGGGATCTTAACGAAATCCTAGCCTATGCAAGGCAAAGTGAAATATATGCTGCTAAATCTTTGATATGAAAGAGGTGCCACAAAATCGAACTGTTATGTCAGCAGCGTGCCAAAAAATGTCTGAAACCCTGAAGGCGTTCTGGAGGCACCTTTTCAAAGTTCAGCCGAGGCTCATATATCGCTCAGGTTTCTTTCCGCCCAGAAGTCCCTTCTTTTTGAACTTTGCATAAACCTCGTGGTAGGCGAAGAGTTCTGGCAGTAACAGTCCATACTAAAGTCAGTCTGATCAAAGTATGGCAAAACATTAAACGTAAAGTGTGGTTTCCCAAGGTTGAATGCATTCCCTCACAGTACCACTGGGCGTATGAGTGATCGTGTGGCTGGGCATCACCCCTCTCGCCATATGTCTAGACTTTGAACTGTAAACGGTCAATGTGAGTCAATGTGGGGATAATGTCAACCCCGACTTAACATGGCCAATCTTAGATACCCTGCAAACATATTAAATTCTTTGCTGGTTAGTAGATATTCCCATTAATGCCAAAAGACTAAAGGATTAAAGTATCCATGTAAGATTGACCTAGTTAATAAATCTCTGGGTCTTAGGCTACCATTTAAGCGTAGTAAATTCGTTGACCACAACGGGAGGCCAACTTTCCCGGCTCGCTAAAAAAATCCATCGGGGTATCGATGAATCCGCGGGTCATGGAAAATGGACCGGAAATTACTTCGTTGATTCACCCATGAAAGAAATGGATTGGTTTAAGGGAAAATCTACAGGAAACCATGGTTTTTACCATCAAATATAGGGTTTTCCAGTTAAAATTTTCCCATCATCCAATTCTATGAATGAAAGAAATGGCTGGTTGTGGTTTTTACCATTTTTCATGGGAAAGATGCACCATTTTTAATGGGAAAACTCACTATTTCGACTGGGCCATGGCTTCAATAGCTATGTTAAATTACCAGAGGGTAACTATACTGGTTGGTGGTGCAATAACCATATTATGAAAAATATGAGTTCGTCAATAGGAAGGATGACATCCCATATAATATATGAAATGGAAAATAAAATTCATGTTTGAAACCACCAACCAGATGATGATGTTCCATGATTTTCCATACAGCACTGGCAATCACTGCAGAACCAGTGGCACTGATGATGAATTCGCCACAATTCTCCGGCGCGGGCAAGGAAAAGGTCGGCACCTCAGACTCGAGGTTTTTAGCCGTGCGAAGCTCCATGTAATCCATTCTCCCCATATGAAACATCCCCTGGATAACCATACTAGGTGGTGCCCCATAGTTAGCTAAGTTGGATTATAAGTCCAATAACTAGGGATTATGGGGGTTATATCTATAGTTAATGGGGATTATAAACCAACTTATAACTGGGGGGGCACCACCTTGTAGTCTAGTAGGGAATTCATAAATATGGGGGTGTTTAATATGAACAGGGTGATTGGTGGTGTTAGATGCCGCCAATGGCTGGACAGTAGTAGCGCGGGCTTCTGGAAGGTATAAACCGACAAACCTAACGGAGGGGGCATCACCTAGTGATTATTGCATCGACTATCATTTAGTTGTGTAACATTGACAATTTATAAAATCGTTATATATATATAAATAGACATTATACGCATTATGATATATATATATAAATATAATGTAATGATATATCTACCCTTTGCTAAAATGACGGTATCATCAAATATTCCTTCCATCCTCCACCAGCCATGGCACCATGTGATCCAAGCGGATCTCCTTCCCTTTCCATACGAAGCCATGGCCCTCGGGCTCTGGCTGCGAGGACAGCACCTCCGCGTCGATGATGCGTGGCAGCTCCTGTGGGGTGAAATGGACATAGAACGAGTCTAAGTGGAATGTCAAATTCATGATAATCCTGCACTATTGTATTAAATTGTACTATATATTATATAAATTATATTATATCATATTATGTTATGTTACATTACATGATATTAATGTATTAGAAATTTATATATGATATTTATCTTTGTATTTAAAAATATTTTTTCTATGTGTTATATTGGTAGTAACTATGACACTATGACAACTGATGACAAATATATGATATGTTGTCATATAGGCAGGGTTGATACCTGACAACATGTGGGGGGAATATGTGAAAAAAACATCAAGATTCTGAAGTTGTTGATCGTGATATGAAATCTACTTTGTGTTTGCAGTTAAAACTGCAAACACCAGGGGTAGTTTAAGCCATGTACGCTTAACATATCTGAATCTACCCTCTGGTAAACTAACATAGCTATGGAAAATGGCCATTTATAGTGAATTTTCCCATGAAAATGGTGGATCTTTCCGTAGTTATGTAAAAGTTTACCAGAGGGTATCTGAATCTATCTGAACAAAGGACCCAACTGCACAAACCCACGTGAACCCATCCAAGTGGCAATCTGTACATAGAGCTGTTCAGGCTGCTCCGTGCTGTCGAAACACACCATATAGAGATCAATCCAGGCCTGTGCGATGTAATGACGCAACGGCTGCCAGATACATACATAGTTAATCTATAGTTACCATCTGGTTATTTAACATAGCCATGGAAAATCCATTATAAACGGAGGTTTTTATGGGAACATCATCTATAAATGGTCAATTTTCCATGGCTATGTTAATAACCAGAGGGTACATGGTCATTAATGTTGGCAAAACTATGCCATAAAGCATCCCCCAGTCATCACCATGTTTACAGGTGGTATCTTCACCATTCCCAGTCATGGCTGGTTTATGGCATTGTTTTACTCACATGGCCAATCTATCCCAAATCTCAGGGGGCCAGCCAAGAGACGGCCATAACCTACCGGTATCCAACCGAGGTTTACCACGTTTAGCCATTGCGGAGCAGACTTCCAACAAAGCCAAGTAGTTGATTAGTTACACCTGGCATGAATGGAAATTCTTGGGTACCCTCCACTAATCAAACGTGGCAATTCTCTCCATTCACTATTGATGCACTAAATTTATAGAGCTTTTCCCTTTGAAACGTTTTGACCTCCATATTTACCCTCCGGTAATCTAACATAGCTATTGAAAATGGCCCACTTATAGTTGATTTACCTAGTGACCTAGTAAAAGTAACCATTTTCCATAGCAAATTGTTAGTTTACCATAGGGTATAGAGGATTTTTCCAGCTTGCCACGTTTCAGCAGTTCCCCGCCCTATGTCCCATATAGTGCTGCCAGCTGGCCACGCCCGCCGTAACTTTGGGCGGATTGGCAATGGATCCAGGGTTGATGGTCAAAATGGGTTTCTCCTAAGCCCGAAATCCCCTTGGTGAAAAATTGAAGCTGATGCAACATGAGTTCCATTGGCTAACTAGATCATAGTTTTTTTTCTAGATCCTTTTCCACTCCACAAGTTTTAGATTGTGTTGGTAGAGGCCGCAAAGAAACAAATCAGGCGGACAAAACGATTGAACACGGTTGATGGTGATGCAACACCAGCACCCTTGGGTACAAAGAAGCCTTTCTTCTGCTCCTAGCTCAAGTTGTTCAAGTCCTCCCAATGAAGAAATAACTGGGTATGCAGCAAGGGCTAAAACCCATATTAGTGCACGACGTCATTCGCCGCGGCAATTGATATGTATATAGTATATATATATATATATTGCATTAATTGCCATACATTCCAAATCTGCTGAAGGACCCAATGGCACTAGACACCTCCAATGACATCAAACAAGAGCTGTGACATCCCAAATGTCCAAGTCTTGCCATGTTTCCGTTCGTTCCATGCTGGCAGAAACCAACATGCGTCCCGCAAATTCCTTAGCCAAAATGCTCGGAACTCTCTGTAAGAAATCCAGCCGTCAAATAAACCACTGAAGGAATTTATTCCAACAAAGTTGAACATTTGCTGCTACCAGTAACACGAGTGAAGATACATTCCACACTACACACCATGAATCAATGATGCAGTAGCAAATAGAATTCCTACAACACGAAGGACAGTCTCCTAACACTAGCTGGTCTGGTGTGAAATAGCTCAGCCTGGAGCACCACAGCGACGTTGCTTGCGTGCTGAAACCATGCTGGAAATCCCAACTAGAAACTTTTGTGACAATGATTCGTGCATTCCGAGCTCCTATCGATACAATGGTTCTTGCATTGCCACTTGCAGTTCCTGTATTAATTACAGTAATCATGTCTTTAAAACTGTATGGCTCTACCCCAGGCCATTTCAATCCATCCATCCTCAGATCTACCCGTGTCGCCAGGACAGTTCTCCCCTGGCCATTTGCCTCCAGCCGAGTCACGGACTTTTCTTCCTTCTTGCCATCTGGCGCCTGGCACAGCATGGGTCACCAACAGGGCAGTCAGCCCATCCGCTGAGAAATCCACCATTTTTCATCATTGTACTGGCTCTGCAAAACCCACACATCCGTATCACCGATTACTTTTTGAGTAGAAGGCTGTTCATGTATCTCAGCGTCAGCTCTTGCATCTTCCTTCATTCAACCAGAACAATAGGCACATGTGCTGCTGACGTATCACCTTTATGGGGTGGCTACCGCAATAAGAACATCCCCCAAACCATCATATTTCCTTGGTCTCACCACCATTTTTCAAAAAACGCCCGGCCCTTTTAGGGCCATCCATGGCCCTTTTAGGGCCTTGTAGAAGTAGAACCAGGTGGGCTCCAAGGCCTCCTCAGCCAAGTTGTCGATGTCCAACGTTACGTCCTCGGACGTAGTTCGATGATTTTCCCATGGGATTCGTCATGATGCAATCATAGGAACATCATCGAAGTCAATTGGGAATTTCCCTGGCAGCCATGTTTTTTTAAAATACCATCTGGTAATTTAACATAGCTATGGAAAATCACCATGTTTAATCGGAAATCCACTATAAATGGCCATTTTCAATAGCTATGTTAGTTTACCAGAGGGTATATTTTTCCCATAAGAATGAACGCACGAAAGCTGCAAAGTGCAAAGGGAGCTCGGCGCACAAACTGACAAAATTACTCTATGAACAATAGTTTCCCTCTCAGTCGTTGAAGATGTTGGAGAATCAGATTCCAAGTTGTGAAAGGATAGGCGTGTCAATGTCATACAAGGTATCCCTGCCATGTTTGAGTGCCAGAAGGTAATGATCAGAGTAGGCCAAGCACTTATCAGTGACCATCTGCTGAAATTCAACCATCACACCATGCTAAATTCCTAAGATCCATCTCGGTTGGGTCTGAAATAATAAAGTACCCCAAATCAGTTCCCCATCTTTTTCTGCCAGAAAGGGGTTGGAAACACCACATTCCTCTTGGGAAGTCAGGGCCTATGAATTTTCATTTGGAGAGATGGTAAAATTAGTCTTTGGGTACTGTATCAGGTTGGTACAGCAACAGTAAACCACAAATATTTTAATCATTTGTCTCTCTCTCTCTCTCAAAATCGCCATCAGGTCTCCCTGCCCGAGCTGTGCCAAAGGCGTGATGGAAGTGCGCACATGATTTATACCACCCATTTATGGTAAATGCGTGTAAATGTGATGGCTTACTATTGCTTTTCTAGCATTAGCATGTATAATGATTAATCACCATTTATGAACAATATCACCATGTATGACGATTTTTTAATCACATGTAATCACCATTTTCCATTTACTATCCATCATAATGTATTACCATGTGGTTATTTGACATAGCCATGGAAAATGGCCCATTTATAGATGGTTTACCTATTAAAAATGATGATTTTCCATGGCTATGTTAAATAACCAGAGGGTATTATCAGATTATCAAATACTATTAACCACACCGAGCCACTCCCAGCTCCACCTTACTGCCTGTGAGGCCGCCATCATGGAACACGGTGACGTTGACGCTGTTGTCCTCACGAAAGAGTCCCGGAGTCCCTGGGGAGATGGGTGGCCGACTGCAAACTCAATGTCAACTCATTCAGAAAAATTCTTGAGGAACTCTTCAAGACAATCTCAGAAACTGAAGCCAGTTTTAAAAAATGCAGTTTTACTCCAAAAACAACCCCCCCCCGGGTGAACCATTCCCTCCCATCTCTGAGGTCAGATCCCATGCCGGCATGGAAAAGGGCACTTGCACTTCCTCGTTCCAGGTGGGGTTGTTATTCCTGGGTCGTCCAAGGCCGCGGCTTGGTGATCTTGTTTTTTTTTTGGTCGAAGAGAAACCAGTCAAACAAAAAAAACAGATCATGATCATCTATATCTCTATATCATAATACCATCTATATCATCATACCATCATGATCAATAGATATCAATAGATGATATAGAGATATATCTCTATTAATAAATGTTACCAAGGTTACCGAGGTTTCAACAAGTTTCAACAATCAAAGCACATGAATTAAGCCGAATTTACAGTAGTTCCTTCGAGATGATCTTTTCCACCGTTTTGTATATGCCCAATCTTAGCTGTTAGTCAACCTGGAGAAGCGTTGATTCCATGATATTCCATGTTTAGCTGTAAGATGCTCTTGACTCTTGAGTATAACATATATATATATATATACATATGCCCATTTGGAAGAAGAAACGATGGACAGCTGCAGCTACATCACTATCCCCACCATCCTTTTGTGCGGGGTGCCGCTGTGTCTGGGTGCGCTGGGAGGTGCCATTAAAGTCCACTTGGACGAAGGGATTACAGCTGGAACCCATCATACCTCAGCGATTGGTTTACCATGGTTTACCCAATGGGGATATCTAAAAATGGAGATATCTCAACCACCATTTGGGGGGATATGAATGGAATTGAATGGTGGGGATATATGATAAAAATATACTAAACATGGCTGGCTGGGAAATCACCATTCTCAAATCACAAGTACGACGTACAGCATCTGTAAATGGGCCATGGCTTCATATGGCTTCCATACTTCTATCAGTTTACTGGATACTTTCTGGTCAAACATGCACTGCTGGGCCCGCATTGAGTTCGATGATTTCCCCCTGAACATCACCGAACGAAGCAAGGCAGGACGAGGAGCACCAGAAGCACCAGAAGCACCAGGCCCAACGAAATGGTCGTGTCATGTCTGGGTAATCTGAAAACCACACAGTGTTGCTGGCAAATCTTTCCTGAATGACATGTCCATGACATGCGTATTCCTGCTGGAACATGATGTTTTTCTTTCACCTGTACATGATTGGTTCAGTGGGATGTAGTTCCTTATGAAGAAAATAAGCTGTTTTCCCACCCTTTCCAGCGACGGCACCTTTGATCATGGCCAGCTGCTCTGCCTGCCCCACAGTGCCGTTGCCGAGTCAAGGCACCCTTTTGAATACCCATGTCATGTAGTTTAGGAGAAATGAATGTGGCAAACCCAATGCCAGAAACCATCCCCAAGTCATCACAATTTTATGGGTGGGATTCCAACCATCCCCAGTCATGGTAGGTTTATGGCATGGGTTTCCCACATTATCCTGTTTTACCTCACCCTCATGGGATTCCATTTCCGGAAATTACTTCCTGAAGGCTGGATATCTCACATAATCTCACATAGGTGAGCTCACTGAATTGCTAAATTGCAGACAGGTCCCCTACCCCAATGCCATTGACAGTAGCAGTAGATCTCGTTGACAGATTCATACAGTTTCGCAAAAAGTGGCTGCGATGGATTCAACAATTCCCACACCAACGTTGGCGCCACATTCAATGGCACCAAACATGACCCAGCGAACTGCCATAGATTACACACATTGAAAAGGCGCCCTTCCAAAGTTTAACAATGACTCTGCAAAGAAAGATCCTACGATTGTTGAAACCAAGGAAACACTTGGCTGATGGCTTCACAACCCTTGAACGATGTGAAAACCACCCAACAATCATCGACAATCATTCAGGGATGGAAAATAGGACATGACTAAAACCACCAAACAGAAAACCATTGTGGCCAACCCCAAACAAAAACAACGACAATGTTGGGGCTCAACCATCCCCAGGTTCAATCCTTTGGCACGGCGCACCTGGTAGATGCACACGGTGAGTTGGAAGAGTGACTTGGCCGCATCTTTGGTCGGCAACCTGGTGAGTAGCTATGGCAAATCATCGGCATTCCATAGCTCAACTGCTTTCTGTAGATTCTGGAAGCAACTTCGGGGATGAAGCGGATGAACCCACCATTGATCATGGGTATGAACCCATAAACATTCCGATTTAGAAATAGGCTCACCACGCTGTCATTGGGAAGTTGTTGAGATCTCACCACCACCTCTTGCCATATATGCGAACCATGGACTTTCCATACATGGATCCATATGGGATACCAATTGACACGGCAAGGCGCGCAAATCACATGATGCTTGTTTGTCCATCACGGGGTTTTGACACAGAATAAAAACATGGGAAGTTGATTCCCTTAGTGTGTGAACAAATACCCAAGGCGTTGATGTGGGTTGACGTTGTATGCATGACCGGATGGAAAAACCGCGCGCCTTCTAAGAGATTCTTAAGCCATGTTAAGCCGAATGAACCTCACGGTCAATTCTCAAATGATTACCGTAAGGACCATTGACAGTATTTGACAGTTATCACAATGATTTTGACTGCACACGATTTCTATAACTATATCTATATATACATATGCAAACTAGTCTATTTACAGTTAAATAAATCTTAAATATACAATGAACCACCGATGCTCCACATCTGCGCCGTTTTCCTTTGCCACTTTCTGTTCGCAGCGTTCGGAAAACACAAAAACTTCACTCACGACAAGCACCTGTCCAGCATGCCAAGCGATCAAGAATCTAAAGCTGGGCATCCAACATGAACGCCTCCTTTACCAACTACTGCTGGAACTTTATCAACAAACATTCTCCAAATGAACGTCTATATTGCGGTACAGTGTAGCATCAAGGGTGCGGTGTTCACAGACTTGAATTTAATCAACTTCAAAACGCAAGATTTTCTGACAATCAGATTCGTAAGTTTGAAGGATTATTGTCAAAATGGACAAGAGGGAAACACAAGGAAAGTGAATGAGCCCACTTCCTGAACGAAGTTAGATGAGATTGCATGTGCCACAATGTATAGACACTCGTCGTAATACTAGTGGACAGGTTAGTCTCCAGTATCCCAAGTTTCTGGCTTCTCCAAGGTTTCATGTTGTGCTAAATTCACCGGACTAAAGCATTCAACGCAAGCCAATGAATGAAATGGGCTCGGGGCTGATTTGCATTCTTATAATCACATATCAATACATATCCTATAATCACCATAAATCTTGGTAAAACATGGTAAGACCCTTAATATCAATATGGATGTCCTGCATCCATGATCCATCCAATCCTGGGACTGGCCGAAAAAGGCCAGGTGCTGGTGGAGATAACTGCCCTCTCACTGCTCAAAGAAGCTCCGGCTTGTTGAAGTAGATCCAGAAAAGGACCTAAGCTGCCAGCGGGAGAATAACTCATAAATTGGGCAGCTGGTTATCTCTCAAGGCAAGTCTACCAGGGTTTAAGCTGAGTTACCCTCCAGTAAACGATCATAGCTATTGATGCCATTGAAATCCATTGTTTTCCCTAACAAAAAATCTACATACGATTGGACATGATGGATGTTCATGGATGTTCCATGTCTATGTGCCCAGTAAACCGGAGAGTAAGGAACTATAGTAACTATAGCGACCAAGCAGTTACATCCAGTTATTACATACGGTACCCGGCCTGGTAAACTAAGAGTTTGCTATTGAAAATGGCCATAGAAATAGTGAGTTATGTCCCATTTATGTTAGTTTACCAGAGGGTAAGTGAGATGAATGAAAGGGCTCCAACAGTTGTTGGAAGATGGATTCGGCTACATCCAATATCACACGTTCTGTTTGGCTCATGAACATCAAACATCTCATCTTCTTCCAAACCGCGCCTTCCCCCGTCCAACTGCAGGATGGTTTGGGGTTGGGGAGGTTGGCCTCTATTTTACTTGCAGGAACAACATCAATAAATTCGGGGGCTCGTTTATCTTTCCTTTAAGACCCTTTAGTAACCTTCCCCTACCCACAGAACCCCTTACGACATCGCCCCCAGCAACATGGCTATACCCCATTTTCATACCCAGATGACATATCTTGTAAACACCGCATGTTGTATCCATAGTGCATCCATGATTCACATACAGAAATAACACACATGCACACACACATACATATAACACACACACACATATATATATATATATATACATACATAGAACTATTTAATATATATATATATATGAATGTGTATATATATATATATATATATATATTTATTTATATCCACAACCCATCTTCCCTTCCAACCATTTTATTTCCCCGTTACGTCTTAAATCCATGACCCCATGTATACGTGCAGATGTGGTGTGCAAGCCCAGTCATCCCGATCCAACCCCCACATTCCATCTTACCTTCATGGGGGTGCATCCCAATTACCACATGGTAATGGTTTATAGCCCATACATGACTAGGTTCTACATACAACTGGCTTCTGGTATGGTCGTTCAGTTCCATTAGGTTCTTACCATAACATCCACTTACTTACAAACCTATATAAGCCAATATCCCACTTATTCCCACTACCTATGGCCTATTATGGTTGTTAGGTGTTAGCCAGTGGGATGCAGCGACACCAAGTCACCGCAGGGCCCAAGGAGATGATGAAGATGGCCCAGCCCAGCTGCAGCAGGGCGTAGCCCGAGTTCCCGGCCAACGCGGCCTGCGGCGCCACCGCCACCACGGCGCCCAAGACGGCGGCGGCCGCAGGGTCACCTCAGTTCAAAGCTCTCATAGCTCCGTTTCTCCCCGTTTCAAAGGAACTATAAAGACCCATGGCTCCCAACCACCAAACGAGGCCTAACAGGTAGCTGATAGTAGCTGTATGCCCTCAGGCCCCAGGCCCCAGGCCCCTCCCCACCTCGCAAGCCCTGCGTGTGCGCCACCTGCGGCTTTTCAGCAGGTGCCACGAAACAGCTGAAGCCGTAGAAGGCCACAGCCGCTAGCAGCAGCACCGGGATCAACGAGCTTCGGGCCATCGTTGTGCGATCCAACCGGCAGAGGTGAGATCAATGGGAGCTAAGAGCCGTAAAGGAAGCCGGCTGGGATGGTTGTGATGGATGATGTTCAATGAATTTGATGTACATGGGTTGGATGTGACAAGGGGGCTATATTATTATAAGGCTACATACCTAAACTATATAACTATCTATATATATATAGAGAGAGAGAGACATATAGTATGTGTTGGGATGATGCAGTCCCAATTCTACCCACCGTTTCCTGACTTCTGCCATTACCCTTATCAACCCCCAGGACGAAAAGCCACCC
>Ga0126342_10008532_pt1 | contig 18381 bp, 17 predicted proteins | sample Cyp1metagenome_FD_92528 | JGI IMG/M metagenome (GOLD analysis project Ga0126342, IMG submission 92528) | Coral microbial communities from Lord Howe Island, Old Settlement Bay, Australia - Cyphastrea 1 metagenome | ecosystem: Host-associated > Invertebrates > Cnidaria > Coral ...
ACTCTCGGTTGCTGACTCTCTGTCTCCTCTTCCTGGTTTCCCTGCATCCTGTGCTAGTGTTCACCGGTGACTGACTTTGTCCTATGGGGTTCCTGACTCGGACGTTTGGGGCGACTGACTCGGGTGACTGACTCTGTCTTTGCCCACATAGGGACATAGGGACCCTGTAAGGACTCTGTAAGACTGTAAGATTGCAGTTTCATCAAAAGACCCGAGATTTGATCAAGAGATCGCACTTGCAGCGACGTTGATGTGGGCTGATTCCAGTCTCCTTCCCAAAGTGTCCTCGGGATCTGATGTGATCCTGGTGGATTGCTGCTGTGGCTGTGGCGAGGCATCATAGCGCTACGGGCCCGAGATCCTCCGAAGGCTCCAGGGCGAGAAGAGGATGGTGGTTGTTCCTGGGCTGCAGCTGGTTGGAGATGAAGAATGGCGAACAGCAAAGTTTCGGTTTGTCGTAGCAACGTTTTAATCATGTTTCTGCTACAAGATCCATAGAGATCTATAGGTCCGGTCCTTTGAAGGTGCCTTCCACAGGCTGTCCAGTTTGTGCTGCTCGGCAGTGTTCCGCCAGGTTGGCATGTCGGTTGGACAACGCTGAGTGAGGAGGGCACTTGCGCCCTGAGCGGCCGCAGCCTACAAGCACTCGATGTTACGTCCGAGGCCGGAGACCAGTGGACTCAGTAAACATCATACGGGACATGGACGGACATCCGCTTCCACCAAATATGCCTTGCAAGTCACAAACAAAGGGTTGAGACAGACATGAGGATGGTTGGATGGTTTGTGCAGTGTACAACCGTAGTTTCAAGTGACACATTTTGAGTGTTTCTTCACCTGCGATCTCGGATGATCTCAGACATCCTTTTAGTTGGCTGGAGTGCAATTGCAACAATTGAGGGAAGTTCCTTGAAGGTTTTAACATTTTCTAAAGTTTTAAGGATGGTTCTCAGCAAATCTTTCCATGCTGACATTCCGTCCCATGTCATCCGAAGATTTGAGGCGTGATTTGAAAATTTGCGGACTGTTACTGAATTACTCAAACACCACCAAATAACAAGTTTTTGAACAAAAAGTTGGTTGCAACATTAAAATCGCAAGGAAATTTGGCACAGGCATGGCCGTGCACTTCCGCAGCGTCTCGCTTTGAGCCCTGACGTTCAAGCTTCAAGCACGGACGAATTGTAAACGAAGCCTAAAAATGGAGCAGCAAGCTGACCTTCATTCCCATCAAGACCAGCGGACAGACTGTTGTTGTGGCAAGTTTAGGTGATGCTCCCAAATTTGCCACGGGCAGTGGGATAGGATGGGGCCAAGAGGTGGGCCGCCTTGAACCTCATGAGTTTTTTTTTTGGTTTCCCTTAGTTTGCCCTCTATGCAGACATAGGACGGAGGGCATAGGATCATTGATGTAGGACACCAGCCAGTCACTAGAGCTGGGCGGTCCAGCTGTTCGGCCCCATGAGCGCATGGCGCAACATCCTGACTTCCCAAATGATCCCGGACCTGTCAGAATCGTCCTGTCCGTCCGGTAACGACTCAGCTGGCAGCTCAGCATCCAGCAGTGCTAGAGAGCTTTTAGAGGCCAAGTCCTGCATCGCAGCCATCGACATGGACTGCTTCTACGCTCAGTGCGAAGAACTTCGACAACCTGAGCTGAAGGGAAAACCCGTCGGCGTGCAGCAGAAAATGTTGGTGATCACTTCGAACTACGCTGCTCGTGCCTTTGGCATCAAAAAAGGCGATTCTCTACAACTGGTCCGGGAGAAATGCCCGGAGATTACCATTTGCAACGGCGAGGATTTGACCTTCTACGGGCAAGTCTCTCAGCAAGTGTTTGATGTTGCCTCGCGCTTTAGCTCCAAAGTAGAAAAGCTGGGCCTTGATGAAGTTTTTGTGGATGTGACTGAGAAAGTGGACGAGCGTTTGCGGGCAATGGCAGATGAAAACATCCAGGTGCAGGGAGTTGTGTATCCGGTGGCTGATGAGGCTGATACATCGCGTGTCGACTTCAGCTGCTCCGAGATTCAGTGTTGGAAGCGTTTGAGTGTTGCAGCCTCGATATGCCACGACATCCGCCAAGCCATCCAAAATGAAGTTGGATTGACGTCATCTGCGGGTGTGAGTGTATCCAAGTTGCTGGCAAAGCTGGTGGCATCTTGGCAAAAACCAGCTAAACAGACCATCTTTGTACCAACTGCTTCTCGACTCAGCAGCTTGTTACCAGACTCTCTGGCCATACAAAAAATCCCTGGGATTGGTTTTTCGTCAACCCAGCGTTGCAACGCGCTGGATATTCATACTATTCGCGATTTGAGTTTGGCTGCGGAATCCATTGCAGATCCCAACCACCCCTTATTGACTGCTTTTGATCCCAACACGGTCAAGACCATGCGTTTGCTATGCCTGGGCATAGACAAGGCCTCCGTAAAGGCGTCTGGGGCTCCAAAAAGCTGTTCAGCAGAAGACTCTTTCTGGCAAAATCCTTTGTCTAACACCACCGGTGTCAAGACATCTTTGGCGCTGCTTGCAAAGAAGCTCTTGTCAAAAGTCCGCAGCGTAGAGCAGAGCTTTGGCTTCCGGCCAGTCCCGACTTTGTCCCTGACCTTGAGACACGCAGGACGAGACGCTGAGCCACGCAGGGAGCGTCGACAAATGCAGCTTGGATCCTTCAAAGTTGGAAATCCAAATTGCAAGGGAAACATCTCAAGTCCCAAGGGCGACCCATTGCCTACCGAAGGTGAGATGAAGACTGACAAAGATGCAGCAGAGACCCTGTCTGTGAACGACCAGCTTCTATCCCAACAACTGGCAGAACGTGCTTTCGGCCTTTTCCAAAAGCTGGTCCCAAATGAACCGTTCTCTCTTCACATCTTAAACATTCAGGTGGGCTTCTCGGAGACGGTCCCAGGTCAACAAAGTTTGAGCTTCAAGCCGCAGCCACAGCGACACGAGGTCTCTGGCCAGGTTAGCCCGCCAGCGGCGCTGCCGGCGCTGCCAGCTGCTCTGCCTCCGGTGGTAGACCTGGAGAGGGAGGAAAGGCAAGGCGGGCAAGGCGGGCAAGGCGGGCAAGGCGGGCAAGGCGCAGGCAACTCAGCACCCGAGACGCTCGAGACGCTGGAGTCGTTCGAGGCCTTCGAGACTTCGCTGGGGAGCTTGGTTGCGATGGGTTTCCAGGTGGATCGAGCCAAAAGAGCGCTGCAGAGCAGCAGATCTGTCACTGGAGCCATCGAGGAGTTGTTGAAGAGACCGCGGACACAACTGGAGTCTGTGGAGCTCGTGGAGCTCGTGGAGCTCGATTGAGAAAATAGGGGGCGGCTATGTGTATTAAACAAAAATATTTTCGACAGACGGTACAGCATGATGTAGCCTACAGCCATTGGAGTATCGGTATATATCGATATCATCAGTCCCTGGCTTGCTCTAGATAGCTCCAAGTGAACAAACCGGCCAAGATGACTAGTTTTGCCTAAAGCTCGTGAGAGAGACGCAAAGGTTTTGGACTTACTTATAATATGCCTCACCTGGTCGAGAATTGTTGTCGCAAGTAGAACGCCGTAGAACAAGTTTGAGAATATGACATTTGACCTGTTTTCATTGATTTCTGCACAAGGTTCACACCGAGAAACGGTTGATGATTCACAATGATTCTTGAAGGGTTTGAGGCATTTTGAGGCTTTAAAAGCTCAGAGTGTGGGGAGCGTTGTGAAGGAAGAGGCCTTGCTGGAGCGGATGGTCGCACGCCTGGCAGTGGATGTCCGGAACTCTGGTGGCCTGGTCAAAGAATTCGCCGTTCCTGATCTGGTTGGGCCTGATGCTTGTGGTTGGAGATGAAGTGTTAAAGTCTAAAACATCTAAAAGCCTTAGTCGTTCATGGAGGTCAAACAAAAATTCATGGAGTGAATAGGGTCGGACTTTCTGGTGCTTTTGGGCCTTCGGTATGTTTCATGAATCAACAAACCTGGGTGACTCCTGCTTGGCACCCCAAGTCTTCCCGGCTTTGCTATGTGGCTTGTGTGTTTCACCACAAAGACCATTTGAGAGCTTATGTGCCGCCGCACTTGCTTTGCGAGTGCACAGGGCACAGGACAAGAACAGAAGAGAACAGAACAGCGCCCGAGGCAAGCCCTTTCGGCGCTTCAAAAAGTGGCTGGAGGAACAACCTCCCTACGACATCGTCATAGATGGCGCAAATGTGACCAGACTCAAGGTGATGACTGATTGAAGGATATTGAAGATGATTTCCAAAGTGAACCTGATAATTCCCTGGGGTAGCACCATGTTGCTAAGGTTCATGCAATGATGCCATCTTACTCGTTTTACCATTTTTGGTATGATTTGTTATCTTCAGTGAGTCAACCCAAATTTGCGCAAGAATGGATTGCTGTCCTGTCTTGTCTCATTTGCTCCTAGAGTCCTAGCTTCAGAGCGACTCCATCCTCTGACTTTAGATTTTCAAGCCTTTGAGGTTGGCTTCAACAACCAGAACCGCGAGGGTGGCCTGCGCCTAGGCTCTTGTTTTGCCGTTGTGGAAGCTGTAAGTGACGACGCAGAAGAAGCGAAAAGAAAAGGCCTTTGTAGCTTTGAGTGAGGTCTCCTGTCGCTTGGCCAAGGTTTCAGTACAGCCAGATCGATGCGGTCATAGACAAACTCCGAGAAAATGGTAGCCGAGTCCTGCTCGTGTTGCATCCAAAGTGGTTGCGTGAGGATGCTGATCGGACAGTGATAAAGAGGAAGAAACGAAAACTCGAAGCTTGGTGATGCACAGATGTAGGACATCCGACTGTTTTCGAAATGTACACCTATGGCAATGAGTATTGATGCTCTTATGTCACAAGTTCGTAATCATAATCATAGTGCATCATAATCATAGTACTATGTGGCACGTTTTGGCACTGTGTGATCGTGGCCCAGAGAATCTGTGACATTTCAGATGCAGTCAAAGCAGTCTTGAGGACCAGATCAACATTGAGGGTGCCATGGGCTCCTCCGATGATTCTGCCGAGCAGGAGTGATATGCCTGATATGCATAAGCATCGCTGTTCCCGAAAAGACTGAAAGAGAAACCATAGAAACCCTCTCAAAATCACAAATAAATCAAATAAAATCAAATAAACATATTTACCAAAGTCCCGTTACAATGTCAAGCCAACAAATGCACCCACAAAAGACTAGACCAGTCTACCGTCGTTTGGTATCTCATGGCCAGACAGAGCCTTGACTTGTTTTAGCGTGGTGAAAAAACGCAGGAGGGCGAGCCAGAGATTCAGTATCCCTTTGATTCAAGGCTGCAAGAAGTGGTTGTGGCTGGGGTGTAGCTGAACCTTCACATACTTGAAATGTGCCGAAATATGCGCACAAACGTGTTCAACTACTATATAATATACATGATACAATCGTATATCTATATTATGTAGATCTATGACATATGATATACGTGATTACATAGGTCTACGTATGTAACTTTGTTACACATTATGATGCCAAAAGTACACCAGTGCCCCGTGTCTTACCATCCCTTCACTAAAGATGCTCCATCGAACCCGGCTATTGAAGGGTTTGATTGGTAAGCGTTGACTCGCTGCATGGTTTCCAACTGAGGATCCAATCACAGAGGCAGAGCGCGAGGCGCAAGAAGGTACGCCTTTGGCCTTCATCCGGAAATGGAAGGCCCTTTCTGCGTTGAATCCGGACCTGTTTGATGGCGTTTCATCTTGTTTGACGTGAGTTGCACTGATCATGATCTTATCATTTTTGATCATTCTTGGATAGTTTGGCTTGCGCGGGTAAAGTGTGTAGGCTTTTGAGAGTTTGGGAAGGGGCACCACGCAGCACTCTGCAAGGAGACTGAATGCTTAGTGCGTGTGCCTGCGAAGGATTGTGACTCGGACAGTTGCACGGCAAAGGATGGTCAGGGAAAGTGGACAGGCTTTCAACTGCATTGGTGCTTGGTTTGGGCTTAGTCTACTTGGCAACTCAGATGTGAACGTTTGGGGATGAAATGGCAAGACTTCCAAGGGGCACTGTGTGGATCTCTGTTGCTTGACTTCAAGACTTCCAGGTGATGATTGGTACTGGCTCTTTGCGGCGCTCTCGTCTGCGAGACGGGGCGCTCGTCATGTCCAAGTAGCTCCCTGGCTTAGAAGGGACCTTGGACTTGCCGCGTGATTATGCTGTTTGCTGTTTGCCAGCGATTGGTCCTGCCCTTTTGGATGCAGGGACTTTGCAAGTAAAGCAACGTCAAATTCTCCAGTTCTCGAGACACTATCATGGGACACCGGTGCCATTTCAGTTGTCTACGTCAACCTGTGGCAAAGGATGAATGTCATGATGATGTGAGATTCAACACATGCGTTTCCAAAGCTGGGCAGCAGAGATGCTTGAAAGGTTTCTCCTTAATGGACTGGAGTTTACCTCTCACCTTCTGTGAGCAGCAAAGGTCAGCAATGATCACATGAGAGACCACCACTGGCGAATGGTTGGCTTCCTGGCTGCATGTTTAGATCGGTGCCGCTACCATTGTATTTTCAGACTTTCAATGTCGTATGAACTGAGGCAATCGAGCATTTCTGAAATGGCAAGGACGACATATGACCAGGGTCAGCATTTGGTCCGAAACGTCAGATGTCGAGAATCTTGGTTTTGCATGTTGAATGCTGTTGCGTGCTGCCCTTGACACTGCTGTCACGTGCTAGGGCACGCTGTGTCTAGATAATTTTCTTGCGCCTGTTTCTGCATTGGCTTGCTCTCAGGAATTGCAAGGTGACGCTAACACCGCCGGACCTGTACTCCATGCAAGCGCAGGCCCGCTTTTCCGGGCAAATGTTGCAGTTGAGTTTTGGACCTCCATGAGCAAATTGCGGACCCAATGTGGTGCCATCAAATGATCAAACATATTTCACTCCATGTTCTGCTTGTCAATGCTCCTCTCCAAATTCTTTCTCTCTGTTCTCTCTGTTCTCTCTGTTCTCTCTGTTCTCTCTGTTCTCTCTGTCTGCTCTCTCTCTCTCTCTCTTGCGTCTCTGTGTCTCTTGTCTCTCTTGCGTCTCTTGCGTCTCTTGCGTCTCTTGCGTCTCTTGCGTCTCTTGCGTCTCTTGCGTCTCTTGCGTCTCTTGCGTCTCTCGTGTCTCTCGTGTCTCTCGTGTCTCTCGTGTCTCTTGTGTCTCTTGTGTCTCTTGTGTCCCGTGTCTGTCTCTCTCTCTCTCTCCCACATCTCTCTCCCGCATCTCTCTCCCTTTCACCCTCTCTCTGCAGTCGCAGTGTTACTGTAGGAGATGCCATCAGCATTTGACGACCAATCTTCTGACTCGGGAGGTTTCTGATGATGTCTGTGCGTGGCACTTTCCGGTGCCCTTCGTGCCTAGCCGAGCGCAGCAGCTCTCCAGCGGGCGGCCGCTACCACGCAAGGCGCAGAGCGTGGTGAATGCTGTAGATTTGCCAGATGCAGGTGTTCGTGATGTACTTCAGAATTGTGGCAGAAGTATAGGCTTGCCATCTCTAGGGCCACCGTAGGATACATCTTGGACAGCAGTTTTGCCCAGTCAAATGTCGCTGCATGTGAAGGAGATTGAATCTGCGGAGTGTCATTGGTTAGCTGCATGGCGGCTAGCCAGCTGACTTAGACGCAAAGGTTTCACTCAGTTATGCCCCCAACCCCCGCAAAAGCCGGAAGCTGAAGGCAATCTGTGGGCTGCGTCTTAACTTCTTAACTTATCAGGCAGCAAGAATCTGGGATGAGAAAGATGCGCCTATGTAGCCGAAAGAACACCGTTTCACGGCCATGTTCTGCATTTTGCCAATCAGCTTTTCTGTACAGTAGCATCGCGGCAGCAAAAGCTACCTATGCAGCTGATGGTTCTATGATGTTCGATGCTTGCATGGCAGGTTGACCGATTTGACCCGTGTGCACCGTGCCCGGCCGTGCCCGGCCGTGCCTACTTTGTTGCGGGACAGCGTTTGGCTCGAGCTCATGCCTTGGGTCACCGCAATGTCTAGTTGAGCCCAAACTGCCAAGAGGGACTTTAATGGCAACCGTGCTGCGGAAGTCAACTTTTTTAGTGTTTTTGGTGTTGGCAGTTGATGCCAACCGTTGTGATGAAGAAACATTGCTGAAACAGAGGTGGGCCCGGTTGGGCTCTCTGGTTCCCTTTTGTGCTTCGAGAAATGCTATGAACCACTTGCAGCCACTTGCAAAGAATTCCGCAACCCCTTCTGCCAGGCTGCGAGGGGAACGAAACCATACGAGTTTGAACCCTCTGGGGCTAGAGCTGTCTGACGGCAAACTCGACTTCCTTGCTGAAGACAATGCACCGTACACAGCGCAGGAGGCCGGTGTTTTTTAAATTGCCAAGCACTGAGTAGCTTGAGGATGCTTGATGCTTGAGGAGTATGAAGAAAAAGGTCAGACCCGCCAGAATCCAACAGCTTGTGGGCAAGTGCTTGTGGATGACCAGTTGGGGACCATTTATCGACTATCAACTGGCCCAAACACCTCTCAGGGGGGTTGTTGCATGTTGTTGCTGGGATCCTTCTGATCCTGTAGGGACCGAGCTTACACTGCCACACACTGCCTTTTATTCATTAGGTTGGATGCATTGCTGCCAACATGGCCAGCAACATGTTCCGGAATGGCACAGTGGTTGCTGCGCCTGCGAAGGCCTCGGGTGTTGAAATAAAACTTAGCTAGAGCCAATCCATCAAGGTGACAAGCGAAGCTGACGTTCTAGTTTCGGATCTGTGGGCTCTGTCAGATATCCACATGATAAGTAAGTACAAGAACCGCATGCCGCGTAGAGCACGCGGATGTACGGACAGGTTGATAGGCAGCCCAACGAGTCATGTTGCGAGGTATCCTCCAATCACAGCAACGACTACTTCTTCATGTGGCAGCGGGATGCGGCCATGTCAATGCGATCGCTGCTGCGTGTCATTGTGGATGCACCTAATCGAACCTTTGCTTCTTCCATGAGCACCTTGGCGGCCATTGGCGTGCTTGGTGTGATTATGTGTGATTTAAATTGAGGCTTTTACAAATTTTTACAACACGTTTGGGCGCCAGGTCATGGTCAGATATGGTCCGGAGATGTCCGGAGATTTGACTGCTAAGCTGCTAAGGCAACACGACCTCGGCGATCAGGAATCAGTTCATGTCCTACACGCTTTTGTTGCCGCAGCTTTGGAACCAGTCAGATCCAAACACTTTGTGTCCTCCTTGGTACAAGGATGGAGGGGACGATGGAGGGACGCCTGGGTTCAAATGCTCATGTCAGCTAGTTGCTGTGGATTTTGCACAGTTTTTGTTTCCCTCCCCTCAGAGATTAAGCAGTAACGTGATGTAACGTGATTTGTAGTCACATTGGGAAATTTGAAGATTTTGGCATGCACCAGCTCCAGGAGACACCTGGTTGGTGTGTTCCCATGGGAGAGCCCAAGTACTTCGTGAATGGTTCGGTGTACACTAAATCTTGGGGCCGACCTCAGAGCCTTTGCGCCAGCAGTGTTTTGAATAGCATGCAAATGGGCTGTCAGAAACAGACAAGCAGTCAGCAGTGTTATTAAGTCCTGTTTTTTTTCTTCAGTGTGTGTAGCTCTGGGATCTGTGAACAGTTTGCATTTATCCTGACTCTTGAAAGGTTTGTGGAATGCTGGAAATTCTGATGCAAACTTTCATATAAAGCAAGTTGCTGGAAGAGGTCAGTGAGGTAATTGAACGTATCTCTTGTTTGGACAGGATGATAAGCTCGGCCAACAGAATGCCGGATTGTCGAGAACTTGTAACAAGCATGATTCAGCATGATGCAAACAAACGCACTCTCCAATGTCAAGCCTGGAATTTTGGCTGTTAAGCTATGTTGAAGTTAAAACCGCAAGAAATATAAGAAATGCACTCTGTAACACTGTACGCATGCGATGAAGGCATTTTTCTTGTGTCAGGAATGATGGCCCTGCGCTTGCAGCAGTTTTCATGGGAGAATTCTTCAACGCAATCCTTGATGTTGAAGATGAGGTCCCAGGCCGAGCCTGGACTCCTAGGACTCCCAGGACTCCTAGCGCTACCTCAATAAAATAAGCAAAATACGTTCAACCTGTGGATCATCATTTGTCTTCAGCTCACAATGAACAATGAGTCTGAACCTCATGCTGACTTGACTTTGATAGGGTTGTTAAGAGTCGTTAACAGTTGTTTTGTAGTTGTTTGATTTTGTTTTGTACTGTTTTGTAGCTGTTTGGGCTGCCTATTTAAAAATTCGGATACATTTGGCCTGCATTTGGCACTTCTGGCACCGCAAGCACTCCCTGCAGATGCAGATGAACTGCAGCAGAAGATTTTAGGTGGAGGTGCGTGCTGTTGGCGGAGTGTCATGGTGTAGGGCGCAACAATCCCCACGATATGAGCGAGCCAAGGTTTTGATTTTGTTATTCACAGAGTGTGACACAGAGAGATGTGAGTTGATGTGATTCGTTGAATTCATCCATGGGACAGTTTTTTGTTTCGAAACAATCTTTTTTTTGCGCTCTGCAGGTGGCACTACTGGCGTCCTTTATGATGCCCTGAACTTTGTGAAGCTCAGCCTGAAACATTTGAAACTTCTTATGGTATGGTCACTTCTGGTCAGTTATAATGGTCTTTAAGTAGTCGTCAGTGACACAGATAGGAAGAACTCCAAGAAGCCTGAGGAGTTTGGAGGCTACATGCATTCATGATCATTCATGTTCAAGCGCGTGGTGCCAGTAGCAGAAAGCGGTATGATTTGCGTTTTGCGAAGAGATCTTGTTTGTTTTGCATGGTAAGCTTCATGCAGTGTGCTGTGGCCTGACTGATCTACTTCTTGCATCAGGAACACCTGGTACAACGAGGGTTCTGTCGGCCCCTGGGAAGAGGTCTATGGAAGACAATTCTTTGTCAGCGAGGTGGGGCTTTGACAAAAACGGATCTGATAGCAGTGATCTCAGCTTCAAGGTGATCTCAGCTTCAAGTATTTGCGCAATTTTGCACATACAAATTAAATCAACTGAAGACCACCATGTAACATCAACCTCTCAAACAGATCAATGAAGTAAACAACTTGCTGGATGCCAATCTCAAGAAGCCGATTGCCATCGATTTCCGACCCGCGCAAGGTCCAACGGCTTGCACTCAAGGAAGGGGTGCGTGTGTGCAACCGCAAGGGCTTCAACTCCAGCGTGCAATGGCCAAAGTCAGGCTATGCGAATTGGGTGTACAGCGTGTCTGGGCCAAAACTGGACCAACAAATACAGAAAACAAAGCTCCCTTGGTCCATAGAAACATGACGGTAGGCAAGTCGTTGCAATCCTGGAAGCTTCCTGCTCTGCATGAGGGAAACGTTTTCCCTTCTTTTTGGTACGCCTTTGCCGCTACTTTGCATTCATTTGCAATGTCGTTGGTTTAAGTGCATTCTAGGCAAAGAACCTGGCAACCGTATCCAAGTCTTTCATCTCAGAGGACTGGAAGAAGAGCGTACAGTAAAGATGGGAGGGAAGTGACTCAGTACTGGCAAGGCCACATGTGCAAGTGGGTGACGTCATCCCACAGGGTATTGAGGGGCCATGAGATATTGGAGATCATTGATGTTCCAAGATTTTCCAATGATCGCAAGGACTTGGTGCAAGCGACCGCCGGCAGGCAGCAAGGATTAGCTGGGCCGAAGTGTTCCAACTCTGAGCCTTGGATTCTCCAGTCATCTCCAGTCAGGATTTGTTATATTTGTTCTTCTTGACCTTGTGAGCAGTGCCTCCTAGTCACCTAGTCCTAGTGATAAACAGGTGACCTGAAGAACTTGCAGCTCCACATAGCTCCACCATCATCGTCTTCAAATTTTGCTGTCCAAGGAGCCCTTGCTGCAGAGCACGGGGGAAGTTTGGCCAAAAGATCTAAGAAGTCCATGCGAATTGGATGTGCAGACTTTGATTGTCACAAACTTTGTGGCTGCTGGGATTGGAGAGACTTGGATGCAGACATTTACCCGGAGAAAAGAGATGTGAGCCTTCTATGATTTGCGCAATTTTGAAGCATCTGCCCTTAGCGACTTGTTCACTATTATGATTTATTTTGCAGATTGTTTGGACATGTGGTGGGCATTGGCTTGGCAGCCGTGGTTTATATGGTTTTTCCATCGCCGGTGTGAGGATCCAGTGCTACCACCGCATGACCATCGAATAATCAACACAGCTGGCAAAATCGTCGAGTGATTTGGCAGAGATGGCATTGGCATGGCACTTTTCATGAACACGTTTCGTACTTTTGACATCTTTTGACATCTTTTGACATGTTTTGACCACAACCCAATTGACAAGGCATTGAACATTGGCAGATATCAGCAACAGACCTTGCCAGGTCAATGGCTCGGTACTATGAAGTGAATGCTGTCGATCGCACAAAAGGACAGACGCTGTGTGCTTTCTGTCGCCATTGCCAGAACTGCCCCATTTGGCTCACATTTCACAAAGATTTCACAAAGATTTCACAAAGGTTTCACAAAGATTTCACAAAGATTTCACAAAGATTTCACAAAGGCTAGCTGCCTGGCTGAAGCCCCTCTTGCTTTAGAGGTATTGGCAGGGGCTGGAATCTCAAGAAAGTTTCACAATTACACCTCCCCCTCCCCCTGGAGGGATGCGTATTGAGACATCCTGGATCATCATGGTCAGTAGCAGCGTATTCATGAACCATGATACGACATCTTCATGCTCGCTCCTCCCCCCTCCCCCTCATCACCATCACCACCACCATCACCATCATGATCATCTTTTTCATGAGCACGGGACTTTTTCATGAGACATACGCATGCAATGCTTTGCGTTCCAAACCTCCGCCTCGATGTGGGGGTGGAGTTTTGACGCCATGATTGCCCCACACGTCAAGCAGTACCCAACCGGCTAGCTCTCGTTTCTTATCCCTTGGCCTCAATGGAGAAATGTTTGAGAGAACAAGACCTACCACCATGAAATGAAGGGTCTAGAGAAGGGACCTTATGTATAATTTGAATTAATTGGAATTAATTTGAACTAATTTAAAATTTGATATGGTTTTCATATGTTTTCATGTTAAATTATGTTTTAATGACCTTATTTGCACAAGACGATCTCCACAGGCTTGGTGGGCTTGCTGATTGGGCGGTACCCTGGGGACACGACTCTTGGTAGAACGTTTTCCAGACTGGTCCTGTTGATCCTGTTGGCCCTTTCAAGAGAAAATTGACATAAATTGACTATGGTGTAGGATTACAGGATTCACTCTAAATGTACTTTGAAGACATAGGAAGAGAGTACGCACGTATATGCACCTACTGATTACTTAGAAAGCATGCTGGAGTGCATCGAAAAGGTATTGTATTCTTATGTTTTCTTTGCCTTGGGATCTTTAGGCATTTCACACACTTGTGACATGAAACACTGTGCGGTGGCGTATGTTGTAGTAGGTACAATAACAGCACAGATTGGATCGTGGCAGTATGCTAATGTAATTGCACAATATAGTCATATAGTTTCATATATATAGTCATGACATGTCATGACTATAAGTCTGACTATATAGTTTTTTTTTCGTTTTTTTTCTTCCTCTCGGGCGTCGAACATGATATATCCAAGTCCAAGGTACTGCGGCTACGGTGCCTGCGCCAAAACAGACTACGGGAACCCATGGTTTATTGCTACGCATGCCTTGGCTGAATTTCTGTGCCTTGGTCTCAAAGTGTTTGAAAGAAATCGTGAAAGGATCATGAAAGGAATCGGAGTGAAAATGGTTCGAATATGTTGGAGTGGGTACAGTGGACATCAGAATCCTTGTTCAATTTGTTCAATGATTCATGTTTGTCCAGGTACTTTGTGGCGCGTGCATGGTGCCAAGACCGCTTGACCATTGAGGATGCCAAAGCACTGTCGGTGCTGTGGAAACAGCTTACTCGCGGTGCTGCGACTGGATTGCAATTTCGAACTCTCAGTGCTAGTCATGGCTAGTCTATTGTGTGCATTTGCGTCCCTGATTGTGGCTGAGCTAAGTGTTCTTTTTTGGTGGTGAACTAAGTCCATGTCAGAAGGATTCGTGTGAGCGGCGGCACGTTATGGAGAGTTGTCAGGTAACTGGCTGGAATGCACTTGAGATGGCGGACTCAGTGATGAAGAATGCCAAGGCAATCACAAACGGGGAAAACAACAGTGCTTTCATTCCATGCTCCAATGATCACCGTGATCACCTTCTAAACGCGGCTTTCCTTTGTAATCAACTCAGCTGACTTGTTTGGAAATTTTGAAACTCCTTTGGCGTTTCCCACTCAATTCCTGCCTTCCAGGCACACGTGGTGATGCCTGGGGTCCACATGTCAGAGCAAATCAAGAAGAATGGGCCAGACGTAGGTGCCACATCTGAAAAAGTTCACGCAAATCGATGCCGATGCAGGTTCTGCTTGAAGCTGTTTGAGAGGATGATCAATCTATTACCAATCTATTACCAATCTATTACCAATCTATTACCAATCTATTCAAAAAAAATCAAAAACGTCCTGTGCACCCGTGGGACGGTCCAATTCCCTCAGGTGCCTAAGCCAAGCGCCAAGCATAGCCAAGCATAGCCAAGCTGCTAAGGTCAGCAAGCAGGTGTACCAGATCTGACCTGGTCCTATGCATCTGCCCTATCCGCACTTTTGGCGCGGCACAAGGCAATTGCAGCCTGCAGGCTGAGGGGTTGTTCGGGTGCCTGTCGGGGTCGGTGACTCCTTTGCACAGCTTGATTTTCTCCCAAACGGTCGCATTTATATACGAATCTCCGTGTGATTCTGTATGATTTTTGCATATCTGATTTCCTCCCATCTTTGACGGGGATGCTGCAGGAAAAATTAGCCGCAGGCAGCTCAGCCGGATGCATGCAAGGCGCCTCGGGTAAGATTGTGCCGGTGTAGAGGATAGAGGCGTGTAAGTAATTGCAGTATGCAAGCAGGGAGGTTTAATGTCATTGCTGTCGCATAATTAGTGGTAGTAAGTAAGATGGGAGAAACATCAGAAACCGCCGAGCATCATCAGTAGTTTCCATTCAGAGCTTTCTTCATGCGGACAGACGCACATACAACTGCGGAATTCACCTTTCACTGCCTTTCACACTTTCGCACTTCAGTTTGTACTACACAGGCGGCGAACAAGCGCTTTAGAAGCATGCATTGTATTGGTGGTTCGGGGATGAGCTCAAACCCAATTCGAAGAAATTCGAAGCCTTGATTGATAGGTGGCCCCTTTATAGATTTTAACGAAGGGGCCTTCGGTTTGAAGGCACAAGGCACATTTGCAATGGCCGAAGTCCTGCGTACAGAGCTGCGCATCGGTTCCACCAGCACAAGTCAGTGGAAACGACATCGAATACAATGACTACATTCGAACACTACCAATTGAGTAGTGGGGATCTCCATCCAGGTGCTTGTCTTTTGAGCGAGCAGATGACAGCATCCTTTGCTATCTTTGCTGGACCGTGGCTGCAGCTGCTAGAACGTTTCTCTTTGAACGGAAGCGGAGTAAGTCGGAGAAATATGTTCATCTTATTTCACCTCAACGTTTCTGATATTTTGTGGTCTAGGAAGTCTGCAGAGCTTCTCTCCTTAGCAGCTGCGACGATCAATCTTTCCTGGTCGCTTCGTTTTCGCTTGTGGAGCGAGTGAGAGCCTGGGTTGGTACACGCCGAAGTGCTCCAAAAGCTTTGCTGCCAGTGAGGTCTCAGAGCGATTCATGTTGATACAGTAAGAGCCCGACCAACTGCGACTAACTGGATCAGAACATGTTCTACATAACTGCGACTAACTTGTGTAATACTAGTGTTCATGATGTCTGTTGAAGCGAACTTGATTCTCATTGGCTACGCGGCTATGCATTGCTGAGACCATTTGGTTCAAACCAAGCCCTTTCAGCGGCGCTTCGACGCATCGTCCCAGCTTTCAGCCACTGGTTTGCAAACAGAGCAGGCTCAGAGCAGGAGAGAATCCCAGCTCCGCAGTGAAGCTGCTCAGGATCCAGTCTTCAAGCATGGGCTGATCTGGCACGTGTTTGTTTGATAGCAATGCTGCCCTCAACTCCAATGGACTTGGGATGACTTCGAAAGCCAGGCTTCAACCGTGGAAACACTGTCTTGGCGTTGGGACCGGAGAAGTGCGCTTGGAGAATTCAGATGGATAGGATGAACACATATACAGGAGGACTTTTATTTACCATTATGTAGTCAGCGTTGCTAGTGCTGTTCACAAGTTATCAATCTGTGGTTTAGCGTTTTGCCAACATCGTGTTTTGCCAGGTACCGGCCCACAAAGACGCACTTTTGGAAGGGCACAGAGGAGATTCGTCACTTCATCTCTGTGGGACCCAGCTTGACCTCGATTCGGAGTGCCAGAAGGATTTGCCTTTCTCTGAGCCCACTGGTTCAGTGGCCAATTGAACCAGTGAACTTCACTGAACTTCGCCCCATGATGGCTCCCCTTTCATGGCTCAGCCGCTGAACATGTTTGGCATCACCAGGAGCTCGAGCGCTTCCCACCATCTTACAACGAGACGGACGAAGTCTTCGAGGTGCGCTGGACACTGTTGCCCGGCGGAGCAGGTCGACCTTCCCGTCTTCAGTCCCAACTAAGCTACGATAGCATCGATAGCTACAGCATGCTAAAGCATGCTACAGCCAGCCTTGCTGTTCAGTGCGATTCAGTGGTCAGTGGTCATGAGCCCCGCTTCCAATTGCATGCCTCAGGAGTACCTTGGCAACCGCTCACTGGCACCTTCCCGGCACCAGCTTGCACTCAGATCATCGCCGGAGGGCCCAGACATTGTGGGACCGCTGTGGTTCTTCAGTTTGGTCGGAGCCAAGCAACAAAGATTTTGTTTGTTCCAACGTTTTCTTCTCCCTGACTCCAGTTGCAATATTTCTTTAAGCATTTTGGCAGGTACAGTAAGTCCAGTTTCATTCTCAGTGGCCGTGATGTCAGGTCTGGCTTGATGGAGTTGCATTATGAGACGATGAGGACTGCAAACCAGGATTTGAGGATTTAATCTGCAGTTGACTGTCAAAAACCAGTGGTTGAGCCGCTTGTCGGATCAAGACCCATGCAGCAGGCCCATGCATGTATAGACCTGGGTGCTGCATATTTGCGCTGGTATGGCATTATGGTGGGAGATCATATGAGCCATATGGGGATGCTTTGTTGAATGAAGGCCAGTTTGTACGAGAGTTCCGTAGCATCCGCAACCACGTATCGCTTGAAGAGAACTCTGTAGTTCTCTTCAAAGCGCAGGAAGAAGGCGAAGGAGCGCGCTGCGCACCCGGTGCAGAAGAAACTGCCCAGTATGGACAGGGCCCCTTGGACCTTTCAGCGACACATAAGTCACATATATATTATATAAGCGTTGCAGATCTTGCAGATCTTGCAGATCTTGCAGATCTTGCAGAGCTACAGTACATTCTTTGCCTGTGCAAGACAGTTTGTACAATCACTGTTTCTTCTCATGAAAGCACCTCTTGAGATTCACAATATGGGACGGCCAAGTGTGATGCAGTCGTTGCGGCTGCAACCTGGAAACCTCAGGCCTACACTGCTTGTGCAGGCTACAGTGGCATCTTGGCCTTGAAGGAACCCTGCACGGTCCACATCTGTATCTCTTGGTATTTGTTTGCTTATGTTTGCTTATGTTTGCTGATGTTTGCTTGGTTGGACATGTTTCGAAGCGAACCGCAAGTCGCTTATCATTTCATGCCATTTCATGCTGAACTCTCAGGCTTGATTCCTGGCAAGATCAGCAATGGAATCGTTCAGCACTTAATCTCGGGATGCTGATGACAAACTGCACAAAGGTTTCGGGGTGTTTCATGGCATGTCTGGGATTTATTTTCATGGCCAGCAACCCTCCGGGATCGGCTGTGTGCATACTGTTTTCAAGCTAGATTTGGCAAATTCCGATGAACACGGTTTGCACATACATCAAGGTGGAGTCCGTTGGCTTATATCATCCGTATAGGTCGTGCATATTTTTGACATACATACACACACATTGTGTGTGTGTGTGGAACATCTGAAGAGATGTAAAACTTCTACCTTGATTGACGGAATTGTTTTTTCTATCTTTTTCTTATCAGGTTCTTTGCCATTACAATGAGCCAGGTTTGAGTACAATCTCCTTTTCAATTGCAGGGGGCGTGACGGTTGATTTCCTAGTCACGCCAACGAAGCTATGGAAATCAACTGGATGGAAGTTTGGACGCAAACTTCTGTACCTGCGGTGTCGCTCCTGGGCGCATTCAAGTCGCAGCTGGGGGACACGTCATACTGTGTTTTCTGTCGTTGTTTCACTGCATTGCCAAGTGACAACCAAACCTCTACCTGAGGACTTCTTTTTGATACG
>Ga0126342_10008533_pt1 | contig 18381 bp, 21 predicted proteins | sample Cyp1metagenome_FD_92528 | JGI IMG/M metagenome (GOLD analysis project Ga0126342, IMG submission 92528) | Coral microbial communities from Lord Howe Island, Old Settlement Bay, Australia - Cyphastrea 1 metagenome | ecosystem: Host-associated > Invertebrates > Cnidaria > Coral ...
ACCATACTTTCCAAACATGCCATACCAGACCGACCATACACACCATACATACCCAACATACCATACCACACCCCCACCACACCACAGGGGGGGGAGGGGGACAGTGCCACACCCCCACCACACAACAGGGGGGGAGGGGGAAGATCTCATATGGGGCCAGTATATGGGACCCATCCCAGGGGGGGGAGGGGGGGTGGCAGGGCCTGGTGCATATATATATATACATATATATATATATACTATATTATGCTATACCCAGTTGGAAAGGCAGGAAATGACTCTACAGAAACGCGGTGGAATTTAAACATCAACGATTCGGGTGAACAAAAACCTGTGTTGATTGGCATTCCAACTTTTCTCCACTGATTTGGTTGGGGTAGGACTTTGTCTCGCCAGGCTATACCGATCCCACAACAGGCACACTGCTCTGGGTGCGGTCTGAATGTGGGACCACAATACGAACAACTCCACCGCTCAACGGGAGGGGGTTATGTATTTGTTGGGGGAAGGGGACTGTGGAAGATGACAGCATCACACTGGAAGTGAGGCCAGATATAGATCCACGGATTGTAACCCCCAGATGAATGAACACCGGTTGGTTCAATCGGGGCATCATCCCCCCAAAAGCCGCCAGTTTCATTTGGGACTGAGAGCAATTGAACCACCCAGCAGTTTTGCATTCCTGGTTGACACTAGCCCCGGAGATGGAAAATTTCAAAGGCGAGCAATGTACATGGATGTCAGGCAAATTCCTGCAGTGGAGCTGAGTATGGCTACCAAAGCTCGCATTGTTGAGAGAAGTTGAGTGTGCTGCCCAGCACCAAAACCAAAAAGCCCTTGACCTGACATGAATGTCCCACTCTGTCCGATCATGTTTGTGCTGACCGGAAGCACTTGAACCTTGCCTCAACTGTGTTTGAGGGCCGTGTCCGGGGGCTGTGAGGCCTATGTTCCTTCGGACAGTACAGTGGATCGATGTATCGCGGACTTCAGCAATCACCGCAGGAACTTGATCCTCTTCACCCGCTTGGAGGTGGGAAATGGCCTGGCAGGTTGGAAAAGAATGCCTCTCAGGTTGGAAAAGAATAGCTGTTAGTGTGGTAAACCCAGAATGATAGACCTTCAGTTTGGAACGGTTTACACTGTTTATATACACCACACATTTCGGCTAAAATGTGGGTGCACATATCTCGTGATGCTAAAAACTCATGATAAAGGTTTGTGAATGACTTGGTTCGACTTGGGAATGCAGAACAAGCACTGGAGCGCTTGACACGCAACAGGGATCCCTTTCCCCTTCTTCGTGAACTAGGCCCTATATGTGACCCCAACATGAATTATGTACCTATAATATTGGTTTCATGAAGGCATACACCCCATTTGGAAACTCAATGCGTTCACTTGCTTTGTTGCGTTTAGCTGGGGGGAAAGATTTCTGGAAGTCGGTGCGTGCTGCGTCCAGGTGGTGTTTTGGAAGACATGTTTTGGAACATTGATATTTTTACCTGCATTCTTGTAGGTTCGGAATTTCCCTAATGTGTCAGTTCCATTGGGAATTGGATTGTGTTGGGTTTTCCCCTTTTGAAATTTGGAGATGTGGTTGTGGTGAAACTTGCGTCCCATTGCGTTTTTCAACAAAATCATTCAAAACAACCTAAACCAATGACTGCATAGGTGCAGCGTCCACAAGCCATAAAAAACACCGAACATGAAATGAAATAGATGATTGCTGGCGCACAGCGTCCCATGCCGATTTTCATAATTTTGCACTGACTTCTGTGACTTCCTGAATGCGCAGCGTCCCATTGTGATTTGTTTTCAAACAGACGGTGCACTGACTTTCCCGACTGGGTGTAGGGATTGCTCCAAGAAAGGGGCTCTCTTTGCAACTTCGCAGGCAGAAGACTATTACCTGTACGGCCGCATGCTTGTTCGCTGCTTCCTGGATGAGGTGGTGCATGGGTCACCATGGCTCTCCAAAAGCCTTGACGACAATGTACACCATAGTGAAATAAGTAAGATCAATCAAGCATATACTCACATACAAATGCGCACAGTTGTATATGATGTATATCTATACACATCTATGCAAAGATGTGTTTATGATGTGTATCTGCGTATGTGTGTCCAGCATAGTTGGCTCAAGCATCCGGCAGTCTTGTGTGGCAGTAGAAAATGCGCAGAAATGATCACACAGAGAGAAAGGTTGCTATCCATCTTCCAGAATCTTCCAGATCTTTAGTGATCTTTGCTTAGTGATCCTTGGTGATTGATGATCCCTTTGGGCCCTGAGCTTTTTCGCCCGCCATGCGTGCTCTGCTCCGGTGCACCGGCGTTTTGACCCTGGCGACCGTTGCCATGGTGCGGAGGGGTTGCCATGGTGCGGAGGGGTTTACTTGGTGCAGGGCGATGGAGAGCAAATCCGCAAAGTTGGATGCTCTGAAATAAGTGGGGTTACAAGTCGTACGACTTCTAAAACGCCTTGGAATTGGATGGAATTGGTATGTTTTGGGCATAACATCTCCATGAAGCTATCCCCCCAGGCTGCAAACAATGCGGACGACGACCTGGGTGACGTGACAGATGAGTCTCCCGTGCCCGGGATTTACAATCCGCAGATGGACGGCAAGGCACAACGGCGCAACATCGCATCCTGAAGGGAGTGGTTGACTGGTCATTTTTCTTGTAATTTGGGCAACCTGCCATAGAGAGATTCTGGACCCCAGTAACCAGCCATTTTGGGATCATTTTGCATCATCTCAAACACAAGTATACCTATATAACAACAATAGACCCCAATTTGGGATTGAGTATCGCAGGGTTTATATACTGCATTGCATTTTCTTGGAGCATAGAAGAAGCTATCCAATCTTGGCCCTTATCCATGCCACCATTAGATGGTTGTTCGCGTGGCCCAGGGTCGGGTCATGTCTGACATTGTATATACGATAATCATTTTGCCAATCCTACATCTTTGCCAGCACCTAGGGCACCTAGGGTATTTTGCCACTCCATGACAGCCTTTGGTGGCCAGGTGATTATGTGCACCAAAGGCAGATACTATTCCCTCGGGCTGTGCTATGATTACTGCGCCGACGGGTGGGAGGTGCAGCGGAAGTCTGATGGTCAATCCCGGACATGATACAGTATCCATGTGTTTTAGGCCGAAGTGGAGCATATTTGTCCTGTTCTTGCAGTTTGTTTTTTCAAGTCTGTTTGGTTTCAGCTGTTTTCACGGATGCATTTGCTGCGATATCCTCAGGATCTTGGAAACCAGTGTGTTGAGAAGGGATGCGGCAAGGGTTGGACGGAGGCGGCTCGGGCCCATGTTGTGTTCAAAAGTGTTCAAAAGTGTTCAAAAGTGCGTTGTTGCGGCGTCAGGATTGCATCGAATGTCATGAAATGTCAACTTAAGAAGTCTGTAAAGGACTCTAAACATCTCTAAACTAAACCTCATTTGAGGACCAGAAGATCCAAGTTCTGGAGTCATGTCCCTGGTGACATGCGCGAGGTGGGCCTGATCTGCAAGAAGGATGGTCTGAACGCCAACACCAAGACCAGGGTCCTTTGGGCGTGGGACAGGGCTGTCACGGTGGGTGACTTCAGAATGCTTAGGGGGCCCCCCAGAGAGACAGGTAAATCCCTTCTGTACAATCTATGGCGGTGAGGTATGACCTTCAAACGTTTTGTGGCGGGATTCCTACTGAATCTAGACCGAAAAAAGACCGGTGTTGTCCAGCTCCCGCTGCCAGAAGACGTACAAGCGCAGTGTGGCGCCGCCAGAGGAATGCAAGCTTGGGGAGCCTGTGCAGCGCCAGTTGGGCAGTGGCAAGTCAAACATGTGCAGAAAGCTCTCAAGAAAATTCAAGAAAAGTCTCGGAAAAACCGACATGGGAGTTGAACATTCCAACGCACTTAAGTCATCTTAAGTCCAGCACTTGTAGCCGTTGGTACCTGGATCCTTGGGTCCCCCGTGGGTTCCCTGAAACAACACTGAATCCTCACAACATATCAGCCTTCGTCAGCACGACATATTGATGGATTTTTGGGAGTGAGGCTGTTGAAAGCGATGATGATGCATGAATAATTGTATAATGGGCATACTTTGTGTTCATCTGGATTTTTTTGGTTGAGATCATTTATCCAAGGATTCCTTTGGCCCTGGGAGCGTGGCAGACAATGGCAATCGTGACTTCACAGTGACGTGGCAGTACCAAAACGGAGCACAATTTTCTGAAGCCTTGCAAGGTTGTCATGTTCCGGACAAGTCGTATCAAGTCGTACATTTGGGTATAGTCATCGTTTGATCTTGCATACAAGTAGAGGGCGAGACATACGCACTGCAGTACGGGTATCTATATCTATACGTATTAATATAATAGACATGCCCTCGCAACCCAAATCCACCATTTGGGTTTGGGGGCAACTGCAGCAAATCAATGGCTCCACAGGTCGACATTGCCAAAAAATGCCGGTGTGTGACTTCCTGACTCAGAAAAGCCACGGCACCCATTGTACGGCACATAATAGATGTTTGGTGGGTATATCAAGAAACGAATGAAAACGAGTCTAGAAACAAATGCGCGGGGATGATTATATTTCATGTTTTCTATATACTGTACGAATTTGCTCTGTGTACATATATATATATAGAGCATACCATGGACCATGAGTGTCTAAATGTACACTGTAATATAATGTAATACATATACAGTATATATATATATATATTATTTGAAGTGTAGGTTATAGTATATCATGCTTTACATTGCTAGATGAATTAGGCATGTACTAGCTGCAATTTGCATGTAAACATGAATATATCTATATACCCATCACCAACATTTAAAATTTCCAATTAATTTTCTCTAAATTTACCTAAACCCAAATTCCAAAATCCAACATATGATATTCCTAAATTCAAATAAGCTATGTTAACCCCGGTTTTCCATAAACCATTGTTGATTAAGGGGGGTACTCCTCAAATAGTGATAATCTGATACAGGTCCTGATGGGCTCCGACGTGCAGCTGCCTTGGGGAAGCTGCGTGGACGAAGGGAAGAACAGCGAGAAATCGCAGCAGCTGGGCAGATGTGCTACGTCAAATAGGGATTTGACCAATGAAAAGAAGGGTTTTTATACCAGTAAGAATAAGGATTTAACCAGAAAAAAATGAACAATTTCACCAAGAATGATGATTTAACCAGAAAAAATATGGAATAGGGATTTAACCGGATTTAGCAAATGATTTAGCAAATGATTTAGCAAATAAACATATCGAACCATGATGGGGTGTATATATATATATATTTGGACATATAAAGGGATATGTAAACAACTTGGAAAATCAAATGCCACAAAACAACTCCCCTTCAGGGTGGTAAAAATAGCACCCCTTTCTGGTCATATTGGGTTTTCAACGGGTAACAGGCGATAATTGGGGGATATTCCACATACAGGATTAGAAACGATGGTACTATGAACCATTTGAAAACATTGAGGATGCACTTCCAAACAAGCGTTAAAAGATGAAGGTAGAATCACTATGAAAGAACCACGTCTTTTTTTCTTCTTCATCAACTTGAAAGTGCGGAGCTGAAACCAAGGATCCTTGAGAATTGACTCTAAGAATGGGCATCCAAAGAACAAAACTGCAATTTTTGAACGAAGGATATCACTGGGAAGAAAAGGGTTGAAGTACAGCGGGGCTGCATTGTACAGCTGGGCTGCATTGTACAGCTGGGCTGAGTTTGGGAATTTTCGTGCTACATCGCAAGAAAATTTAAAGCCAGTGCTCAACCAATGGTTAACGGATGATACTCTGGAGAGTTCTGGGATTCCAAACCACCAGCCCAACCACCAGAGGTTGAACTCCACGAAAACTCTTCCTGATTGGCTTCCACAAACTGATTTAGTTGGCCCCAACTTGATGACACGATTTATTTGCCTTTCTGAGGAAGTGTGCAAAAGAGGACGGATGTCGACTGCAGCATTTTTTGTGCAAGATCTCAAGTAGTAGAAATGGCTCAAAGCACAATACTTAATACATAGATATGTAGTACACACACATACATACATATATATATATACATACACCTCTCTCTCTCTCTCTACAAATATCTCGACATTAAGACGCATATTTCATTGTGTTGGAAAGCCTTTGCATTGAGGCAACCTGCTTCATAACAACTCAACTGCTCACAATGGAGTGTTCCTTCCCTGAACTTCATGTATTACTGGTTGGTGGTTTCAATTATTTTTTCCCGCAACTTGAGATAATGAACCTGTTGGAGAGGTTTCAACACTACCAGTACCAGGGGGTATTCACATCCAACATGGGGGGGGTGTGATTCTCTCGCTGCCGCTCCTTTCTCCAGGACAATCACAACATGGTCCGTGCGATGCACAGCATCGAGACCTTGACCTGGCCAAGTGGAAACAAGGACTGCGGGGAAAGGCGGGAAGGATGTGCCAAGGTACCCTCTGGTCGTTACGGTTTGGGTATGGCCCATGAGAATCGATAATTCTGCCCCAAAAATAAAAACATGTTGATTTTCTATAGCTATATTAACCGGCAGGGGATGTCAATGGCCCATTGATGGTGTTACTACTCCTAAATAAACTGGAGGTACTGTGCCGTCTGAAGACAGTTTTCTTTTTAAAAATTGAACGTGGATCCTACATTTGTTCAGGTATCTTCAGGAAATCGAAATGTTCCCTGACAACGGTGGCTGCCTGGTGGCTTGTGACGGCTAGTGGTCTTGTGGGGTATCCGAAGGATGCTCCATGTCCAGGAGCCTGTTGGCAAACCCATTGGGGTTTTCCTCGCAGGCTGGGCTGCCTTAGTTCGATACTGCGATACTCGTTCTGTTGCGAACATTCTGAACACCTGGGAAAGTCGGACAGTTTTCCCATCATGATGATGCTTCTATGCATAAGTGTGTGGAACGACTGAGGTGACCTGACATCATTTGGGAAACCATGGCAGCTGAATATGTACAGAAAGATCTGGGAGACCAATGACAAGGAAGACAGGGACAAGAACATCAAGATGGGCGTTTCTGGCCTGCATGCAGTGTAATGTCGACGTCGGAATGTTCTGTTTCTTTTCTGTTATCTTTTCACGTTTTCAACGGACCCAGTTGGTGGGTTCAAGTCCTTTCTAATTCTCAATTCTGACACCGTTCCGCGCTACGAAATTACCAATCGTTTGGTGTGATCCCACTTCCCATGCTGCCCCGGCAATCCAGGTGTGGCCGGGTCTTGGCAACCACGATGTGTTTAACAACCTGAGCTTTGGAGGGAAATTCCTGCCCTGAAACAGTTGAGGGTGGGGTCAATAGCTATGATTTTCACCATTTGACTTTGTCTGGAAATCGGTATGCCAGAAACAGTGATTTAAGAGGAACAATGATGGCAAACAATTGGGGTCCCCCCATTTCCAGCGAAAAAAATCTCGGGTGAACCGATCCACAAGCCATGGCACTTGGAAACGCCCATCTTTCCAAAGGGCCCATTCTGCGAAGGTGGGACTGGAGATCAGTTGTGCAGTGGTCCTTGGTTCACGGATTAGTCATAGAATTATATAGAATGTCAGACACAGCGGAGCTAAAACTTTCTGATCCGTGTAAGGAATCATTGCGCAGATTACGGCCTAGAGGACCGAACAATTAGCTGCATGTGGGCTGGTGCAGATGAAACCAGGGTCCAGGGATATTCCAAGTTGCCAGGAATTTAGACAGCGATTGGTCCAGCTTTGGGTGAAATACTGAAATACTGCCGTAGTCAAAAAGCATCCGATTCTTGGAGCACCGGTAGAGTAACATGGCTTGAAAATCCCACATTTGGCCCCGATTAATCTTTGGATCTCAGGGTTTCCCATTGCGATGGGGATGGTTTCTGTTGAGAGGCCGCTGTATACTGGTCGGTCACCTCCAAAATTTCTTGGTGCCCAGCTTGGTGACTCAGTATCCCATGATACCAATGATATCATGAAAGTTTGGTGTTTTCTTTCAGCATTTGGATCGCTCTTGGCTGTTTTCTGAAGGTATTTGACGGTTATTAATGGATTTCGGTTGGCTTTTTGATGGATTGTTGCTGGTTTCTGATTTTTTTTTCACGCTTTGTGTCTCCATGTCGCACCCCTCATGCAATCTTTCCTCATCAGGAGCCAACCTGGGCTCCATATGAAACCCAGCGGCTGGGCGGAAAACCATAGTGCGGATGGAAGAAATCTTGCACCAGTTGGCAACTCTTGGTATCTCTTGGTAAATATGAAACACGGTAGATAATGGGATTATAAGGGGATAAACCATCTACGAGCTGGTGCAGGATTTCGCCACCATCAACAGTATCATGGGATATTAGTGAGATATAACTTATATACTTATACTTATATAACCAACATCAACTAACCAACATACACATCTCTTAAACATGGAGGTTTCTGGCTGGGAAAATCATGAAACTAAATCGGGGATTTTGCAGCCAGCCACGTTACCGGAGGGTATCATCCGGTCAACAGGTTGCTATGGTATAGACGACCCATTGATACAGTAGATGCTCCAACTTGACCTACATGGTTGTTTTCCATAGCCGTGTTAGTTCACTGAAGGGTGGAGATGGATGCAGATGATAGATTAACCAGCTAAAAAACTTTATGTACAACTGGTGTAAATGATATGGATTCACCATCCAGAAGCGGGTTTATGTGCAAAGAGGGTGCCCCCAAACTTAGTGGTTTATCATCACTTTCCCCATGAAATTGGCCACTTGGTGGTATACCCCATTTTCAGACAGCACCAGATGGATGATATACATGGTGGATCTTGCCAGTGGCCACTGGTGGCTTGACCACCCTCAGCTCAGGAGCTGTGCGCAACGGATGTTCGCCTACATCCGCGCAGCAGTGACGGGATGCGGTTGCCACAAGGTTCATCCAAACTTTGGAGGTGATGGAGGGGGAGGATGGTGCAGATCCAACTCTTGTGGATGGAATCTGCTGCAAATCGGTCAATTTGGAATCGGAAACAATATGGAACTGCATCACAGTTGGTCACAAAAACAATGCCAGTTGAAGGTTGACCGAATCTGGATATTTTTTGCAGCTGTGGTCATGAGTTCCAAGAAGAAACTCAAGTTTTTTGCACGTGATGAGCAGGCCACGTTGATCACTACGAGAAGAAATCCGCAGCCTATGCGGTGAAGTATGGACGCGTTCGTTTCGCAATGCTGTTTCGCGGCGGCATTGAAGACTATGCCAGATCCCCTCAACTGGTTTGATGGATTGACTCAAAATTGGGAACGCCTTCGCATGGTTTCTCATCATTTTCCCACATTTTCCCCTTTCAAGAGGCCATGGAATTGGTGTGGCGCAGGCACAACTATCCTACCTTCCGCCGCGTGGAATTGACGGGTGTGGCTTCGACGATGGGCTTCCTTAAGAAACAGGCAGGGGAGCCATTGCCAAAGTCACCAAGGGATCCCCAGTGAGTGACTTCAAAGTATCAAAAGCTATTGGTCAGTTTGGAGGTGATATCCTAGTCATCCCTTGAGGCCAGAATTGGCCTTGCAGGTTGAGCTGGCCGAGAAGAATGATGAGTACTTGGTCTTGGTCATGCACGATGCGACCGACCACTTTGGTTATCAGCACTGGTTCAATCAGGTCGGTGGCCCCACGCTTCCTGTGGGCATGCCGCATAGGTACTCAAGGGCCTTTAAGACTTTAAGGCCCTTCAACTAGAAGACTTAGAAGCCATTGGCTGCGTCCATTTTGAAACCAATCACTTTTTGTGGGTAAGAACTTAAAGTATTTTCCTGATTTGGATGATGATCCAGGCATCACTTGCTGCATTCGGAGCATTCAGGTGGCTCGCCACGACTACTACTCGGAAGTGCTCACCGGCTCACGGACCATTGCCGTTTTTGCGGGGCACTTGCATCCTCAGGGTGGCTTCAAACGAGTCTTGTTTCAGAAGTTCCAAGAGTTGCTATTTTAACACAGTGGCTCATGTGACATGTGAGTCTAGACTTGGATGAACTTGGATTGATGAGAGTGAACCAATAGATCCTAAGACTGACCACTATCCACATTTCCAGTCAGAAAAAGACAGACAACGAGACAAGTTCTTTCGGAAAGAAAGCATAAAGATAGACGGATCGATCTTTTGCGAGAGCATGAAACATCCTCTTGATCGAGTACTGTCTCAACTTGCAAAGAGAGCATCCAACATCTGCCGTGGCCAAGGCATGGTCTCGGACTCGCGGCACAGAACCGAGGAGGAGGACTCGAAGATCAACGTGAAGAACGCCTGGGGCGATGAGATTCCCATCATGCTGAACTGGGCGGCGGAGTATGTCCGGGAGCCAGAAAGGGATCCCAGACAACTAAGGGGAGTTCCCAGGCATGTGTGAAGTGGTTTGGGGAGTTATAGTCATGATATCCATGGTTGTATGGATACATCAACATATCACATCCCGAAAGGATCAGCCCAGCTTCACCAACTTAGCACCTGGGATGGTCCCTGGGAGCATCGATGGTTTTCCCAGTGAAATCATCAAGTTACAGAGGATTTCCTTTTTTCTCCACTGATCGATGATATTCCCATGATTTTACCCAATCCTGCATTCTGGAAAGACAAGCCGCCTCAGATGAGATTCGAGACCGTGCAGTTCAACATTGCCGAGTGCTACTGGCGATATGCCTCCACGCAGGCACCCACCAACAAGGACCAGTCCGTCCAGTGGTATCATCCTGAAGAGGAGCAGCACCTGCGCATCTTCCCGCAACTTGACGGCTGGGTTGTGTGTTACCCCTTACCTCAAAGAAGGGGTCAAAATCTATGAGGGGTCAGTATCATTCAGTATCTATATCTATCTATTTATGGCTATGACTGTGACTATATCTAGATCTATGTCAACTTTGTGACATGAATGAAGGTTGATGGTGGTTTGACCTGACGGTAAAACCTCACTAGGGTTCTGCCATGTTCTGCCTTTTTGGGAGCCCACCCAGGATCCGAGTCATGATGTCCGCCACGTTCTTTTTGGACGGGGAACCATCATCATTGCATCCTCTACTTTCAGGATCTTTCAGGTAATTTAGGGGGATGAACTCCCACAAGGGTCATCAATGCTCATGACTTCAAAAGCAAACTTGGATGTGCGTCCCAGTTAGCACACAAACAACTATGGATACCATCCTTTGAGCTATGTAGTAGCAAGTGAAGGTTGCCCTTGAAGGGACTTGCCAGCCAAGCACGTCGCGCTGCCGAGCCGAGCGCAGCGAGGCTTCGAAATTGCACTGTGGATCCCAACTACACCTGTGGCCCACCGGAGATGAAAACCGAGAAGCCTGAGGAGTGCCAGTCATTGATCTTCGGCGCTGGTTATTTGTGTTTCTTCTTCTGTGAGGATGGTTATTAGTCATCATCATCATCACCATCATCATCATCATCATCATCATCAAATTTAACGCGGCGTTCTTTGTGTCCATCATATACCATATGCCATTGCCATTTTCACACATGATATTTGCCTTGCGAAAAAGGTAGTATCTTGACGCGGCCGTGGGTTAGGGGTGAGTCCCCATGAGGCCTGAGATACTGTGGAATTTGGCCGCTAAGTTGTCGACTTTCAAGCTAATGTTGACGATGAACCCAGATGGTCAGTTTATGCATAGGGAGGCACCAATCTTCATAGTAATTCATCTCTACTCATCTCTACTCTACATCCCCAATTTTCAAGGTTTATCAATCCGGGGTGGACACTAAGGGTTGGAGAAATCTCCGGATCAGTCACGAACCGTGCCTACCCCTGGCTCCTATTGCCGCTGCTGGGCTTCCTAGCTGTGTCTTGGCCATCCAGTCGGAAGATCATGGTCACGATGCAGGGCTCCTGTTCTCCAAACGTTTCCACTTTGTCTTTGGATGGGCCAATGGGATTGAAGTTCTTGAAGGTTTGCTGATTGCGCAGCCTCTCCTTTCTTGACCTCTGGATTTCACCTCATGAATTTGGCCGAGAAGGGGTCGTGGCACATTGCGCGCTTGGAAGTAAGAACAAAATATGAGGATTTGGCTAGCAGCTAGCAAATCACCTAGAGATGGATGATCATCCGATTCCCTTCCCTCTCTGGCATCTAGCAGTGGGTGGGCCACCAAAAAACTTGCAGTTCCCCGCTTCGACTCGACACGAAGCCAAGGTACCACCTTTGTAGTTCGACATTCAACACATTTTCCGCGTCAATCGAACAGATTGTCGTCATTTTGCGAGCTTGCCCCAGACCTGCCGAAGGACCATTTAGCGCCGGGCCCGAGGGGGCTCGGCATTACCTCGAAGTCAGTGGTCTGTAGGTTTGTTATATCGAATTCCAACTTTCAAATTGGATCATCCAAGGGAGCTGCGGTTCGAAGCGCTTTGGCTTGTAACTCTTTGGTAGCTCTTCAGTAGCTGAACCTGGTGGTCGTCTAAGACGGCTCATATCCAGGGAATGCCAAAAGCCTATTGATCGCAGTGTCTTGTGTAGCCTTTGTCGGAAAATGATTTGGAAGCCGCTGGATTCTGGCCGTTGGGAAGCTCATGCACTACACGTTATTGGTGTGTTACTGTGTCCTGTCGTGGGAACCAGCACCAACATGATTTTAATCAGAAGCTCGTCTCAGATGATTCACTGTCAAGTGGGTTGAAGCCACTATAGAGATTTCTGTTGGTGAATATATATTCCCTTTTTGGAGATACTGTACCCCTTTTCAAATTTCCTTTGGTTTGAAATTTCTGAAAAAAGGAGGTAAAACGGTGTTGAGCAGCTGCAGCAATGTGCAATGATAAACAAGGTGTTGAACTATATCCGGCAACATCCGCAATTGAAAAAACATGAGCCTCACCATTGCCTCTAACCTCCCACACAATGCCAATGCTGTTTGGAAAGTAAGTAGAAATGCCAGGTCAAGTTGTGATGAGCAATCTGCAGTGATGCGCCTCCGTGTTTCCACCCAACACCTTCATTCTTTAGATACCAACACTTTGGTTCAACAATGTTCAACAAGGCCGGTTGGAAAAAAGGGCGCGGGTCTATGGCCATCTTCCCCAGGTCAGTGCGTGTCAAGTGCTTTTGGGGCTTAAAGGCAACCATTCTAGACCCCCAGGTGCTGACTGATGGCCAGCTATAAGCCAACTTAGCCGCTTAGCCATCCTTTGACATCCCTTCTGCATTCTACCTTCTGCACATTCTTTAGATACCAGCACTTTTGGTTCAACCAAACCGTTTGGAAAGAAGGACGCGGGTCTGTAATCAATTATAATCATCTCCCCCAGGTCAATGCGTCCCAAAATGTCTTTTGGAGCTTGAAGGCAACCATTCCAGAACCCCAGGTGCTCACTGATGGCCAACGATAAGCCAACTTATCCCTTCTCCATTCTACATCCTTCTGCACATTCTTTAGGTACCAGCACTTTTGGTTCAACCAAACCGTTTGGAAAGAAGGACGCGGGTCTATAATCATCTTCCCCAGGTCAATGCGTGTCAAAATGTTTGTTGGAGCTTGAAGGCAACTATTCTAGACACACAGGTGCTGACTGATGGCCAGCTGTAACCCAAACTTAGCCATTTTGTCACATCGCTTCTGCATTTTACATCCGTCTGCAACACATTTGATAGAGAATTTTCGGAGAACAAAGAAGGGGGAGAGACTGATGGCCCAGGAAGTTTTGAGACCGGTCATGGGCAAGGCAATCTTTCCTTCAATGCGGTACTCTTGCCAGACCGTAATGCGGTAAGATGTTTTAAAAGGAAGAGGGTGATTTCAAAAGATGACTGGACGACGCAGTCTTTGTGGGGGGAAAGGGGGTCAAAAGGTTGCAATCAATTTTTGCATCCATCCCGACTTTGCTTAAAAAAAAGGTGCTGCTTATATTTTCCGGAAAAGGTGGACCTGACGCAGCCTTAAACAAAATCCTTCAAAAACAGAAAAATCCAAAACATTATGATGACCTGAACCGTGCAATGCGCACGGGAGGACAAAAACTGTGCGCAAATGAAATGCAAAATTTTGCTTTAAATCATAACAAGGAGATTCCCAAAAAAAATCGTGTCAATTTTCCATAATTTTATAGCTTACAGGAACATGATTCTAGACCCCTACCCCTCCGTAGACTTTGGGGGTCTAGCATGCTTTCCGTTAAGAGATTTGAAAACCTTGGGTTTTTTAAAGGAACACCATTCTAGACCTCAGATTTGGGGTTCTAATTTGTCGGACAAGGTGGTTTGTTTGATCTTGAGGGTATTGGTTTCACCAATGATTATATAGGGAATAGAAAAATAGCGAGACACCAAGATATGGATAGTCATAGTCGAAGGAAGTTTAGAAGTCAAACTTCCGACAATATGGACAGATGAAAAGCAGACATGGGAAGAGTAAGAGAAGAGAAGAAGAATGAGGATCAAAGAAGAGACAGTCAGAAGAGAAGCGCAGAGAAGAAGAAAGAGGATCAAAGAAGAGACAGTCAGAAGAAAGAAGATCCAGGTGCGCGAAAAGGTCGGAAAGTCGCGAAACACTGTGTTTTTCCATTGATTCTTGGCTCCGGAGGGTTGAACAGTAGGCTCGCTAAAGCGGCGGGCGCGGAGCGATTAAAAATTGCACGCCGTTGTCGCAAGAAGCACATGTCCAAGCCAAAATGTACAAAGCACACCATTCTCGGACCACTTTTGGAAGTTGACATGTCGAAAAAGTGCACGCCGTTGTGGCGCGAAGCACATTTCAAAGTCAAAAGTGTAAAAGCGGACGGTCTCGGAGCACTTTTGGACGTTCAGATGTCGAAAAAGCGCACGCCGTTGTAGCGCGAAGCACATTTCGAAGTCAAAAGTGCAGAAAACTGAGGGGTACAGAGCACTTTTGGACGTTCGGATGTCGTTTTGCGTGCACCTGGTCAAAAGTGAGCAAAACGTGCGGTTTTTTTTAGCAGTTTCAAAAACGATGGCAGCCGTGGGACATTTGAAGAAGATCTGGAAAGATGCGTTTCGCGCGGCAGCGCAGTACAAGAGACACATGAGTTAGATGTGTTAGGAGATCGGGGCGGAGATTTCCTCAGAGGGGTTGCATTTTGGAGCATGAGATCTTCAGGTTTGCTAAGATGATTTTGCGTGACAGGTGCAGCACTTCGTATGACCTGGCCTCACTTTTTCGTGGCAGGCAGGCACATACTTTAGACAGATGGACTGGAAAAATCGCAAAACGCATCGGTACGAGGCCGTCGGCTCTGCAGTCAACTTACAATTTTTTGAAGGAAGTCTCGCAGAATTGCTTCGTTTTTGATGTTGTCAAGTTCGAACAGTGAGGAAGTCTCGTAGAATTGTTTCGCTTTCGACGTTGTCAAGTTCGAAAATGGAGGAAGTCTCGCAGAAGTGCTCCGTTTTTGACGTTGTCAAGTCCAAAAACTGAGGATGTCTCGCAGAATAGCTTCGTTTTCAAGCTTGCAGATAGACAGATAGACAGATAGACAACTACAAGTACAACTACCACTGCCATTACGCCACACTGCTACGACAACTACAAATGCAAATATACTATGCTACTATTTACATCTAATTACGCTACACTACGCTACTGCTACAACTAGCTACAATTACAATTGCAACTACGCTACATCACACGAGACTACGCTAATTAAACTGCAGCACACCTCAACTACAAACACATATGCAGCTGCAACCACACTACATTACACAACGCTACGCTACACTAATTACATTACATTACGCTACAGCTACAATTGCAACTACAGTTGCAATTACTACTACATTGCAGCACGCGCTGCACTACACTACACCACACTGCACCACACTACGCCACACCACACCACACCGCACCACGCCGCACCACACCACACCACACCACACTACACTATGCTACGCTACGCTACAATACAGACAGATAGAGAGCTAAGCAAATGGATGGAGACAGAGAGATGGCTGGGTTGATAGACAGATAGATCAGTAGACAAGAGAAGGATGGATGGATGGATAGATTAGATTGGATTGGATTAGATTGGATTGGATTGGATTGGATTAGATTAGATTAGATTAGATAGATTAGATAGATTAGTAGATCGATAGATCGATAGATCGATAGACCGATAGATCGATAGATCGATAGATCGATAGATCGATCGATAGATAGATGGATGGATAGTTCGACATTCCAACGATCTTGCTCCAACAACCCACCTCTCCTATAGGTGTCCCATTTTTGAAACTGCCGCCACTGCCTTGTGTGGTACTACTGGTATGTGTAAATAATGATCCTCAGATTTCCATCATCACGCAAACTACCCCTCGGAGGCCGGGGAAGAGGCTCGGGTGCTGGTCCACCCGGTGCAATCTGAGAGTTGCGACCTTGGTGGGAAATGACCTGTGGATTTCAGAGGCACCAAGTAATCCAAGTAGCTCCTTCTGAGGCTTGATATGGTTTGATGTTTGATAAACATCCCAAGGTAGATTCACCTTCGCAGGTGCACGCCTGGAAGCCGAGGTCATGAAATCTTCTTTTTGGAGGACTTCGTGCCCGGGCTGCCCAGCCGAAGGGGGATTGACTACATTGATGGTGGGTTATGGCCATGTTGTGGGATATGGATACCCTCCAGTAAACTGACATAGATGTGGAAAACCAACCATTTGTAGTTCATTGTCCTGCAAAAACCATGGGATTTTCACATCTATGCTACATAGTGTACCCCAGGATATATTATAACTACTGGGTGTTTTTTGTGTGCCTTGTGCTGAGGCGTCTGTTTGAAGCACCGGAGCATCAGGAGTTAGACAAGTCACTTGGGCATGGATCATGTGTTGGCCTTGGGCAGAGACCTGAGGCACTTTTCCTTGGTGCAGATTTGGGACAGCTTTGACTTTAGCATGAACTATTACTTTAGCACATTAATCCTTGAAATATTTTGGACACCTTTGAACACGTTTGACTTTAGCAGGCTTTAAATGCCTAGAAAACTTTTAGAGCTTCTCTTGGCCCTGCAGGGAGGGCTGTGCAGCTTACGGGTATGTGAAACGAAGCCCGGTAGCAACCCAGGGCCCACCAAATTAATGCATTTGGTTATGTTTTGGGGCTGCAGGGGCGATTGGATGCGCTGACAAACCTGCAAAAAGAATGGTCATCATTGTCTGAAGTTTCCCTTTCGTCTACGTTTCTCTCGCTTGGGTGCGCTGCTTTCAGGCTAAAGTCAACCTGGCCCCCCCAACCAACCCAAACCAAACCCAATCCCAAACTCTCTATCTCTCTATCTCTCCATCTGTTGATTCTATGTACTTGTTTGGCTGGCTGGCTGTCTGTCATGTCTGTCTGTTTGTTTATCCCCCCTCCCTCGCTCGCTCGCTCGCTCTCTCTCTCTCTCTCCCTCTCTCCCTCCCTCCCCGCCATTCATGCATTGGAAAATTGCATGGAATTTCATTACAGTCTGTTACAGGCACCCACATGCATTGCATATACAAAACCACACGCAGAGATAGACATACATACATACATATATACATACATACATACGTACATACATACATTACATCACATCACATTACTTTTACACTCGCATGTACATTTACATTCACATTTACATTTACATTACATTACAGTAATACATCCACACATACATACGTACATACATACGTACACACATACATACATACATACGTACATTACATTACATTACATTACATTACATTACATTACATTACATACATCCATGCATGCATACATACATACTTACATACATACATAGATACATAGATACATGCATACATGCATACATGCATACATACATTCTTACATACATTCTTCCATACATACATGCATACATACATACATACATACGTACATTACATTACATTACATTACATTACATTACATTACATTACATACATCCATGCATGCATACATACATACATACATACAGACAGACAGACGGACAGACAGACAGACAGACCCACATACATACATACATACATACAGACAGACGGACAGACAGACAGACAGACAGACAGACAGACATACATTCATTCATACATACATACATACGCACATACGCACATACACACATACACACGCATACATACATACATACATGCATGCATGCATACATACATACATACATACATACGCACATACGCACATACACACATACACACGCACACATACATACATACATACATACATCCATACATGCACACATGCATACATGCGTACATGCATACATGCATGCACGCATACATACATACATACATTGATAGATAGATAGATAGATAGATAGATAAATATATATATGTAGATAGATAGATAAATATATATATGTAGATAGATAGATAGATAGATAGATAGATAGATAGAT
>Ga0126342_10008534_pt1 | contig 18381 bp, 16 predicted proteins | sample Cyp1metagenome_FD_92528 | JGI IMG/M metagenome (GOLD analysis project Ga0126342, IMG submission 92528) | Coral microbial communities from Lord Howe Island, Old Settlement Bay, Australia - Cyphastrea 1 metagenome | ecosystem: Host-associated > Invertebrates > Cnidaria > Coral ...
ACACTAGAAAGATCGATAGATAGATAGATACATAGAAAATAGATAGGTAGGTAGGTAGATAGTCAGAGAAAGAGAGAGAAAGAGTGAGAGAGATCAAGCACCTTTCAGTCCATCAGTGGCTTCACTCTGCCATCCCGGATTCACAACAACCAAGCTCTCCTATAGGTTTCCTATTTTTGAAACTTCCGCCACCGCCTTGTGCGGTACTACTGGTATGTATTTATATGTAATGAGTAAACGTGAGTACACGAGTTGCTCATTGTTGCAAACAATGAAAAGCTAAAGAGCAGGCCTGCTGCACCTTGCAGCTGCACGGGATGATAATTGTGTGCTCCAGTCCTGGCAGCCTTCGCATCGCTGAGCATCGTGATATCATGTGATATCTTTTGAGAATTTTCAGTGCACACTGCAGGCAGACGCAGCCAGCTACGGCACGCTACTTTCCGCATTCGAGCGTCCACGTCTTGGAACAAGATCTGTGGTCTCATGGGGATAGTTGAAAGATCTATCGAAAGCATTCCAAAGTCATCAAGATCTCATTTAGTTTCTTGATGTTTATTTTTTTTTTGATGGTTTTGTGAGAACTTGAAGTGATTATTTTGCTTCATGGCACTAGCTGTGGCAGCACTGTGCCAGCTGGTGCCTTGGAAGTCATCCTGAATCCATCTTGAATTCACGGCCCAATTCATGGCCCAAGCTTCCAAAGGTGTTCCATTCAGGCCGTTCGTGACACTTCCACGTGGCCGTTTGTAGCACCATGACTTCGCAGGCATCATCGAGGTTGCCTCACTTGGCTCCACCGGTGAAACCTGATGGAGGATATGGCGGAGGATCTCCTGGGGGCTCCCCCGGCAGCCGACGAAGCAGTGTCCTCGACGAAAGTTCAGATGAGGAGGACCGGATCATCTATTCGTTTCCAGGTGAGACAACGAGCAAACCTCTTCCATTTGCTTCACAGTTTGGAAGTCCTTACAGGGATCCTGCCACAGACTCCCGTTCACCTCAAGACAAAGAGTCCAAAAGTGAAAGTTCCAGTGGCATCGCTGGCACCGGCCCCTTTGGATTTGCCAACAAGCTCTTTGATCTCCTTGGTTTCCAGTCTGAGGCCAAGCCAGCCAAGCCAGCTCGCGAGGCACCAAAAACCATTCACACCCAGTGAAACCGCCATCATTTTCGATTGGGATGACACTCTCTTCCCAACTTGGCATGTGGTGCAGACTGTGGAGGATGTCCTGCCAATGGATGATGCCCTGCGCGCGTCATTGGACAAAATCAGTGACACTGTCAGGGAATTGCTTACTCTGGCGAAGTCCTGTGGACAAGTTGCGATTGTTACGCTATCAAGACGACCATGGGTAGCAAACTCTGCCAGCGAGTATTTGCCAAAATTGGGCATAGAAGCCCTTCTGAAGGAGTTACGCATTCCAGTGATTTACTCTCGTGAGTGTGTCAAGCCCTACATGATGAGAAGTCCTGACGGCGCCTTTGAAGAAGGAGTTTGCCCATTAACCATGGCAAAAGAATTGGCGATGAAGAAAGTCTTGAAAAAGCTCTACGGCAAAAACCCCTGGAAAAACGTCCTTTCGATCGGAGATTCAGTGACAGAACGAACAGCAATTACTGAACTTTTGTGGGCTCACATGGGAGAAGATTCTCGTAGCTGCTGTAAGACACTGAAGATGCTACAGGATCCAACCATAGAGCAGCTGCAAATGGAGCTGAATATCATCAAGGACTGCATGACTGTTCTGTGGGTCCTCGCAACATAGTGACATAGTGTTTCCTACAGCTACAAGGCTGTATAAGGCTGTTGTGTTGACAATGATAAGTTGATATAAGTTGCTTAATCATTTTGGGATGCGTTTTGATTGATTGCCAAACGCCGTCTATGCAATGACTGCCAGCTCAGTTCTCAGGGCTAGAATCAAAGCAAACCAAACCCACAACGAATGGAAGCAGGCCATGACAGATACAGCCGACATCAACCTATACACACGTTTGCATATTATATAGCTGTACTATGCTGTACTCGTGTGATCTGGTATGTACAATATTGCTAGATTCATATAGTATAGTATAGTATAGCATAGTATAGTATAGTATAGTATAGATAGTATAGAATTATATACAAGATCGCACACATTCTATATATATATATATATATATTCTATTTATTTATTTATTTGTTTATTTGTTTGTTTAAATTTATTTATTTATTTTATTTATTTATTTATTTTTATTTATTCATATTTACATTTATATAATATACAAATAGAATCAAACAGACCGATTGTATGCATGTGTGGATACGCATGCGCACACACAGACATATATATATATTATAGATATCTATAGATCTCTTTTTCTCCTGGATGCCGGTTAGTCGTAGCATCACAACAGGGAGACCCCTGGTAGGACGCTCTTCCGGAGATGGCCAAACGTGGGGAGGATTTTTCTTTGTGCATCGATGAGACAGGGCAGAAAGTCGCTGCGGCTGAGACAGGTCTGCGGAGTTTGTGAAAAGTTTGTGAAACCTTTTGATCAAAAATTGCAAGCTCCTTTTGGTCTTTGAATTCAGCGCCGACAGCTTATTTTGGCTCTGGACTGGGTCAGTCTCAGCCCAAAGCGTGAAGAAAGCACGTCTGATGGGTAGGAAATGCCGTGAAATGCCCCTCTGGTCGTGCCTTGATCGTTTCCAAAGCTCACTTGTTAGGGTGGCTCACCGAGACAGTCCCGCGCAATTTTTGAGTTTCACCAGACGCATTCAGCAACGTATCGAAAAAAAATGTGCCGGAACGAATCAGACAAATGCAGAGTATTGGTTAGATATGGTTAGATTCTGTTCGATTTGTTTAGCACTGCACTGCTCCCCAAGGGCTTCAAGCTGTTCAACCATGAGGTGCAAACCACTGGCATCAAGCTTTACATGTCCTAAACGTGGCTGTCAGAGTGCTTGGCACGGACAGCCGAGCTCTATACAACGGGGTCTTGAAAGCGTGCGCGACCAGCTTGGAGCTCAGAAGAGTCGCAGTTGCAATGATGCGAAAGGAATATTAAAAGAATGAGTCACAGCTGGAAAGGGAAGAAAGGGGAAATCAAGTGGGATCAAAGACACGATGTTAGACTCTTAGGCCACGCGCAAACAACATCCTCATACTTTTTAATGCTCGGCCGCACGATGCGTTGACATCAGCTTTTTGTCCCAGTTGAGGTGAACAGTGGGAGCTTGTGATTGAATTGCAGGTATCCTAGCATGATGCCCGCGACACTGGCATTCATACACATTCAAACATATTCATGCCATCCACTTGTAGATCTTATAGATCCTTGGATCATATTGGATCATATTGGATCCATTTTTGGCCTTTTGAAGTTAGAGTTGAAGATGTTGAAGGCAGCTTTTAAACAGCACGCTCTGCGCTGCCTGCGTTTGCTAAGGATGGCCACATCAACCAGGGAGCGGATTTCAGACATGTTGCCATCGCCCCAGCACGAAGGTCATCTCCCAGTCCAATTGCTTCGCACCACAATCCGAAACACTCCGGAAAAATGGGAACAATTGCGGGGCCGGAACGTGCCGGAACACTCTTCCGTTTGTGAAAGTTTTTCCATCGAAGTAAGATTATACCATTTACATCCATTTACATCGGATCCAGCTGGAATTAGATTTGAATTGTAGTATTAAAATGTACCAAAAGTGGAGCAGGAAGTACTAGACCTCGGCTCCCTGCTCTACTTCGTGCCACTGCTATTGTTCTGGTTGTTCTGGTTGGATTCCACACTCTGTTTTGAGGAGTTATGGGATTGCTGCGAGCGCATTGGCTAAAGGTTGGTGGCTAAAGATTTGAGCACCTCGTGGCCATTTCATCAGACTGGGACATTCTGATATCCGATATTGCCCGAGTCATGGATAGTCATGCTGCTTCGTTCAGAAGTATGGTATAAGTTTGGTAGAGATGCTTTTGATCGTCTTTTGATCCTTAGTCACATACGATCACCGTTTTGACCTTATGTTCAACCGCTTGAAAATGCTCGACAGGGTTGAATTTTGTGGTGCAACTTCAAAGTCATGGACCAATGGACCATGGACATCACATTTGGCCGTGGCAGAGGCAAGCACTGGCAACATCTCCTTGCTCTTCTCGAAGGTTTGCGCTGCACGGCTTTTATTGCCTAAGCCAAGGGATCCGGGATACTGAGAGAAAGTCGCGATTTTTCTGGATATTTGACACATCTTGGCACCACAGTTCATGAAAGTCATACAGATGTGTATATATATATATATTACGCATATTTACGCATCGGGGAAATGTTCTGAACTGGACTAATGAAATCATTTGATGGATGTTCCCTGCCCCCTCTCTCTCTCTCGCGCGCTCTCTCCAGTCTAGAACATCCGAGGCTTTCAAGAGGAAAGGCCCAGATGAATGCCTTTGCTTTCGTGACAGATGATGTCGGTTTTTTTCTTTCTTTGTGCATGCATTTTCCTGGTATCAAGCACCATGAACACAGGTCGAACCCCCTTCTTTTGAAAGCTTTGGAGTTTGCTCGTGAAGGCCTGCCGGTACTTCAGTTTAGATCAATTCATGGTGGATTTCTGACCGCAGTTTGGGGCTTGCGTGATGGCGTACTGTAATTGTAATATATTGTAATCTGTAGATGAACATAGATGAACATAGATGAAAAATCTGTGCATTCAGTGCATTCTATGTACTTGCTATGTCAGAGTCATGCGCCTGAGAGGTCACAAGCTTCCGATAGGAAGCAACGGAAACAACTGCTGCGTGTCATCAGACCTTCGTAGATGCTTGAGCCGCTTGAGCGCGCTGCCGGTGCCAAGCACTGCCCGAGACGTGCTCTACGAGCCTCAGCCGCAACTGAAACAACTTGAAACGAAGTGAAACGACCTGAAACGGCGTAAACAATGTGAAGATGGATCATTATTGATGGATCCATAGAACTTACTGATACACAACTGATTCATGCTGATTCATTAATTACTATGGATTCATCAATGGACTCTTCGGCCTCATTTCGATTTCTTTCTGATTCCTTTCTGTTTTGTGTTGAGGCTCTCACCCATTCTGACCGAGACTACCTTCTCTTACCTGTTTCAGCCCATTCATCCACATAACACACGGCACCCTAATGGCGCATAGGGTCGCAATTTTAGATATGGCAGACCGTTGCAGTGGTTGCGCGGCTACGCACTGTATGCACTGCAGCCTTTACTGTAGCATGGAATATGTGGAACTAGAAGTGGAACCAGATCGAGATATGATTCTTTCTATGCCTCTCAGATGTAATCCCAAAGGAAGGTCAGGGGGCCTGTTCCCCTCAAAACCTAACGAGCTACTTCTTGCAGTGCTCATCAAACGCCTGCAGAATATCTTTCATATTCTTGCGTTCCAGACATTGGCCAAACATGTAAAACATGTACCGAGCGTGTGCTTGTGCTAAAACTTTTGTGAAGGTCAGGTGGAAAGAGCTGAACAGGTGCTAGGTCCAGCCAGGGAAAGGTACAACTGCGGACCCCATGCTGACTCTGGACTTGGAAGAAAACTGACACCACATGACACCACTATACGGTGCCAATCTGTGCCAAATGTACAGTGTATTACAGTGTAGATCAGTGTACTTGCATGAACTTGCTATGTCTGCACGGGCCGGCGAAGTTGCCTTCGAGTCTTTGTCTCTATCACACACAATACTTTGCGGCTTTTTGCTCCTGCTTTGTGCCAACTTCATGAGCACCTAAGGCGATCAGCCAGCAAAGCAATGATGCTGTGTGACACTTAAGAAGATGGAAAACCAAAATAGAAAGCTCTTGAAAGGATTCGGTTGGTAAGATTGATTGTCCAGGCGGTTGACACTGCTTTGGATTTCGCAAGGCAAGCAAGTTGTTGACTGCAGACGTGCTGCCTGCTATCGAACTTCGAGAGGTCAAGACGGGATAAGAGCAGCGTGGCATGAACCAGATAAAACCAGACAATACCTCGCACTGTGCCCTTGTTATATCTTGTTATATCCGTTGCAGTGCAAAATGCACATGTGGTACTTCAGCGTTGCTTGTGCCATCTTGTGGTGCTTGTATTTCGACTTGTATTCGTGCAGGGATTGAGAGCACTGTCCCTAGCTTCCCTTTCAGCACGGAGTATCGCTGGTGGAAGACAAAAAGTAACGAAAGGCAATACCAGCAGGACTTCCTGCACTGGAAGAGCTCTTGGAAGAGCTCTTGCCATGTTGTGTCTTCATTATGATTTATATACATTGATTTATTATGTAATAAACTTTATATGGTTCTTGATCTCTCTCGCGCTTAGTGCCGGATGAAATCAAACAGCTGCAGTTTTCCACAGATGTCCAGAGCAAGGCTCATTGTCGGTCGTGTTTGCCCTTTTTTGGCTGAAGGGGCGGGTCGGACAGAAAAACAACATTTGGAGAAAAACTCCCGTTGGAAATCAGAACTGAAACAACTCTCACTGTTTCATCATGTTTCATCATGTTTCATTCTTCTGTTTCTCCCCTCCAAGATCGTCTTCGATCTTAGTCCATTGTCGGGCCATGGGTGCCAATTCATCGCATGAGCCCGATGCCAGAGACCTGTCCGTGCTCTTGACATCTCTTGTCCGCTTACACGGTCGATGTGTACACCTATGATGATCCTATGATGTGCTTTCATGCAAATGTTGTTCCATATTGTTCAATGTAGAGCAGAATAAACTCTAGAAACATCATGAAGCATCTAGAAAACGCATTCAGGATGATGACTCTTTATAGAATCCACTGAAATCTCTCTGCGCAGCTTTATTCGGCCAGCACTGTGTGGTTTTGATTTCCAAGGTTTTGCCGATTCAATCACCGCTTCATCTGAAGCGGGCACTTCCAGCGCACACGCGCAGAGCTATGATACACCGTTTGGAAATGTTTGGAATCATTCAGACAGTCATCACATGCTGTACCACCTGACAGGCACCAGAGTTACCACATGACATTTGGACATGACCGACCGAAGCCTTCGGTTCAGCATTTTGGATCCAGTTTTGAGGCCACTCCTTATCTTTGGAGACAGCTGGGCAGAGGAGAACGGGCTGTCGAAAGATCCGGACCCAAGGTGGAAAGTCATTTTGTGCTGCGCCACTAGCGCAGCTTTGCCGTATTTTATGTATTTTTCTGCTGTACCAGTTGTGACATAGCTTGTACTTGCTTTTAGCATATTACATCATATGGCATAATCATCTATAAATAAAATGCATGTGAGCGATACAGGGTCAAAGGTCGTGAGAGGACACCATGGCAAACTTCCCAGGGCCGGAACCGTGTCTTCTTGAACCTTTTTCACGTCAAGTAATGTCAAGTACGAGTGGCAGCTGCAACTTTCCACGACGAAATACGTTGCTATGATTTGCTATTCGTATTTTTTTGTTCCTGAGGTTCTGGTGGCAGAAAGCACCAGGTTACAAAAAACTTGACCAACAATGACCCTGAAAGTAGGATCCACCAGACTTTTCTGTTGAATGCACATGCATGGCATTCCCAACATTCGACATTTGAGAGAATCTGGGTGGAAGGTATTCTCAGGAGTGGATTTCTATAGTTGCGTTCCGAATCGTTTGGCTCAAAGCTTGGATTCTGTTAGAATCTGTTAGACATTCAATTCTTGATGGAAACTCTTGCGCTATGTTGCCGCTTTCGAAGTGCAGCTGGTCACAAACTTCGGAGCCAGGAGCACCGGGACTGAAGGGACTGAAGGGACTGCAAGGAGCACTGCAAGGAGCACTGGCACCTAACAAACGGAGCAAGTGCAGCACTGGCCGCACTGGCCCCTGTCGATCTCTCATCCCAACAGCTAACAGTTACAACTGTTATAGTTGTGATTACACAGCTGTCGGATCTGTCGGATTGGTCGGAGCTTTAGCTTTCGCAACGAGATCAAGGACCACCTCACGGCTCAGGTCCGCACGGTCCGCTGTGGTTCCAGGAAAGAACCGGCATTCGGCACCAGTTCGGAAGTGGCTTGATGATGTGGTGATTGGTTTGGGCTTCTGTCCCTGGGCATCTCCAGCAGATGAAGCTGATGGTATCAGAGTGGTGACCAGCAAGTCCACAACTTCTCGGGAAGTTTTTGAGGACTTGATACAGGAAGCTAGGGGTCTTTGGGCGGAATTCCTGCCGCAAAGCCAAGCTGGCCAGACTAACCAAACAAAGGGCATGGCAAAAACCACTTTGCTCGTGTGTCCGAATGTGAAGGCGTGGAATCGCGATTTTCGATATTTCCATTCTTTTTACACATGGCATCTTGATAGTGGCTTTGCGTTGGCAGAGTCGCTGGGTATCAAAGTCGTACCCTTTCACCCGGACTTTGCTTTGCTGCCCCGTGGTCCTGAAACTGGTGACCATATCATGGTGCCTGGTCCGGATGGTCAGGATGCAAGTGCCATTGTCCTAGAGAAGAATGCCGGAAAAGATGAGGCTGGAGAATATTGCATGGCTGTTCGGTTCGCAAATGGAGATGAAGGTCTTATTCGTCATGCCTCTGTCATCGCTCAATCCAGCGACCAGTCATCAGATGACGATTTATGTAGGAACTTTACTTCCCGGGCACCACGTCCAGTTCTACACCTACTTCGGTTGCCTGATCTTATGAAGGCCGAGCGAGAAGCACAGCGCATTCCCAAGAAGCCGCGCTTTGAGAAGGAAGCCAAAGAGATGGAGGTTGAATTGGATCGCATGGCCAGAGAAGAGGCAAGGGCCGCGTTTCGAAGTGGAACCATGAGAAAAACTCACAGCGAGGAGAGGATCGAGAAGACTGACACGAACTGTGACACAAACATGCCAAAATCAAAAGATCAGGTAGGAAAAATGAAACAGATGAGAACGGATCAAATGGAGGTGGCTGATGGCAAGGAGCTGGCAGAAATGCGGGGCACCACCGAGGCAGTCACGGAACGAAATGAATTTACAATCAAGTCACTAGGGCGCTTGCGCTTAATGGAAATCATGGAGAGCTGTGAGGATTTACCAAGTGGGTGAGTGAAATCGCTCGCCTTTGACAAGATGAATGAAGATGATATGAAATGACCGAAGCATCTTCGACTTGACAACTTACAAATGCGGCTTGAAGGACAATACTGAGCTGACTTCCGGCCCCTTGGCTGGGGTGCAAGGCCAGTCGTTTGTTTTTTATTGTTTTTCGGCTGTTTCTCATCGCGAATAGTGTAATTCATTGTAATTCTATGTAATTCTGCTCTGCGCAGGTTGGCCCGGCCAGCTTGATCCCTAGATATGACGAGACATCCTGACACTTGGCAGTACTTGAGATTTGGCGAGATGCCTGAAATGCCCAACTCTTCGATCCAAGGCTTGCAGAGAAACTTCGACTGCAAGTGGAGGGCAACTTTGCTAGGCACATGGCGCATTGGTTGGCAAATGTTTGCAATGTTTGTAGCATTTGAATGTTTGTACAATTTGCATAAATTTGCAATGTTTGGTCATGTTTGGCACCTTTTGGCACCTTTTGGCACCTTTTGGCACCATGTTTGATGCGCTTCAGGGGGCAAGCTGCATCTTCGAGCTTGATGCAACAGTTGGAGGTGCCCTGGGGGCGCTGGTCACCAAAGTGCATTGGACCCTGACCATCGCCGATTAGAACAAATTGCACATCGATAGTGTTTGGCAGTTTGGTGCGCACACGGTCCAATGGTTTGATGATTTTGATTCGGCTTGATTTGGTTTGTGCATTTCACGCTAGAAGAAACGGCACCTCGTCGGACAGGCCGCCAAAGTCTACAGCTTAACTCCTGGACCTTGCCCACCCCGCCACAGTTCCCTCCCACTTCCTGTAACATGCAACATCTGTCAACATGTTTCAATATTAAACAATATTAAAATATATTAAACATGTCTCAAGTTTCTTCCGTTCTCATCCATCTGCCAAAAAAAAACGAAGAAATTCCAAGAACATCTGAATCCGACATCCGCATCCACGAGACCGAGTTGTAGCATTCATTGAGGCGTCCTTGGAAGGCCGGGATATTTGGAGCAAATGTCGTTCCCTTGGGCGTACTGGATCACATTGGATCGCAACAAAGTGCATGATGTGCATGGGCAAAAAGTGTGCAGCCAATGTCCTTAATTGTCATTGCCAAGCCATTTTTGTATTCATTTGTGTCAATGGACTGTTCTGAGCTCTGGGTCAACGCTTCAACTCGGCTCCTCAGTTACATACAGTTTCTGTTTGGTTCAGAGATGTTCAGAATTCATTTAGGTCTTGTCATTCTCCATTCTGGCGGACGGGATCTCAGTGTCAATCTTGCCAGGATTCCTCAAGGACTTGCCCTGGCATATCCATCGACGGCACTACCGAGGCAATGACTTTATCGGTGCTGAGAAGAATTACAACCCTTTCGCTCCAGGGAACAACTGGATCCCGCGGGCGCCTCAGCATTCCTGAGCTTTGGATAGCTTTGGCAAATTTTCACAACAGACAGCAACCCTTCTGAGAGTTTCATGCATGGAAAATGCATGAAAATGCAACAAAAATCACTCAGCTGAAGTAATCATGTTGCGGTGGTTTGAAGTAGGCAGGGAATGGTCCGCGTATGACGTCGTAAAGGGCGGTACTGTATGAGCCCGATATGTGTAGGTGGTTGTATTGACATGGTTGGGTTCGACTGACTGAGGCATGTGACTTTTGGCTTCCGCAAGAAAGCCGTGGAGGCCACTGCGGTGTATACATCATCTGCCAAGATACATTTTGCGCAAGTACATGGCACGTGTGACGAATTATCGGCTTTGCTTCCAGCATCTTCCAGCTGATAGGCGCAGGTTCATGTCACCATGCAAAAGAGGGCAGCGACAATGTGATGATTGATGATGTGACATTTTATGTTTTTTAAATGAGATTTTATGTGATTTTGTCATCTTTTGCTCAAAGTTGGTGGACAGTACCTTCATGTGTCACCACGTTTGACTGCTCGCCAGCGAGCTTTGTGGTCAAGCCGTTTGAAATTCTTGCTTTGAGAACAGGAAATGGGGGATTTGAATGGATTTGACACACCGATCATCATCCAAAGAAGAAGTGCAAGAAGAATGAGGGACGTCAGGGCCAATCAAGATTGGATGTTTTGTTTCGTGGTTTTCCCTCACGCAAAGTGAGATCATCCAGAGTGCCTCTCCAAGAGTAGAGAATTTATCGATATTTATCCGGCAGGAATTATCCGAGACATTTTGTTTTGCAAAGCTCCACGACGTTCTGAGAGCATGTGAAAAAATCATATTACCAGTATGATGTGCATAATTATGTATCGATTTGAAAATTTATTACATGTACTTTTCATGTGTGATTGTTGTCTCTGTCATTCTTGTTCCTTTCATTATGTTTGCCTTGAACATGTTCTTTAGTGTTGTTTGCTGCATCGGCATGTGGAGACCTAGAAGCATAGCAGGATCACTTTGAGCTCATGTCGCTTTTGGACATTTGTGGACCAACGCGCCGCAAGCCACCATGAACCTATTTCACTTCGCAATTTTCTCATGGCTAACGTTAGCAGATTTGGCAGCACGAAGTTGCAAAATATGGCTTTCCAACTCAAAGCTGCCAGGTGTGGGGCAGGGAGTTTTTGCGGGGAGGCATTTCAAGGAAGGCTCAACTATTACAAAAACCCGAGAACTGCAGATCCGGCGTGAAGTGATTGAGCAAACACCTCTCTGGAATTATGCGTTTCACCTGCAGCACGGGAAAGTCATGTCTGTGCTCCTTGGAGCTGCATCCATGCTGAACCATGGGGCTGAGATGGTCAACGTGAGATTTTCGATTTCCGAAGCTGTGATTGAAGTAGTTGCAGATCGTGACATCGAGGAAGGCGAGGAGCTTTTTACCTCGTATGGCAGCGAAGACTGGTTTCTGGATCGTCACATCGAATACAAAAGGCCAGACATTGCCGAGATTCACAACTTACGCTACCTTCCAGGTGAATTCTCAGGTGCGTGTCTTGACACCTTGGCGCCGGACACTTTTAGTGAGACCATTGTGACGGCTGCACATATCAGCGCCGGGGATACAATTCAAAGCCCTTTCTTTCTGATCCCGCGATGGCTAGCCGAGAAAGCGGAAGTGACGTCCCGGTGCTATGGGCATCCAGGGTGGGATATCGTGCTCTTGCCGTTTCTACTCCCTGGAAGTTTGGAAGCAAGTGCAGTCAGTACAGAAGCCAACGTAGTTTACTCTGTGAACTTCGACGCTGAAGTTGAAAGACAGCAGTTGCACGATACAGTGAATACGTTCAAATCCTCTGGAATATTGCACATCAAAGCCCTCCGAGGCATTTTGCCCGGGGAAAAGCTTGTTGCAAAGGTCAACGCTGTAGAAATGCACAGCGCCGTTGGATTTCAGGTGTCAGACTTGCCTGCCCATTGGGAGGCTGTGCATTTCTGGCAGTCTCAAGTCTCAGCTGCAGAAGCTGGAGATGCTGAAAGTCAATTCAAAGTCGCTGAAGCCTTCAGACTTGGCCTTCGAGGCCGAGATGTTTCAGGCAGCGGCCGCTCTGGGCAAAACTTTGACGCCTTAGGTTCCTTGGATGACTTGGATGCCTTGGATGCTCTGAATGCCGTGGATGCCTTGGCTTGGTACCGACGTGCGGCGAAGCAGGGCCATTTAGAAGCGATCTTCCGAGCTGGTGCCTTGATACATGACTTCCTGAACGCTGGACTCCATTCCCAAACTCCAAATGCCCCAACAAATGCCACAACCTCTGGGTTGGCAAAATTCACCAAGTTTGATTCTCAGAAGGAAGTTCCCGCTGCCCTTGAGGCTGCAGATTGGTTCTCAAAGGCATCAGACCGAGGCCATGTTAGAGCTCAGCTTTTGCTGGCAGAAATGAATATTGATGGCAAGTTTCTCCCGCAAAATCTTAGTGCTGCAGCATTTTGGGGACGAAAAGCACTTGCAAGTGGTGCCTCGCGAGTGTCTGCTTTCTGCGAAACCTTCTACGAGATAGCCGTTGCTTCAGGATCTTCAGCGAAGAGTGAAGACCGATCAGCTGAATTCTTTTGGCTTCAGGTTGCAGCTGAAGCTGGATCTCCTGAGGCTCAATACATCCTTGGGCAAGGCCTTGGTGACACGCCTGAAGCTTTGAACTTTCTACGCCAGGCAGCAACACAGGGGCATGCGGATGCAGCATTTGCTTTGGGCGTGGCTTCCCTCGAAGGTTCGTCGCAAAACATCTCCGCAGCTGTGTCTTGGTTCCGCGTTGCAGCGAGCAAAGGACACGGAGCGGCGCAATACAACCTGGGAATTGCCCTGAAAAACGCTGGAGCTAGTGACGAAGCCGATTACTGGTTTAAGAAGGCGGCAGCGAATGGCTTTCAAGGGCATGGATGGTATGGCTTTCTGCAGCATTTGCAGACGCTTCAGAATGGTATGTGGAAAGCTGCCGCAGCTCTTCGCAGCTTTTTCAGCAGCTAATGCGGCAGCGATCAAAAGGAGCCCCCTGAGAAACTGTACAGAATGTGCTGCCAACTCAAAATGCCAAACCATGATATATATGATATTGCAAGGTTGGCAAAAACACGCTCAGGGTATAGAGACTTATTTGTATGTATGTATATACAAAAGCCAGCCAAAGGCTGAGCAAAGTTGTTCCATGCGAACGAAGTGAGATTAGGGGGTGTGGGGGTTAGGGGTTGACGTGTGGCCGTCCAATCCTTCATGTTGCTGGGGAGTAGGGTGTGTTTTTTGTCCTGTTATGTACCATGCGACAAATGGGTGACGGTGGGTATCGATTCCTCTCTGGGTTTGCTGGTTTTGGGAGAGGGTACTTCATCGGATAGGGAGGTTGAATTGATTGCAGTCGGCGGTGCGAGACGGTGCAGAACATGTTTTGTGCATGTTTTGTGACTGGCTTAGCAGAGCACGATAAGCACGTGAACCTTCGGACTGTAACGGGGCCATGCTGTCCATGTGAAATAATTCGTTAATATGTGGTGTTCGTGCCGGGTTCGGGGGATGGTGCTTGGGATTGCTTGGGGGGGTTTTACAGGTTTATGGAGAGCGTGCGTTTGGAGGTGGAGTTTGTTTCTTTGGGACGTTGGCTTGCTTGCATGTGGCGGTGCAGAATTCAATGGTGCTGAATATGTTTTTGGCCTGGCTTTGCAAAGCGTGATGGGAAGTTTGAAGTGGCAATGCAGCATGTGGTTTGTGCAAGGTTGGTGTGTAGGTGTTCTTTTTTGTACATCGTGGTTGAGATGGGAGTGTGCTTCTGGGAGTTGGGAGGCCTCGATTGTTCCTATGTTACGAAAGCGACCCAAAGGATGAGCGAAGTTGTTCCATGCGAACGAAGTGAGATAAGGGGGCCAATCCCTCAGGTTGCTGGGGAGTAGGGTGTGTGTTTTTGTCCGTTTTACCCTGTGCTATATGCCGGGCTTGAGGGGGTTTTACAGTTCTTTGGACAGCGTGAGTTTGGAGGTGGAGTGAACTTCATCGGATCGAGAGGTTAGATTGTTTGCACTCGGCGGTGCAGAACTCGATGGTGCAGAATATGTTTCTTGAATGGCTTAGCAGAGCGTGATGGGAAGTTTCAAGTGTCAATGCGGCATGTGGTGTGTCAAGGTTGGTGCGCAGGTGTCCTTTTTTGCAGAGCGCGGTTTAGATGGGAGTGACTTTGTGGGAGGCCTAGATCGTTAACATGTGGCATTCTGTATGCCGGGTTTTAGGGACAGTTCTATATGCCGGGCTTGAGGGGGTTTTACAGTGCTTTGGAGAACGTGAGTTTGGAGGTGGAGCGGATAGGGAGGTGAGACTGATGGCACTCGGCGGTGCAGAACTCGACGGTGCAGAATATGTTTTTGAATGGTTTAGCAGAGCATGCTGGGAAGTTTCAAGCGTCAATGCAGCATATGGTTTGTCAAAGGTTGGTGCGCAGGTGTTCTTTTTTGTAGAGCGTGGTTTAGATGGGAGTATGTTGGTCTCTGGGAGCACATCTTCTGTTTTGGAAAGTATGACAGTGTGTGCGTGTATAAATCTAGGTGTGTCTATAGACATATGTAGGGGGAGCAAAAAGAGATTAAATGTGGTTTGTGTAGACACAGAAAGGTATATAACATAGACTGAGTTGCGAGGGTGTTGACCATACAAGACAGACGCCAGGGGGGTGGGGGGTGGGGCAGTTTGTAAAAGAAAGGACACGATGCAGAATATTCATCTACCGACCGACCGGTCGATCCATCGATGGATTCATCGATCCTGTCCATCCGTGTGCGTCAATTTATTTATCCATTGCTCTTTCCATCTATCTATCGATCGATCTCTCGGTCCATCCATCGATTTATGTCTCTGTCTGCAAATCCATTCATCCATCTACCATTGATCGCATTATCTCTCCATTTTTCCATCTTTCCATCTCTCTAGCTCTCCATCTATACTACTATACATCTATCTGGCTATCTATGTAATCGTCTGTCTGTGTCTGTCTGTCTATCTATCTATCTATCTATCTATCGACCGATCTATCCATCGATCTATCTATTTAGACTATCTATCCATCTGTCCGTCCCTCACTCCATTTATTGATCTATGGATCTATGTGCCGATCTTTAATCTATCCATCTAGCTGTCTATTTATCCAGCGATGTTTGCATCTATCCATCTAGTCAATTCTTCTGCAAAAATCAGATTACATTCTTCAAACCAGCCCTTGTTGGGCGGAGAAACTCTTTTTTTGTCGTCGCAGGGCATGTCGTTTGAGACTGGCACACCATGACTTTGATGCAGTGTGGACTTATGATAGTATTTTTGCTCGTTGTTAGTTGGGATAGAATAGAATATGGCATACATATTAAATTCACATGTCGTACCAAGTATACATTTTTTTGTCCGTCGGCATGTAGATATCCATGTGGGTCAAGACATTTGCACTTGCCAAGAAAATGCATGCCGCTGGCTTTCGTTCCTAACTTCTCAGGTATATTTATATATAAACACACACACACATTTTATTATACTTATAAAATTTACTGCTTGCCCACCCGCCAGGTTCTCACAAACTTGCAGACCTTTCTGAAGGCACTTGCGGAATTGGGATGTGAGCAATTTCTCGTCTCAGATTTGCAAGGATCTCAGTACTTCCGAGGACGAGTGCCAAGATGTGACACATCACCCCACAAGTTTGCATTGAAGCTCATTGTGAAAGCATATGAAAGCTACAAGTACGTAATGCTGGTTCACTTTCTAATTCCCCAAACAGTGTGGCCACACTGAGGGCTTCTTACGGTAACAGTTAAGGCCCGGTGTTCAATCGAGGTGGTATCCGTCGCATTTGACATTTTCCCTTTAAATTTCCCCAAACGTGTGGCCGCACTGGGGGGTTCTTACAGTAACAGTTAAGGCCCGGTGTTCAATCGAGATGGTATCCGTCGCGTGTGGCATTTTCCCTGTAAATTTCCATACAAAATGGCTCTTGTGAAATGTCCATGTGCATTTCGACCGCGGAGGCTCGCACAAAACGGGTGTCGCGGGATTGGCGTACAGCACTGTTCCTGTAAATTTCCACACAAAATGGCTCTTGTGAAATGTTCATGTGTATTTCGATTGCGCAGGCTCGCACGTCATCGTCATCATCATCATCATCACCATCATCATTGCCATCATCATCACCATCATCATCATCACCATCATCATCATCATCACCATCATCATCATGACCATCACCATCATCATCATCATCATCACCATCCTCATCATCACCATCATCATCAGTATCCTCACCATCATCATCACCATCGTCATCACCATCACCATCAACATCATCATCAACATTGACATCATCATCAACTTTATAATACATTCTCCTGTTACTCCCCCCGCACTGTTTGGGGTCTCTTGGCGGGATAATTCCATACAAAATGGCTCTTGTGAAATGTCCATGTGCATTTCGACCGCGCAGGCTCGCACAAAACGCTGGCCGCGGAGGTGTCCTCGGCCATGTTCCCTCTAAATTTCCAAACTAAATGGCTCTTGCGAAATGTCCATGTGCATTTCGACTGCGCAGGCTCGCACAAAACGGTGGCCGCGGAGGGTCCTCGGCCATTTCCCCCGTAAATTTCCATACAAAATGGCTCTTGTGAAATGTCCATGTGCATTTCGACTGCGCAGGCTCGCACAAAACGCGTGTCGCGGGATTGGCGTACAGCACTGTTCCTGTAAATTTCCACGCAAAATGGTTCTTGTGAAATGTTCATGTGTATTTCGATTGCGCAGGCTCGCACGTCATCGTCATCATCATCATCATCATCGTCATCATCACCATCATCATCATCATCACCATCACCATCAACATCAACATCATCATTAACGTCAACATCATCATCAACATTATAACACATTCTTTTTGTTACTTCCCCCGCCTGTTTGGGGTCTCTTGCCGGGAGAATTTTTTGAGTTCCTCGGTTTTGCTACGCCAGGATGCAGAGGATGTCGGGATGTAGTTTTAATCTCCCCCTTTGTGAGGCCATTTACCTCTGTGGTACCAGCGCTTCAAATGGCCCGGCTAGCAAGGGTGAACAAGTTTGGGCCCCAGCCTAGAAGCGCCAAATTACTCTCACACCTGTGACACTGCACATCGTACAGCAACGTACAGTACGTATGCAACGCGATTCAACATACTACCGCTCAGATATGCTATGACATGCCAATATCCTCAGATGTTAGCCAATGTCCTCGGTTCATGTGCTTGCGCAGGAGGGGCCGCTGGATGAGCCAACAAATGGAATCCATGCTTCAGGAATTGGCAGGGATCTCACCGGCAAACTACAAAAATATCAAAGCATCCGTCCAAGCAACTTGTGGCATCTGAAATATTGAAAGATAATACCCACATCAATTTCCTCTGTAAAATCAGACGGTTAGTGTGCTTTGCAACATGTTTTCATGATGACAATGGAGGGGCATTTTTTTTGGCATTATTTTTTTAGCATTTTTTTTTTGGCTTCTGGCTTCTGGTTTTTGGCTTCTGGCTCCTTCGGTTTCTGGCTTCTGGCTTGTATTTGCAGCATTTTGGAGCCAAAATCTCTGATTTGCGTGCTATTTGCTGCAGTTTGGAATCAATTTGCATGCCCATTTGGCTTTTGGCTTCTGGCTTTGGTTTCACTTGGCTTTTGGCTTTTGGCCGCACTTCTGTTGAATGTATGTGTAGTATTGTAGTTTGCATATAACATGTCATAATTTCATAGAAGACACTGCATATAAATTTCATGTAAACTGCGCAGAAACTACAGTCGTAATATGAGCTTATATGCATGCTGTTGTGAGAGGAATTGAGACCTGTTTTCAACAAGTGTCCCAACTACTTGCTGTTCCTAAAGTTCTTAAGACCCTATTTCAAGACA
>Ga0126342_10008535_pt1 | contig 18379 bp, 11 predicted proteins | sample Cyp1metagenome_FD_92528 | JGI IMG/M metagenome (GOLD analysis project Ga0126342, IMG submission 92528) | Coral microbial communities from Lord Howe Island, Old Settlement Bay, Australia - Cyphastrea 1 metagenome | ecosystem: Host-associated > Invertebrates > Cnidaria > Coral ...
ACCATTATTAACCATTATTAACCATTATTAACCACTATTAACCATTATTAACCATTATTAACCATTATTAACCATTATTAACCATTATTAACCACTATTAACCATTATTAACCATGATTATTAACCATTATTAGTCATTATTATCATATATTACCAACCAGTCATGTTATATCCCTCTTATGCTTCGAGTCTCGGCCTTCGTGCAGGATCGCTTGATCTTCTGCCTTACCGACCTTTCGGAAGCTGGGGCGATTTACTCAAGTCGCTGGGCTATGAAGCATCTACCCTCTGGTAAACTAACAGTTTGCTATTGAAAATGACCATAGAAATAGTGGATTTTCCCATTCAAAATGGTGGATCTTTCCATAGTTATGTGACAGTTTACCAGAGGGTATGTGGCTGGGAACATCGGAGACCCTTGGAACATGGGAGAGTAGAAAATCATACCCTCCAGTAAATTAACATAGACCCTGCCAGATAGGGGTTGGAAGATTAGTTTCCACTAGAAATTGGTCATGTTCAGGGTCTATGTTAATTTACCAGAGGGTATCATATTTTGTCCATTTTGATGATGACGCTGATTGGCCTTCAACTGTTTTGACCCAATTTTTCGGCCGTGGTTTGCCAAGATCGGTTTGTGGATCATTCGTAAACTTTTGTTCTATCCGAAGTATGTTTCTGTCCAAGTCACACATATACAGTATATAAACATATACAGTATACAGTATGTATATATAAACAATATACAAACACTATATAGACAATATACGATGTATATGTACATATATATATATAATATTATCTATTTAGAGCTGAGTTCAAACTACTAACGCAATGGTGTGTCTGACACGCCACATTTGAGCCAAGTCCAGGGTATCGCTTCCATAAAGTTCCAGAGGAACTTCCGAATTTGCGGAACTTGCAGCCACTGAGAATACACTATACCAAGAAAAATGATACACGCCGATTGTTCATTTAATTTTTTGCATTTTGGATGTGCTGATGTCTTAATATTTCTGGAGGTTTCTTACAATTGCTAAAATTTAATTCGCAAGGCCAGCATGATTTATGCCCCACCAATGAAGCGTGTGCAGGCTTGATACACGCTTACGCTCCACACAGTAAATCCTGCTTGCTGCATAATTACGATCGTGCACTATACATTTGGATCATTCCTTGTAAAATAGACGCCATATGGAATCTGCTCCCACATAGAATGTTTGCCAAAGATAAAGGAGATCAAAAACTCATCTGAGGGGCACTGAAATCCAACGTCAATCTACACATGTACCTGTGCTAACTTGAAAGCTTTGGTTGTATTGCTCGATTGCTTTGTGTCCCAGAAAAAAAGAGTCCCAAATCATCCCAAATCAAGGTCTTCAGCTTAAGAACCCATGTATTAATGTTGTTCACTTTGTAGGCTTGCCAGCGCCTGAATAATCCCCCAAATTAAAGCTAGAACCCAAAACCAGGGTATCAGAACTGGCTGTTGTTGGGATTCAATCTTTAGTTGCAACTCCACCCGGGCCTTCTCATTCTTTGAGGTACCAAGTTCGAAAACCCCTTAGTGGTGAAGTATGGGGTGAAGGACGGGCATAGCTTGCAGGGACCTTGTGGTGTGGGTGCGTTGATGGTCGCAGTGAACCCGAGAAATTGGTAATTTGTGATATCACGCTATCCATTTGGAGTTTCGATATGTTTCCTACGCATTTGGAGTTTCGATATGTTTCCTACTTATATCTATGTGAGCTGTTCAGAATGTAGCTGGTTTCAGCATGAGTTGAGGATGGACAGGACATGTTCTATGGTTGATCGATGTTTTGATTGTTCTAATCATGTGTTTGGAGTCATTGTTCATTGTTCCTCCTAGTTTGACATCATGATCTCCAATGAAAATCATATATATATATACATATGAATTTATATATATTATATAACTATATATATAGAGTTATTATATATATATATAATTTTATGTATATCTATGTATGTATACAAGGGGGTTAGTGGGCCCCACTTCGAGGAAGCCCCGTGGCTGTTGCTCTTCGCGCGTGGAGAGCTGATCTTCAGCGAAAACCCCCACGCGCCGCGCAGTGGCGGCGGCCTGGGCTTCGCTGCCAGACTCAGGCGGTCTTCGGTGAGTTGTTCGGTTGTGGATTTTATGGTGATTTAATGGTGATTTAATGTGGTTTAATGGTGATTAATAGTGGATTAATATGGGAATATGTATGGTTAATAGTGATTAATAGTGGATTAATGGTGGTTACCCTCTGGTAAACATACAAAAAGCTATTGAAAATGGCCATTGAAATAGTGGATTTTCCCATTAATATCATGGTGATTTTCCATAGCTATGTTAAATTACCAGAGGGTATAATGTGGTTTATACCACCTATTCATGGCGATTTGGGGGATGGTCTATTATTAACACCATTCGTCAGAACTGCACGAGATGAATTCGGATGGAGGTGTGCCATGAAGCGGGGCCAACTCTCACCTGCTGGATCGGCTCCTACCTTTATATGGCATTCGAAATAAGATACAGAGATGGAACTAATGCATATTTGACATATTCATCAGCAGATTTCTATGTAGTAACGTAGTACTACTGAAGTTGTTTTGAACAGATCCTCCTTTACGGTAGTTGGTTCAGAATTAATAATATCTTGTTATATCTTGTTGTTTCACAACATGCTGTTGTAGGTGATGTGTACTTTTTCACCCTAAAAAACCAGAGATGATTATCCCAATTGACTAACCAATGGTGAGTGATGGGTTAAAACCCGCTCACTTTCTGAATTGTTGTTGGTGGTGACCACCGTCGTTTATGATTTATGCTTCAATTTTTACTTTGTGCGTAAGCATGTTCAACATGTTGAACCAACGTTTGCTTGTTCAACCCCTATTTTTGGTGAATCATGAGTTGCTCCATCATTTTTGTTGGTTCAACCATCATTCTTGACTATCTTTGTGGGTCTAATAACTTTTTATTTCTGGATGCCATTCTTATGTTTATTTTTCTAACTTCAACCTTGCGTTTATTAGCTCAGTCATGCATACATCTCTGTAAATTCCATCATTTTCTCCTGGTTTTATCCAGACTATCCTGACGATCTTCCCAAGTTAGTCACTCAGATTTTTTGGTGAAATCAAACATTTCTGATGGTTTTTTTTTCCCATGTCCATGGATTTTCCAAAGTTTTCCTTTTCTAAATCGATGGTTTCTGCCAATTGGGGATGGGTCAAAACCCTGGTACCTAGTGAACCCCAAAATAGCTGGTAAATGGATGTTCATCCCACTAAAAATGTATCTATAGGTATTGACCCATACCCAATTTTCGCCATGGTTTCTGCCCCTCTGGGTGCCCGTTTTTCGCCAGGTACAAGGCCTTCGCCCTTCCTCAGGTTCTCATCGTGGAGCCTGCACCCAACCCCTCGGCGCTCCAGCAGCAGGCGGCACAGGTCGCCATGGAGCGGCTCGGCCCATGGTGGGCGCCATGGTGGCCATATGGGAATCTAAGTGGTTAATCATGGTTAATAGTGGTTATTAATGGTAAATATATGGTTAATATATGGTTAATATATGGTTAATTGACTTATAATGAATATTTAATGGGATTTTGCTTGTTGGTTGTACAGATATAAACTACAACTGGCAGGGGGATAATGATGGGTTGATGTATGGGTGGTCTGTGGGAATTTTGACCTACTCTGCAGCCATACAGTTTGCTACTGTATGGTATAGACGGCCCACGAAGATACTGTAGATAGATGACCAGCTGGTATATAAGCTATAACCTGCTATATCAGATTCATATACTATTCATAGTGGCTATTCTGTTTAGATATATATATATAATTATATATATATATACATCTACACATGTTCATAGTGAGAATATGGACCCATGCTTGGTTGTTCACCCCACTCGGTTTCCGTGGGACAGTTGTAACTAGGTCATAGCCTCCATCCATGTCCTAAATGGGATGAACCCCAGGTACACATAGGGGAAAGTATAGGAGTACCCTCTGGTTATGTCAAAATAGCTATTGAAAATGACCATAGAAATAGTGGATTTTCCCATTAAAAATGGTGATTTTCAATAGCTATGTTAAATTACCAGAGGGTAACCGACTAAATTTTTGCGGAAGACTAAAGTAGTAGGGAGTGGACTTGGGATCTTATGGGATTTTCAAATTTGTGTGAAAACCTTCACAAAGGGGACCACCCAGTTACCGATACCCTATTTTTACACATAGCGTGGAAGTACAAACCTTCACAACCGATAGGAGACCACCCACTTTGACCATGTCTATTGCGAGTAGTAAGTAAGTTTGTCCGCCACTCATATGGTTTCTTGTACATGTACACAGAACAGTGGTATCTGAGACAAATCTATATACTATATACATATTAGCATGTTTTTTTTTTATTCGGTAACTTTTGCATTTTTACCAATGGTCCCATGGAGGTGGTAATAGGGTAAACGGTACATGAACATATCCGTTCAGGATAAGACCAAGAATAACAGCAATAATAGTCGTGATATACATACCACTAAGTATGTAACACTAAGTATGTAACACTAATAAAACTGATAGATATCATATTTCCCGCAACAATACAAATTCTATAACACTGCTATTAGTGTTACTATTAGTGTTACTATTATTACTACTATTATTTATATTATAAGTGGTTTTAAATTGTTATTAGTGTTATCATTGCTTTTTAAAAGGCCACCCACAAAGGGACCCCCTGCCCAAGTCCAGCAGAGCCTAGGTCCAACGGGCGATTAAATGGCACGCAGAATGTGGCACCTTGGCGAGAAAACGCCGGGAAAAAACGGTGTGGGAAAGTACTGCGCCACAAGGGGAGACACTTGGTAGTTGTATTTTTTAATGTTTACCTTGATATTTAGAAAAGGCAATAGATTAGACCATTTTTTTACCTATCACTTGGTCATTGGTATCATTTTAGTTATCAATAATGTATCCGTTCCTATCTGGGGTGTTGGGAGCAACTGAATGTAACCAGGGAAATGCCCAATAAAAGTGATGAGTTTATCTAAGAATTGGTAAAACCAATAAAACCAACAAAAAAACAGATATAACCAACAAAAGATGGCGGCTGTTGGAAAATCTTTGGGCTATGTCTTGGAAGTCACGAAATGATAATGCCATGTAGGTTGGGTACTGCAGAGCACTAGACCCAGGCAAAAGCAAATCCCAAAAGATTTGATGATATCCAAAGAGGCAACAATGATGTATGCAAATATATGTAAATATATACATCATTTTATATCATCTATCCTATCTGAATAATCATATATATATATATTATACATATTATCTAGATATGTCTTAGAATATCTAGTTGCATTTGTATATCTGTGTAATCTCTCACTCTATGTGTGTATATATGTATATATGTATGCATACATATATATATATATATATGTACATATTTATTGTCTATGTACATAGATGCATCTAGATATCCAGTATCCAAACATGCTTACCTATGTTGTTTGTGTTTTGCGTGTATCCAAACATCCATCCATCCGTTTGGGGTGAACAATTTTGGGATAGATGTGGCCGTGGTTCAGTAGACTACATGTCAAGCCATGCGGAATTCCCTTTATACTAGATATAGCCTGAAACACCCAAACACAGATGATGTGCTTTAAATCAACTTAATTTTGTAGAGGATTTGCCTATGGAAACAAAAACGACATGTCCAACAAGGCCTTGTTTGTTTATTTAAGATAGCAATTAGAACCAGTCAAAGCCCATCTTTGAGGCTAAAGCCTCACACTTGGTGGTAAATTACCCATTTTCATCCATTTTCACTGCCAGAATGACCATGTTCAATCATGTGTCATTGAACAATAACTAGTTGTTGATGGTAAAAACCAGATTTTTGATAGGCAAAACCACCTGATTTTTGATGGTCAAGTCGACAGTTTTTAATCCTAGACCTTCCCAGGTCAATAACTTCCAGTTGCAGCTGCAAACTCAAGAGGTGCTGAAGCGCGGAGGCGGAAACTCAAACAGGGATGGGTGTTTCTTAACCCATAGGATCCATGTATGGTATATATGCTAACGTTGGGGGTATATTGATGGTAAATGTTACCATATATAGCATACATGGATCCTATGGGTAAGAGAAAGTTTCGAAATTCATAGATCATCATGTCAGAAATATATTTAGCATACTTGAACTGACTCAGTTGGAAGAAATCTCGAGGTGACATATCCTGCTGATATCTGATAGCAGATGGTCCGCTACAGCAAACACAGGGAGTCACTTTTGTTTGTGGTTTTGCTTATGTTTTCCTCCCATGAATCTATTTCATGCCTACCGCTGCCTACCTTATCGCAGAATGTCTCTGAGAGTTTGTACTCCCAAAGTCCAGATTGATAGCAGGTAGGGAGCCATAGCCTGCTTTCATACTCAATCCTACACGCCCCCAGTGTTTGTTTACAGAACTACGTGCCATGCCTAAACATCACTAAACTCAGCAAGAGTACTGGTATCCATGAGCATCGGATCTATAATATGTATATATATATATATATGGATATGTACATATGTAGATATGTAGATATGTCGATATAGATATACATATATAGGTATATACATGTAGATAATATATGCGCATCGCATCTTTGCCACGTTGTTAAAAACTGCCGGTGCCGGACTCACCGTAGTGCAGACGGAGGGTCTCCAAAGTTTCACCAAAAATCCTGCAGAGGGTAAATCATTCATACATGGGCCATTCCATGCCATTTTATGTAACTTTTTATGCAATGTTTATGCAATGTTTATGCAATTGTCCATATTTATGTTAAATTACTGGAGCTCCAGATATATATGTATATATATATATATTTTGATACTGTATGATATGACATTCTTGTACAGATGTTATATGCAAAAAATGATGCATTGTGGAAAAACACACGCACCATCACGACTCTCCAAGTACCTCGAAAAATCACGTAATTTCATGGCTACTTGGAAGGTGTAAGTACAAACAAACTACATAAACCCATTAATGTGGTAAACCCAAGAATATGGGTATATATTGAGAATTGATGATGGTTGGTTGATGATGATATAGTCTAGTACATGTCCATTATATACCCTCTGGTAAACTAACATAACTATGGAAAATCACCTTTTTTAATAGGTAAACCATCTATAAATGGGCCATTTTCCATGGCTATGTTAAATAACCAGAGGGTAATGAATTCCCATGTTTTTTTTTCCCAACATTTTCCTTGTCGAAGACATCCCCTGGGCCAGAGGCTACGACTATGAGTTGGCGATCACTAGCAGCGATGCTATGCGTTTAGCCAGCTGTGCGCAGCCGCCTTATGGCCTGCTGCTGGGCATGGAAATTAGTGCAAAACCAGAATGGGTGGGGCGGGTGGGGGTTGGAGCTGAAAACTTGAGAAAAAACATGGGAAAAGTTTGGGAAAATGACATTGATCGAAGTACTTCGGAAACTGATGGACATGGTGTCAGCGAGCGGATTTTTTTTGCAGTGAGATGGATTTGGGGATTTTCTGCAAAGAAACCCTTGGGATTGAAAGCAAGAATGATTCGGGATTGAAAGCATGCACCATGAGGAATGGAAAAAAACGAGCAGTTGAAGCGGTGGAGATTTCAGCAAATATCATGGGACTCAACAACCTCACTAATTTGCTTGAAATATACATGATCCCATCTTGTGAATTGCAGGTGGCTCAAGATTGACCAGCATTTACCGAGGTGTACCACCCAGCCAAAAATTCCAACTCATCAAGTGTATAGCACGTAAGGCTGCAATCTGCGAAACCTTTGTATTGGTACCGGTAATCTAGACTGACATTGGACAATATCCCATGATTTTCTTTCACATTTGTCCATATGTTCCAACGGCGATGTCCCGGTAAAGCCAGGTTAGGTTGCTGGAGACTAGATGGGTACATCTTTATTCATTGACCCCCTCAAATTGGATTGTTGATCCCTAAAATTACCACTTACCCTCCGGTAATCAAACATGACAGCTGGAAATCCAGGAACTAAATGCAGGTTTCTAGCTGGGAAAATCATCGATGACCAGTCATGATTTGCGGGTCTATTAGTAAACGAATTTTAGGTCGCCATGGCCAGATGATGAGATGTTTGTTTCCAAGGATTGGCTGAAGAGAACATTTGCAGGAAACCTCCAGGTAAATCATGATTTAAATCTTAAAACCAATCCGATTATAGATTTTTGTTAGTTAAGATCCATTCTTGATGGTTATGGTTATTTATTCCCAACATGTTCCATAAGATTCACCCAGAAAAAAAACACACATCATTTTTCATGTTCGGTCCCGGAGTCCCGAAGTCGCCGCCTGCAATGTCCAGGTTGCTCTGTAGCTCTCAGGCTGTCTGTGGGTTTCTGAGAGCTGTCTGGACATGAAAATGGGGATACCCTTTGGTAAATTAACATAGACCCTGGCAGATAGGGGTTGGAAGATTAGTTTCCATTAAAAATTGGTGATTTTCAGGGTCTATGTTAATTTACCAGAGGGTAAAATGGAAGTATATCGCCAGGATTCCCCAAGTTATGGCCCCTTAAAAAACCCTCGATACTGATGATTGTGCCCTGGAAACGAGCCGATGTTCAGAAAAAGATCCGACACTAAAGTTTATTAAGTCACTGACCTTCAGGAATCTATGGGTATCTATGGGTCTTACAAGACCCAGCATACACACTGATCTGGTGATTTATATTCATCTAAGGTTTCAAATAATTCATGTTTATTTCTGCTAGCGTTGGAACCGAAACAGACTATGTGGATCTATATGGTTCCGTGAACAGGACCGAGGCCTGTGAGGAAACGTCAAATTTGTTGGTCAAGTTCCCATTCTTCTATGTTTGCCTGTGTGACATGCACTAGTTGAATCAAAACTGTTTTGTTGTTTCGATCGACCACAAGTTTGATGGTGAAAATCTTCATATGGGTATGGATCAATACCTATTAATACCATTTTTAGGGGGATGAACATCCATTTACCAGCTATTTTGATGTTCACCAGGGGTCCAAGGTTTTGACACACTGCCATATTTTGGTGGTTGCATTTGATGAAACAACACTTTCAGAGTTTTAGGAACCATCTATGACAAGAATCCCCATCTTTCCTCCGCTAAGAATCCCATGTTCATGGAGGAATTTGCCTTTGTTCTCTGTGCAAAAAGCCATATTTTTGGGCTTAATCCCAATTTTGGGGTGATATCAAATCCATTCACATCCCCATTTATTATTTTTATTTACTGTGTTATTGATTATTGCTTATTAGTTTGTAACTAATACCACATTTATTGTGGGTTTAATGATGAGTTCCCCCTGAAATCCCCGGTTTTTGTCGCAGCTTCGATCCAGCCCCCTGAGATCGGCCGATTGAAACCCTGGAGAGGTTCCGGCCAGCGCCATTACTGAGCTCACATCGCGGATGCGGCAGCGCAATCCCAAGGTCTTGGCTGCTCGGCATTTGGATTAAACATAGTTTGGTTGATCTTGGTTGATCTTGGGTGATCTTGGTTGATCTTGGGTGATCTTGGGTGATTGGTGAATTTGTTGGGACTTATACTAGCTAATGTGTGATTATGATAAGCCATGGGAAAGCGTTTTCAAGCAACGGCTTTTTTTAATGAGTTTTTGGGTCGTTTCGAGTCTGAAAATCGTGCACCCTATCCAGGGGATACTGTACCTTTTAAGACACAGCCCATTTGGGATATTTGGAACCCAGCTTAGAGGTGACAAGAAAGGATTCACCACATATTTGGAGGGTTGATACCCTCTGGTAATGACTAACATAGCTATCGAAAATGACCATAGAAATAGTGGATTTTCCCATCAAAAATGATTATTTTCCATAGTTATGTTAGTTTACCAGAGGGTAGTGACAAAACCTCGTCTGTAATTTGGAGTCAGCTAAGTTCTATCTGTGAGTCCCTTTCTCTCTCTGTACAGTTCGCATCTCTAAATTGACAGACACCAGATTCCAAAATTTGCTGTTTCCTGAGGCTAGAGAAGTGTTTGACAACTGGTCTACAGTAGCCTTCTTACAACTGGATTGTGAGGCTTGCCCCCCAATTGCTATAGGGCTATAGGCTGCTTTCAACTGCAGATTCGCCAATTGGAGCCGTAGATGATCCCCATGCATTATTTTTTATATCACACATGGTCGAGATAAATCCACATTATTTAGCTCTGTCAATCTTTGCTGCCCCACATTATAAGTCTTGTTACCCATTATAGATCACAAACCTGAAAAACAAAAAAAACTATTTTGGAGATAATGATGTCTGTGTTGACCATCCTTTCTATCAATATTCTAGCTACTACCCGTTATATATACCATTGTGAAACTTCACTAACCAATAGAAAATCAGTGGCCATTTCAGGAACCTAAATTGGAGTATCTAAATTGGAGGTACCTGCCAGATATTTGTGGTCGATCTAAGGGCTAAATTTCAGAGGATATACCGATATACCCCACAAAATATGGCCAAGAATATGGTCCAGTGCCTCCAGTTTACCTGAAATGGTCACTGAGCTGATTTGGGTTTGAGTTTTGAGTACCCCATTCCATCCAATGGTTCATCGTCATTTCTCTACTAACATTGCCATATCCGGAGGTACAAGACATATACAAATGTGCCCGCAAGTCTTGGGGTGAAAAAGCCAGCCACTCAAAAGGAGGGAAAAACTGCTACATTGCCATCTGGTTGGTGGTTTGGAACATGAGTTTTATTTTTCCATTCAGTTGGGAAAGTAATCATCCCAACTGACTTTCACTCCATCATTTTTCAGAGGGGTAGGTCAACCACCAACCAGTAGTGATATTTTTTGGATGATTATTAGGGATGGCTGGAATAATCCTTCCCATTGACTAATATGTTTCAAGATGGTTAAAACCACCAACCAGTATTGATGGAAGCCCAAAGTAGAGATTTGGATTAGTTACTGTATGAAATCAATATCAAGCATCATTAATCATCTATATATATATATATATCTATATAATCATCATTAACAAATTGAAACCCACCAACCAGCCATGTTAGTTTGGCTGGTCCCCGCCCCAGGCGTTTCTTTGCCACGACGCCAAGCAGTTGGGCGGCCTTGACGAGGCCACACAGAATCTCATCGACCAGCAACAGGTGGCAGGGGTGTCTTGGCGGCCGATGCCTTGAAAAAGGAGAATCTGATGTTACCCTCTGGTAAACTGTCACATAATTATGGAAAATCACAATTTTCAATGGGTAAATCAACTATTTCAATGGCCATTTTCAATAGCTAAATGTTTGTTTATCAGAGGGTAGATAGCCATAACTGGGGAGGAAGTATGAATATGATGATTGAATAAGTGTAGCCATAACTCCATTATAGCGATACATACACTGCATTCGCTTGATATTCATCGTCATATTCATTCCATTTTCATAGTTGTAGCTGAGTAAATTCGATGCCATCACTAACTTAAGATGGAACACCCCCAGGACAGCCAGCGTTCGCTCACCTCTTGCGAGTCCCTGAATGGTGACCAAGCCGCTAACTTTTGGACCATTTGCTGTACCAAAATATGTTATTTACCAACGGCACCAACCAGATGGGGTGAAAATGGGTGAAATCGTCCACAGTTGCTGTGATATTCCCATCTATTCAAATCTTTGTCAACTATCAGTGATCATCCGTGGTATACAGTATGCACTTGCCCCGTTCTTGATTTTGTTTAGACCCCTGATCTGGGTTGCCAACAATCCCTAAATCGTTGTGCATGATAAGACTTAAGACGAGCCCTATCACTGATGGCTTGCATCATCATTACATCTTCCATTTGACAATTCTATACCATGCTAAACCCAAAAACATTATACAGTATAGTTCCAGATGTTTATCTTGGAATTTATGGATGTTCCTTGGATAATCTAAGTATATACCCTGTTATGTGTGGTTGAAGATCACCATGGTATACCCATGATACCCCAATTTGATAGGTTGAAATCAAATCCAATGACTGTCATATGTGTGTTTATTATATCCATGCTATATCCCCATTATATTGCCATTACATATCATATGGTATCCCAATTACATCGCAGGAAATATACCAGCTTGTTTCGTGGTTCAAATCCAAGTTACCTCTCCTTATCCAGAGGTTGGTGTCAGACCACATAGTTGTTGAAATGCCCTCTGGTAAACTAACATTGCTATTGAAAATGGCCATTTATAATGGATTTACCCATTAAACATGGTGATTTTCCATAATTATGTGACAGTTTACCAGAGGGTACTCCTACAATGGTGGTGCCCCTTTTTGTTAGCTTCGGATAGTAACCATGGTGGATATCTTTTTCAGGGGCGCCACGACTTGCCATATCCCCAATGATTGCCAAAGTACGAGTTTGATTTACCAACATTTGCCAAGTTGTGGCCCAGATTTGGTGGGTAAAAATGGGTACCCTCTGGTAAACTGTCACATAACTATGGAAGATCACCATTTTTTATGGGTAAATCAGCTATTTCAATGGTCCATTTTCCATAGCAAACTGTTAGTTTACCAGAGGAAAAATCATCCCTTCAACCCTCCTTTGGAGACGAGGTCATCTATCGCCCCATCACGCGCAGCGCCCTTCAGCGCGCTCTTCGTGGGCACCCTGAAGCCAATGTGCAGCAGCTCGGCGTGGAGCGAAATCCATGCGAAATCCTAAGGAAATCGGCGTGGAAAATGGTGGATGTTCCATAGCTGTGTTAGCTTACCTAAGGCTTTGTGGATGATAGAACTATCGTCTTCATGGCCACCTACTAGGGAGTTTACAATGAACAAAGCCCAAAATATGTGGATCACACGTGCATAAAGGGCAATTTTACGCACGAAAAATGTACACTGAACGTGATTTACAGCAATCCATTGGAGCAGTAAACATGCTGAGTTGAGCGCAGCTCCAATGAGATCGTGACTCAACCATAAAATTTCATGTACATAATTGTACACATAAATTCACAATGTATGTATATATATGATATATATGATTGTATATGTATGTATACATATAGATGGTCTCAACATGAAACTTGAAAGGCTCGGGAAAAAAAAGCACACACTGAAAAGAAAACAGGTCATCTTAAAATCAACCACCCAATTGTTGGGACACCTGCTTGTGGAGGGTCGAATTTGGCCAGCTGCAAACTGTGCGAGATGTGAAGCGGCAAGATGGTGAGGTTGTTTCACTTTGAACTCCGTCATGGCTTTCCATGACGACTTAATTTTGGATGATAAGGCCATATAAGGCCTGCAAAAATTTTCTGTAGCCGCTGGAATCATGAATTATTGTGTTGTTTTTCTATGTTTCAACAGGTTCTGTACAGAGAGGAGACACCAACTGACCAGAACCGATGTAGGCTTGTCCAAATATGGGCTATACCATGATCATGGTATAACCATCGTATACCCATTTTTTTTTGGAGTAAATCATGGTAAACCAAGAAGAACCAGTCCATTTTGGAGCCATGTTCCATGGTGAGCCACCCTGGTGATGTATCCTCCAGCCAAGGTACCCGACCTGCGGCATGGTGAAAGAGGATATTGTGGACCTCCTCAAACTCAAATTGGGGAGTTTGTGATGGTTCGACTGTCGGCGATGCTGAAAAAAAGTTTGGCAAAGGCGAAGATCTGCGAAGACGGCGAAGATCAAGAAGAGGTTAGAAGCAACGTGTGGTGAACTGTATAAGAGCAACAAATCGGGTCTCACAATTCTTGCAGCAACTACCTACCAACGGGTGCAGATCTTTTCTTTTCATGGACCGAAATGCCTTGCCTGCGTGAAGCATCCTCGTCAGATGAAGTAGGTATTAGTTAGGCAGGCAGATTGTAGGCAGGTGTCGTCTCACGAATTATCAGATCTCTGCGGCTGTGCTGCCGCATGTCATGATTTTTTTCCATGTGGTGGTTGCTCTCCAAAAGACTTCAAGATCTTTCACGTGGACTGCCCCTTTGGGGGTAGCAGCTCCTAACATTCTCAGTGGATCACCACGATCTTGGAGTTGAACCGCCATATTTTACCGGGTCGCATGGAGCAGCCTGCTGCTCGGGTGCCAAAGAACTCGGACCTCTGGATCTCCATCAAAAATCGTCGTGAAGCGACGATCACCCCCAGACCCAGCGAATCCGTGTTGTGACAAAAACTGCAAACGAAGTTAAACGAAGCCTTTCTCCAACCAGACTCAATGAATTTTACAATTTTTACACGGATATGGATCAAACAGATTAAACATGGTAGAAAACAATGCCTTCAAGTCTTGGTTCCGGTGTCAAAACCCGCTGGGCGCTGATCTCCGGCGATGGGCAGATCCTCCCGAGGACATCCGAAGGATGCGCAAAAGATTGTTCGCTGCTTCACTTGGGTTGAGATTCGATGTCCATCTCCTGTAATTTGACATCGTTATGGAAAATGGCTATAGATGATTATATGAATTATCTATGAGGACATGATGATTTTCCGTAGCTATGTCAAAATACTACTATTACTATATAGATCATTGCACATGGAATCAGCAACTGCGAATCGTGTTTTTTTGTTTGGTAAAAATGTACCCCAAGTTATAGCCATCAGAAACTGCGATGGTGAGAGAATGGGGTACCCCAAGTTATAAACCACGTGATTTCGGGCTATCCATGGCCATGGGTATCCTATTCTCAGACAACGTCAGCCCATGAATATCATGAATGATGTGTGATTGGACCTAAACAGAAAACTATAGCAAACTATCAGTCTGTCAGTATATGTTCTTCATTTTTCTTTTATAATTGTTCTATTTTCTCTTGGAACCGCTATAAATCTTTGGTTTTTGCTGGTCAAATGAATGGTTTTGTTGTTCCTATCCTTCCAAGATCCAGGTTCAGAGCCCTTGCCTCGCTTACCGCGGCCACGTTTGGGCGCTGTCACGTCGGCGCTGGAAGTGAAACGATGCGTCGCCGGGAAGCTGGTGCGCCCGAAGCAGGAAGTTCAGCGGGGATTTTGCATGGCAGGATTTTGATGAGTTACATGGTATAGCATAGAGATGAATAGGATGAAATAGGGATCATATAGGATGGAATAGGGATCATTTAATAATCATTTAATGATTATTTCAAATTATTTCCCATCTTTTGTCATTAGCCATGTGACCCAGCCACGGAGAATGATCTAGATATGCAATTAAAAGGCATGGCTATGTTAAACCACCGGAGGGACGTACAGGTCAAGATATTTTTGTTTCAACAAACATCTGGATATAGTATGGTCCTTTTTGTACTTATAAATCGAATAGCAAAGAGGTGTCGTTTCATTCATTTGTTCCGTGGATAATCATCCCAATGGCACATATTTTCCAGAAAATGGTGGATAGTGATAGTGATAATGGATGATAATGGCATATAACGGCTATTTTGGCAGGTATTTTTTTAAAATTATTTTATTATGTTTATTATTAGTATTATCATTATATATATATATATAACATGAAAAACAAGACATGGGAATTGATGCAGTGCCCCATTTTTGAACCAAGACCATGGTCCATTTTTGGCGGTCCGCGCGTCGAAAGAGTTCCGTCGCCCAGGTGCTACTGTTAGACCATCGCGAGGCCTGATGAAATTGTTCCCAAAAACATCTAATGGGAGTATGACTTGCATTTTTCCAACCGGAAAATCCAGAAAATCACCTGAAATTTGATGCTGATTCTAGTGATTCTGGACATTTGATGATCTCAGCAAGTACCTGGTGATACTTTTTGGTCATTTCTGGCCTCATCCGTGCCACGTCTCGCGTCGTTAAGTTCGACCCCCTGGGATGATCTCAAAAAACAGCCACAGATAGGAACCCTCTGGTTATGTCAAAATAGCTATTGAAAATGGCCATTTATAGTCAGTGTTCCCATTAAACATGGTGGATCTTTCCATAGTTATGTGACAGTTTACCAGAGGGTATAGGAATTACATGTGGTCAATACGTTGAAGAGTCCCTTAAATTTGGCTCGCAGTAGGGGAACTTTTCAACATGGCTACAAACTCTAGCATGCTTGAACTCTTGGGATTGTCCAAATATGGGTCACGGCCATTGTAAAGGGGATGATTATTCTGACAAGAGTGGGATGACATCATATTGTTCCAACATGATCAAAACAAGAAGAGCGGACCTACACTACCCCGCCAAGAAATACCAAAAGTATTCCAAAAGTCATGTTCCACCAGAAAAATCGATATAGATTTGTTTGAATCGTTTTTGTTTTTTTTCATTTTTTGTTCCTGTTCCAACAAAAATACAATAATAATATAATATTTTATATAAATAAATATATATATATATATATATGGTGGTGTGTCCCGTGTTCCCACCCCTCCCCCCCAGGTAGCAACCCCTTCCCTTCTATTTGAAAGCTATTGGCAGCATTTCTGAGGTCCAGCCTCATATTTGCTAGGTCTTTGCAGCATTTCTGACTACCAGCCACACATACACACACAGAGACAGACAGACAGACAGACAGACAGACAGGCAGACAGAGATACACAGATACATAGATACATAGATACATAGATGCATAGATACATAGATACATCGATACATAGATACATAGATACATAGCTACATAGCTACATAGATAGATAGATAGATAGATAGACAGATAGATAGATAGATAGATAGATAGATAAATAGATAGATAAATAGATAGATAGATAGATAGATAGATAGATTGATGGATAGATAGGATTAGATTAGATTTGTTTGTATTAGATTAGATAGATAAGATAGATAAGATAAGATAAGATAAAATAGATAGATAAGATAAGATAAGATAAGATCATATTAGATTAGATAGCCAGATAGATCCATCCATCCATCCATCCATCCATACATCCATCCATACATCCATACATCCATACATCCATACATCCATACATCACCACCCATCACCAACATCGGAAACACCCCACCACCACAGGCCACGGGGGGGGGGAACCGTAAGAAGCAAGACTGAACACCCATCCCCATTGGGGAAGGCTGGCCGACGCTGAACCATATATATATATACATTATAGATATAGACATTATACCATTATATAATTATAGATATAGATATACCATATACATTATATTATATATATACATATCATCACACCTAGATCTAGATTCACTATATTTGTTTCCTATGTTTTGTTCTATATTTTCGCCAGGTGGGCGCCAGCAAGGAACACACCTTGAAGGGCGCCATGTTCAGCGAGCTGCAGAAACGTTTGGGGCTGGCCGTGGAGGCGCGGTCGCTGCCACTGGGCGATGTCTTGTGGATCTGGAGAAACGAGGTCACCGGAGAGGCAGGAAAAAGGGGAACAAGGGGCTGTGGTTTTGTGAAACTTATTAAATGGGATATGATAGTGTATATATATATAATATAATATGTATATTTGATTATATAAATATATATGATTATATATATATGATTACTAATATATATATATATATATATAATTGCCTATGACATATAAGGTATATTGATCATAATTCTATGAGTATACTACACTGTATTTGCTGTCAAGAGGGGATGGATGGTGCTGTCAATCCATCTTTGGTGCTTAAATCTCTGCAGAATCAACTGCTATTCTAAATCATGACAGCAATATACCCATATGTATACCCACTATTGTGAAGCCCAGATACGAATAAACATTCTGTGCTGTTTAAGTGGGGAGGACCACTGAAGTTCCACAACTCTCTTTCTCTCTCTCTCTCTATATATATATACATATGTATACATATATATATCGCTAATTAATACCAATTCGGGGGGGAACCCCCACAATTAATCAACGAGGGATTATCAGTCTGGGATCGACAATGGGTATGTGTGTTGTAATGGCTATGTGTCAACAATCAAACGATATCAAACGTGGAACGTGGGGATAATTGTTTATTTGCATGTTCTATCATAGTGAATATACAACCAACTGCATGAGTATATGACTGCGACAATTAAGTATAATACCCAGTCGGAGTATGAACCACTATATAACGATATAAAAAGCTTAGTGATTGATTTTATCACCAAAGACTTTAAAGATGGATTTCAACCACCAAAAAATGGCAAGGGGCTATCGTGATTTCATGAGATGGTGGTATTTTTAGGCACGTAGCCTCTGGTAAAGTGACATAAAGCTATGGAAAATCACCATTGTTAATGATCAAAGGAAGTTTAGGGGGAGAAACTTCCGTGTTACGGACTTTTAGAATGTCAGGGAAAGAGTTAGTCAAAGAAAGAGTTAGTCAAAGAAACAGTTAGTCAGGGAAAGAGTTAGTCA
>Ga0126342_10008536_pt1 | contig 18378 bp, 5 predicted proteins | sample Cyp1metagenome_FD_92528 | JGI IMG/M metagenome (GOLD analysis project Ga0126342, IMG submission 92528) | Coral microbial communities from Lord Howe Island, Old Settlement Bay, Australia - Cyphastrea 1 metagenome | ecosystem: Host-associated > Invertebrates > Cnidaria > Coral ...
GCAAGACTTGACCACGGTCCCGGCAAGGGAATAACGCACGACATCTAGGTAGTTAGGAACTGAGTCCTGTCTTTAATTAATTGTTTTGGTTTTCTTGTCTGTCATCAACTAGTCCCCCATTTGGTCCCTAATTTTCCCCGCGAGCCTCTCCGTAATGTGTCGTGGGGTTTAGGTGTGTGCGCTGTTTTGGTCAGGTCCGTTTCGCCGTGTAGGTTGGTTCCGGAGGTCCGTCTGTTCCCCTCCCCCCCTGCGCTGCTTTTGGCCGTTTGCTCGTCGTGTGTCCGCTTTTTTCTCCCTCTTGCCTTTCAGGGTTTCCCGGCTCTGCCCCGTGTGTGTGTGTGTGTGTGTGTGGTGTGTGTGTGTGTGTTTTTTTCCTACGCACCTTTTCTATGGAAAAGTTTCGCGCGTGCCACATCAGGTGTTTCTGATGGCCCTATGGTAGGGACTTTCCGCTGCCGCTGTCTAGCATGCTTTGTGCACAAAAACTAGAGTTGCCTCTCAGTAGGATGGTCTCGGCAAAGTGGAAGGCAGGAGCATATCACTGGAAAAGTTGGCTCTGTCGAGCGGGAGAAGTTCAAAGCCATTTGGGTGTGGCCTTGATACATTGCCAGGGGATGCCGCCATGATGATGCAGGCACCTGACTGGTAAGAGTGCATTTGTGTCAGCTGCCTCTGGACTGCCCGCAAAGTTGGGTCGGTCTCTTTGGGCGCATTGTGAAACGTGGTTCCTTTTTTTTTTTTTCGGGGCTTTTCCTACTTGGGTCGATGCCTCTTGTCCCCGTTTTTTTTTTTTAATACAGGCCATCTTGAAACAGTGGGCTATGCCTCTTGGACCTGTTTTTTTTTTAAAAAAACACTGGGGTACACTTGGGGGTTGCCCAAGGGCATACACATCAGTGGGGACTGATGGGCAAAAGGGGTCAGGCAACGTCAAAAGAGGTCTACACGACGGATGGATGTGGCTCAAATGAGAGTAGTGTCACATGCACAGGATTGGCCAAAATGGCACTTCTATCTTCGAATCGCCGGCTAGGCAGGGCAAAGTGCCCATTTGTTCAGCCACAGGGCTGCCCGTAAAGGGTGGGCCAACCTCGTTGGGCGCATGGTGAAACGTAATTGAGTGTGAAACACTGAGGTGAGACAAATCATGACAAGCAACAGCGTGAATTCAGGTTTTTTTTTTTAATACTGGCCATCTTGACACGTTGGGCTCTGCCTCTTGGACCAGTTTTTTTTTTGTGTGTGTGTGTGATGCTACATGGGTACACTTCGGGGATACCGAAGGGCCTGAAAGATTGGGGATAAACCAGCAGGGTAGCTGGGTGCAGGGGTGCAACGGCATAGCAAGACAGGACAATGTGAGCATCAGCTCAATGACAATTGCATCTGAGTATGGAAGGCCAGGCATGAAATCAAGTTCAGTCGAAGACCGAAAAGAACCCGGAGTGCCAATGCAATGCCGCCCATGTAGCCATCATTGCAATCTCTGCCATATAGTGATCTATCAGCCTAGCTTGCACAGCAGGTGCATCAGTTGGGCCGTGGTTGGATCTGTGGTCTGAGCAGCGCTGGGCTCTGTGATTGTGTCACATGTGTGCAAATCTAATGCGGACATTTTGCAAAGCCATATGCACATGATGTTTTGCAAGAACCAGGTGGGTTCATGCCAGCATCTGCTAGGTGTGACATTATCATCTGTGAGCAAGTGCATATAGGGACATGCCTCATTGCGCTGATCGGCTTGAACCCTCAGGATGGCACGACAGTGCCCAGCTTGGTCAGTGCCTAGGTGAGCAATGGCAGCAATTACCTTGTAGTCATGCCAGGTGATGTCAAGTGTGTGATCTGTATAGCACGGAACTCCAAACACACCATGCATTCCAATTGAGAGGTCCGACTTGGCTGTTTGCCCATCTCCTGTCAAAACATTCCGATCAATGTGAAAGCACAACAATGGGGTGTCTTGAGTCAACGCTGTCTGCATGCCCATGTAGTTGTGCCATGAATGAATGAGAGAGTCCAATCGAATCCATCCCGCATGTGAAAGTTCTGGATCAACATACAGCGTGATGGGTGTCATTTTGTCCCCTGCATCTCTGATGCTGATTTCTGCGCCCATTTGCACTCGGCGTTCCCAGGTCCAGTTCAGCCCTGGTATATCAAGCCCCGTGACCAGATGGGTCAAAAATTCAACTGGATCACATTGTGCACCGTCTCCATTCCATGTCTGTAGTAAGGTTTGAAACCATGAAACATCAGGCAAATGGATGGGATTGGTTGCATGTTGTATGAAGTGCACAATGTGTCTGCTCAGTGTGCCCCAATCATCCAGTGATATGTCCTGACAGGACAACAGCGCCCATAGCAATGTTACCAGTGCGGTGTTGGCATAGCACCAGTTTTCCATGTTGATCAATTGCATTTCTTCGAAGCGAGCACGAAGACTGTGTCGCCGATGAGCATCTGCATTCATTGGCTCTGGTGCTTGCCTTTGCCTTTGGGTTTCAATGGGTTGTTGTTCTGCTTGCCCTTTCCCTTCCCCAACAGTTGCTGAAGTTCTTGACTCTGTCGACTGGCCACCTGCGTGTGTGCCTTCATGGTGGCTCCAATGAGGCCCCACACTGTGGACCCTAATAGGGTTTCCAGCAACAGTTGGATCTCGTCGTGCCGCATTCCTGTTTGAAGGATCCACGGTACCGTGGTATTGGTCTCCACCGGTTTCAACGCATGAAACTTCTGGATGGCGGCCTGGTCCAGAGAAATCTGCTTCAGTTGTTCCATGTACTTCAGCATGCGGCTCATGGGGATAGGATCCTTCTTCGTCAACACGAGCGACTTCTGCTGTTGACACCATCGCTGGAACGGGAAACTCCCGTCCGAAGTCAGGACTCCATGTGTTGTGGCTGTCACCCACAGAGGATCCTGGGAGTTGGCCTTGGAAAGCTTCAGCACTCTGTCCTCCAGTAGCGTTGCCAGGTCCTGGAAAAGCACTGTGCGGAGAGGGACATATGGTGGTGGATCTCCTGGTTGTTGCACACGTTGCTTCATCTGAGCATGCCATGCCTTGGCCCTCTGCAGCAGTTGAGGCAGCAGCGCCGGTTCTTCTGTTTGCAGAAAGAAGACGAAGGAGTCTTGCCTTTTCATCAGCTGGTGTTCGGCATCCAGTCGCAGTAGCATGCTGCCCATGAGCCTCACCAATCGTGTCACCTCCGGAACCTGTGTTGTGTTCTCCGGGACATGGTTTCTTTTGTGCTTTTTTGGCTCTTTTTCTGTCCCCGGATCTCTGACAAATCTGTCGTTCAGGAGGAGGGGTCCCATCGCCTTGAAGGCCTCCAAGATTTCCGCATCGCCCATCTGCAGATCTTCTGTTTGTGCTGGGGAGTCCATTGGTCAGCAGAAGGCCCGTTTGATAGACCACTGGACAATGATGCTGAGCATGAATTTGGACCAAATGATCACGTTGGATCTGTTGTTCCGGTGTCGGCACATCAGTAGTTGGCAAATTGAAAATAAGGTCACATGACTTGCACTGATAGTCACATATGGTAGTTTTCAAAAATGCTGACAAGAGCTGTGGCATGATGGCCGGTATCCATTGGCAACTGGAGCAGTGCATGGCCTTGATGTGTTCACTGAGTACTGCTGGATGAAATGAGCCTCCACAGATAAGACAAACGTTGCTCAAAAGATGGCATATGTTTGGCTGGAGCCACAAATCTGTGAATCGTCGTTCTTCCAGAGTCTGTGTGCTCATTTCCACAACTGCATGATTTTGTATGCCTGCAAGAAAACGATGGGTCTGATCTCGATCAAAGGTCCAGGGCAGAAAAAGATCGTGTTCCACTCGTAGTGCAAGCATCGAAATCTGCCTGTAGGCAGGGCATACATGAGAAAGTCCACGGCTTGTTGTCTGTGGATTGCAAACGCACGGAGTTTCCATGTGTCCAACTTGCATGATGAGCTGAGTCATGATTTGTGCAGCCGTCCACCTATCGGCATGATCCATCTGAAGATGGTGAACTAAATCTTGCTGCCGTTCAAACCTTACTCCGCAAAGCTGGCAGTGCAAAGTCAACGAGAGGCGCTGCATTGGTGATTCCATCAGTTGATTCAGGTTGCCATGAATGATGATATTTTGCCATTGTTGGGCCACGGGCATCTCATCAATCGGCTTGGCCGCATGGAAGGCTGGGCATTGTCCCCTCGTGATGTGCTGCCTGACGGCAGAACGATCTGCGAAACAAGCCAAACAGTGTGAGCACACTGGATCTGCTCCTAATAGGTCCCTGTTCGGCAAAAAATCATGAATTTCCAGCTTGTGATCCGAAAATAAATGAGAGTGAATAGCCTGCAGATTGTCAAATTGCTGGAGGCAAACCTCGCATCGAAGAACCACATCTGGGCAAGCATCATGACCTGTCGAAGGGAGATTCACCAAAAGGAGGGCGATCTGTGTCCAGAATGGACATTGATGTTGACGCAAGAATGTCTTTTCGCAGAAAAAGCATGGGGATATAGATGCTTGGGATCTTCCAAGCTGTGCAGCTTTGGCAAAAACGTTGGCTGCAAGTCTGCCATGATGGGTTCGAACATGCATGTTCAGTTCTTGGGGTCTGCCATGATATACTCCGCATAGAATGCAATAGCTTCTCAAGTCAGCATGTGCCTGTGGCATTGCACGTAGGAGTGTCCATCGACTCTGTGCAACAGCCTGGATGAGTTGTGGTCCATATGGCTTGCTCATCAACAGTGAGAGATCCTGTGGAGTCAATCCAGTGTCGTCAGGGGCTCTCACCGGTCTCCATGTTGAGCTTGCTGCTTTCGTCATGGCCTGACAGCAGTTGCGTTCCAGGTGAATGGTAAACCTACGCCATGTGCTGAAGGTTTTGTGGCATGTGGTGCATATGGGAAGACCATTTTTGGCATGGGATGCAACAGTGACTTGGAAAGTTCGTAGTTGTGGGCAGCCATGAACGTGAGTCTGATGTCGCCGCAGGTTGGGCAATGAATCAAACTGTAATGAACACCAGGAGCAGGGAAAGTATGTTTTGGGCACCTCATCTACGTGAGAAGGCATGGTCTGTTCCGTCATGAGTTCCTGGGCCTGCCATGCAGTTTGGATGAGTGTCTCAACGCAATTCAGGTTGGTCCAGTCCACTCGATGCAAAATATCATGTGAAAGAATGTGCATGAGTCTCTGGCGATGGGTGTATCGCAGCTGGGCCACCGATGACAGCAATTGCGCAAAGGGATGCGGAAGGTCGTAATGTCGCAGAAATTGTCTATGTGTCATCTTGGTCAAAAAGCTGAAGTTGCCTACAACTTGCCGTAGTGTGCCCATGATGAATGTTGAAAGTTGTGTCAAGCCTGGGTGCGTGAGGTTGGAGGCTAACAACCCATAAACAAGAGTTGAGTATATGCAGGACCTCCAAAGTTGCAATCGTGTCTTCAGCGTGATGCCTCTGGCTCTGAGCCACTTCTGAAGGCGAAAAAAGGCTTGGCGTGCTGCTTTCATGCGATGTTGTAGTGTGAGCATCTCTGGCATGTTGTATGACATCTGAACTCCTAGATAGCAAGCAGTCTTTTGCACCGGCAATTTCGACTGGCGTCCATCTGCACGCGGGATGAAGAGAAAACATCCATGATCATCACGATGTAGAAGTCGGGCCTGTACTTTACGACAGTTTGTGCCTCCAATGGAAATAAGCACCATGGATTTGCTTAAGGAAATGGTCAGCCCATGTCTTTCAATGACATCAAGCAAAATTCCAAATTTGCAGAGGATCTGTTCCAGTTCCCATTCTGAATAGAAAACATCGCCGCAATGAATGTCGTCTGCGAATAGGGTAACTGCTTTTTGAATCCATGTGGATGCTATTTCCTGGGACAGTGCTTCAAAGATTAAATCTGTAAAGGCCGTCCATAACACTGGGGCTGCTCGACATCCCTGTCTTATCCCACATCCTGTTGCAGTTTCAACAGAAATCTGATCATGCTGTGTGATGTATGCAGTTTCATTGTGCCATGACCCCAATATGGAAACCAAGTCCTGGTTGATTGGCATGCTTCGTAAGTGATCAAAAAGTGGCTGTCTAGGAATGGCATCAAAAGCACGATGTATGTCTAAGAAGAGCTGTATTCCTCCACAGGTTCGAAAGGTGGGGAGTTGAGCAGCCCTTTGATGGACATTGCGCTGTTGATTTCGAAGCAGCTGTCTGGTTTCCAAGCAATGTGCAGAGACACGTCGAATGGCATCATGTGCTGACCGAAACTCTACATATGCAAATTGTGGCCAACGGACAATGGTAGCATGGATCGCTCTTCGGAGTTGTCTAGTGATAATTCCCAGTACATTCTTGCCTAGTGGCTCCATCAATGCAATAGCTCGAAGGTTATCCAAACAACTGGGTACCTTGTTGGGTTTTGGGAGGAAAGCAACCCATGCATGTCGCCACTGCGCAGGGACAAAGATCTGATCCTGCGTCCACCAAACTGCCAGTTGGGTGTATAACATTTGAGCCAGGGAATGTGCAAACGGTTTCAACACTATGCCTGGAAGAAATTGGGGTGCCACTGATTTCACTGCTGGCGTTTTGGCGATCTCATGGGCCAGTTCATCCACATCAAATGGAATGCCTTGAAACGGTCTGGGTTCAAGGTATATTTTTGTAGGGCCTGCCCATTTTGTTCGAATGAATTCCTGAGTCATGTGACGTACCTCTTCAGCTGATGCAGGTGCACCTGTGTCACTGCGTAGTCTGATCTTCTTCCGTGGTTGTTTGGGGGTGTATCTTGAAATGATATTGTAAACTTTGAAACTGTCATTTTGTTGGGATGCCTGATCGACTTCATGAATGAGGTCTTGTAAATGTTGCCTTTTGAGAAGTTTAATGAACAAGCGATGTTTCCGTTTGAGCACAGTAAATTGTGTAAAGTGATACCAGGCTCTGTACAAGTTCTGCAATGTCGGTCTGGTGATGGCTAAAAGAATTCTTCGATGATACCATTTTGAATCAATCAAATCGGTGTTATGTGGTGTGGTTTTCTGGAGTGACATTTTTGGGAAAAATTGTTGGAAGCTGGGCATGAGTGCATTGTGTAAATCACTAATGTACAGCTGGTCAGTGTGTGAGGTACTGGTAAAGGCATCAAGTTGAGATTGTAGAGACTGTGTCATCTGTGTCCAGTTGTCCTGTTGCAGTCTCCAGGCTGTTCTGCATTGCAATCGCTGGCGGTACGTGCAGGTCAGGTGCCCCGCAGCTTTCGTAAAGATGTATGGGATCTTTTTGACTGTGCAAATCATGGGAAAATGCATGGCGCCCTTGCATGGTTGAAAGTCTGCATGGGGATGATATGTGACCTGTTTGGAGAAGCCATCACTATCAGCATGTCGCATGATAAAATAGTCTATTCTGGAGGCTTGGATTCCGTTACTGAATGTTGGTGGAGCTTGTGCATTCCAACTGTTCAATACTGTGAGATCGAACCTGCGCAGCAATGTCTGAAATTGATCCGCATCTGCATGTTGGCGGCCTTGTCGTCTGCAATTCATCCAGCAGAAGTCAGAAGTGCCAACGTGATGGCCATCTTGCATCAGTGAGCAGTTGAAATCTCCTGTGATCAGTAACGAATTCCTGTTGGGAATAGTGGTGAGACATTTGTGGAGTGTGGTCCAAAAGTAAAAACGATTTTGACGTTGCTTAACCTGTCTATTGTCTACGTATTGATAGCAACAGATTAAATCAAAGGATCTGGCCTTGAAGTGAAACCTAATGTGAAGTAGTCGACCAGGTATATGTTCCGTGATACCAATTTGGTCCTCTGGGCACACATGTGGACGAATCATGATTAAGATTCCATCACTGTGATCGTGCTGAGTTCCGCTGTGTATGCAGTTCCATTTTGAATTGCTCCACTCCGAGGTGAATGACCAACTACTCTCAGTGAGGACAATGACGTCTATGTCTTTTTGAAGTGCCCAATGTTGTATTTCTGCAAATTTGGTGTTGGCAAGGCCTCCAACATTGACATGCATGATGTTAATTCGATTGTGAGGTGAAACCCGTGTATGCTCCGTCCAAAAATGCCGAGCACGTGGTGGCTTCTGAGCTTGAGATCTGTGCAGTGAATCCCTCATCTGTTGAGGAAAGGCTTCAAAGGGTACATGTTGACCCCGATACCAGGCATATCCATCTTCTGCAGCGCGCTTGCAAGCTCTGTGATAACTTCGTTTGGCCACACTTTTCATGCCGACAGTCGTCAATGGGCAGCACTTGGGGCCGGAGCCCATTGGTGGCACCTTGTCTTGTATTTTCACTGGACAAAGTTGTCGCAACTGAGCTGCTCCAAAGCCAGTTTCCATCTCTCTCCAAGACCAAGAGAGATAACCCTCACCCCCGTCCTGCTGATGAAGGTCTTCATGTTGTAGGTTCACCTGAGTCATAGGTGTTGTATGTTCTTGTAACCTTTGCTGGATCAGACGCCCGGACTTGGGACCGGGTCTGCTCTGCTGAGGTGACCTAGTCGACATCCACTGTGTTTGTAGCTGTAAATTCTGTCCAAATCGATCAGCTGCTGAATGTTCACAAGGTCGTGACATTGTGCAGTCAATGGCAGTTCGTAGCCAGAATGCAGTACCACAAGGTCGATCAAGAGATTGGATCTGATGGGACGTTACTTCCAGTGGTTTCACAAGGGCTCCCAGAGCCGCACAAAAAAGAAAAACGCCAATCATGAATGATCAACACGGCCAGCAGAATGTAGATCAATGTGAAAGAACAGATGGCTGGAAACACTGAGCGAAGTCACTATGTGGGGCGCTAGGTTTCCTCAACCTTTGAGACACTGCTTGTGAGTGCAGAGGGGCTTGTGTGTGTGTGTTTTTTTTTAACTACGCTCCTTTTCAAACTGCATCCAGAAAAGGTTCATGCCGGCCAGCATTGACCTTTGTCAATGGTTCCTTGTTGGAAGCTCCTGGCATTGCTAAGGCTACGTTACCTCTCAGACGAAGAAATGTAAATGGTGCCTTCATTTGGAACCATGTTGGAAAATATGCAAAAGGTAGCCATCTCAAGTTTCTGCATGGTCTTGATCGCGCTCTGCTGGTGGCAATGGCAGCAAAGCAAGGATCTGTGCCGTCTGGTCTTGCCCAAGGTCGCATGGATTGGTGTAGCGCAGCAAATGAATGCAATCCGATCTGATCAGCCAATAAAGTGTTGCACAACGACGCAACCAGTTTGGTAAATGCCAGACCGGTTCAGGTCTTTTCCAATCTTCTGTGAGCAACCATTCAGCAGGCCGCGTCTGGGAAGGCAGGGATGGAGCAATTCTGAGTGCAGAACGGTAATGTCCAGCCCGATCCGCACCCAAATGTGCTGTCAGTGCAATGATCTGGTATTCAATCATCTCTGTGCGCAGCGTGGCATCAATGAATTTGGGCACAAGACAAAAATCATCGATTTGCACTTTGCATTCACTTTGTTTGAGATTTCCATCTGCATCTGTGCATGTGCGGTCCAGGTGGACACAAAGACATACCGGGGATTCAACCAAAGCTGCAACCATTCCATTGGCCTGGCGCCAGAGATGAAACAAGGGTGTCAAACTGCACTGTGTCATGTCAGCATAAGTGGAGTCAAATTGCAGGTGCAGAGGGATGTGTTGGGCACTGCTGTCACAAACATGAATGCTACTGTTTTGTTCATACCGGCGTTCCCAGCTCATGTCAAAGGCTGAGCACCCCATCTGGAGCAGCCAGTGAGAAACGAACTCAGCAGAATCCTGTTGTGTCCACAGGCATGGTGCTACCTGTGGATCCAAAGTTCCCCAACAACGCAAAACCTGCAAAAACCATTCCTCAGTGCAAATGGTGGAACATTGTTCACTGGCACGTTCCAGGAAAGCTTGCAACAAGATGCGTTGCTCACCCCAAAAGTCAGATTGCCATGGAGTGCATGACAGGGAAGTCCAAAGCAATGCATAAACTGTGGCATTGGCAAAGCAAAGGTTCCCTGGGTTGTCCAATGTCAATCTGGAGAGCCGTTTCAGCAGGATCCTTGGATCACAGGGCCCCGGCTCCAGGATGGTGGTCAGGCCTCGGCTTTGACCCCCTTCTGCGGTTTGCCCTTGCTCTTGCCCTTGCCCTTGCCATGAGTCTGGCTCGGGAGTTGGAGGGTGCGCTGCAAATTGAACGCCAAAGGGCTCTGTTGGAGGCTGTGTTGCTTCAAATTGCATCCGACCAGGAGCCAAATGGCTGAGTGGGACATCTCCTGTAGCACTTGCCAGGGCTGGTCTGCTCTCAGGCTGATCTGCATCTTCCAGGGGCAGGCCGCTGACTGTGGTGTGCTCGGCAGGGCATGAAATCGCATCACAAGTGTGGGATCCTGAAGGGCCTCCAACATGTCCTTGCAAAGGAAGAGCAGCCGTTTCAGGGTGAGCGGCTGTTTCTGGCTCACCTGCAAGGCTTTCAGATCGTGATTCCACTCCAAGTAGGGGCACGTCTGATCTGGCAGCAGCACCTTGTTGTGAATGGCCGCCTTCATGATGTCGGAGTTCTCCTGTGCTTCCCCCAGCTGATTGATCCTGGTGAGCAGGGTCTGAAAGAGAACCATGGCCAGTCGCTGTCGCAGCGGTTGTGACGGCTGTGATGGTGTTTTCTCCCGGAGAGCTTTGGTCTCCAGCATCCATTCCTCGGTCGTTTGAACCAGCAAAGGCAGGCTGCCCTCGTTCTCTTTGTTGACGAAAAAGAAAATGTAAGTGTCCTCTTTCTTCATCAGCTGCATCTCTCGGTCGAGTTGAATAGCCAGCTTGGCCATGAGGGACATGGCGCTGGCTAGGTTGACCTTGCTCTTGGTCTCCATGTCTTGGTCGGGTGTCTCGAGATTTCCCTGTGGCTTGCTTCCTTTTCTTTGGCGCTTTGGTGGTCCATTCTGCGACAGTTTCAGGCTGGTGTCCAACATTGGAGTCAAATGTTGGAAGGCCGCTAGGATCTGTTCTCCAGCTTCCGCAAACGTTCCCATGTCCATGTCTGCCATGGGCCGCTTTGGCCAGCAAAATGGCAGCCTGCAAAATGCAGGGGCACTGTGCTCGGAAATGAGTCTGAGCCTCCACGTCTGTCTCCAGGTGTGGTGCAAACTCTGCAGTGAGAGTGAGATCTTTGAAAACCTGTTGGCATGCATGGCATCTGTGGCTGTCATTCGTGACTTGTATAAAATATGGCAGCAACTGTTGAATGTAAAACTTCACCAAAGGTGTGCCACATTTGTGCGCCTCATACAGATGGAGATGCAGGTCGGCGGCCCCAAGTTTGTCTCCACACAGTAGGCAGGTGCTCCTCAGCAACGTCAGCACATCTTCACTTGTCCAAAGTTGGGAGAGGTGCTGCTCTGTCAAAAGTCTTTCCAACATGAATCGAGAGGAGCGGTCAAGCTTCTGTGACATCATGGTGGCCAGCTCAACGTCAGTTGGTGCATGTGGAAACAGGATCACATCATTGAGTCGCAGGAACAACATTGATAATTGGCGCAGGGGCACACACACATGATAGGCACGTGCCTGTGTGACGCTTGGGTTGCATAGGCAACCAGTCTGCCCATACAGTAATGCGACAAAAATCTGCGTGAGACCCTGAGCTGCTGACCACAATTGTGAATGAGCAGAAATCAAGTGTCCTGACATGTCTGTGGCTCTTTGGAAACGGAGAGCACAGTGTTGGCACCGAAGGGTCAGCTGGAGTCTGTTGTGTGGATCACGCAAAACGTCTGCCAGCCGTCCAGAGCATAGTGCTTGTTTCCAAATGTCACGTACGGCCACAACCTCAGTCGGCAAGCTGGGGTCAAATTTGTCACACCTTCCTTGGTTTATGTGACTGCGCAATGACTCAACGCTATCGTACAAAGCTCCACAATGGATGCATGCCGGTTCTCCATCTACACAGTCCCTGGCGGGGTTGAAGCTGGAGCTGGTGAGCCGATGATCCTGCACAAGATGGGCATTGAGCAGCTCTGGTGTAGAGAAGGTCTCATTGCAAATGTCACAAGTTCTGATGGTGATGGCCGTCTCCTCATTGTTGGTCGCACAGCCGCCGCCGTTCACCAATAGGAGTGCTAATTGAGTCCACACTGTGCATTGATGACAGTTTCTGAAAACCTCACCGCAAAATGGGCATGGCGGCTCCTCACCGTATAAACTGGTGAGGAGCTTGCCCTTGCTCATGGTGTGGCCAGAACTCCGGGTGCATCGTCTGGATGTGCTGGTGAAGCTCTTGTGCCCTGCCAAAGAAATGGTCACAAATGCAGCAGCGTTTGGCCAAATAGTGGCAGGCTTCCTGTTCTTTCTTCATATGATGCCAGTTGCGAGAGCCAACTATGGTGAGCACTCGAGTGCCCCATGTCTGGCTTTTCACATTTTGCAGGTCTGAGTCAGTCAAAAGGGTCTGTCCACGCACTGGTGCCTCAAGCTTTGGCGCAAACATCGTCGAGGGCAATGCAGGGTCAGGTTGAAGTGCGCGGCGTGGATCAGCCCAGCACTCAACTGGACCAGCACAAAGAACCTGGCATCCACATTGTGCATGTATAATGAACTGTCTCCATGTGGTGAATGCTTGATAGCAATATCTACACTGGGGAAGGCCATTCAGGGAATATCTGGTGGGGTCTATATGCAAACATCGGTTCAAGCGCAGGCCATGATTTGTGGCGCAATGTCTTCTGAATTGGGATGTGTCATAGGTGACAAAATCGCAAAGTTGACATCGCAGTTCTGGTATTTCTGGCTGTGCCTCCAGTGCAGCAAGGGTCGAGGGCACTTCCGGACCTGTTTCATGCTGTGCAGTCTGAGCTGTCTGGGCCATGAGAAAAGTTTTAAGATGGTCCAGCTGCGTCCAATCAAGCATGTGAATGATATCATGTTCAGCAACTTGAGTGAGTCTGTGTGCAATGGACCGCTGCAAGCCGTCTGCAGTCTTCCACAACCATGCAACGGGCTGATCTACGTTCTGTAGGCAAAATGCCTGAAAATGATGGTGGCCTGTAAGGTATGCATGGTCTTTCAGGATCTGCCTAATGGTCGTGTACATGTGTTGCTGGATGCGCTGGAGACCCGTGCTGGTGAGTCCAATAGCACACAGGCCATAGCTGAGTACAGGATACACACAAGTGGACCACAATTTCAACTGTTGACGTGTTGTCAGGCCTCGTGAACCTAGGAGCCAGCGACGCAGGCGGCCAAAGGCAATTTTGGAAAGCTGAATGCGATGCAGTGTGGTGCTGTCTTCAAATTTGGCATGGGACATGATGGCGCCAAGGTATTTGGCTTGCGTTGCAACTGGAAACCGAAAAGTCTGATGGCCTTCTGCACTGATTTTCAAGCAGTCAGTGCCCTGATGTCGGCATAGCAAGGAGTTGCGCAACTGTCGACAGGAGCTACCCGTGATGGAAAACAAAGCAACGCACTTGTGTGAGTTAATCTTCAATCCAAACTCTTCCATCAACTCAAAAGTGATGCACAAGTTGTGCAACAGTTGTTGCATGGTATCCATTGATGCAAAGGTGTCTCCCATCTGTCCATCGTCCGCATAAAAATTGACGCACTTGTGCACCCAATGAACGGTGGTCTTGCGTGCAAGTTCAACTAAAAACGCATGGATCTGGCAGCACCAGAGAAAAGGTGCCGCCTTACATCCTTGTCTCAGGCCCTTTCCTACCCTGATGGGTTCCTCAACTCCGTTGCAAAGCAGGCTGTAACTTGTTTCTTGATGCCACAAGGAAAGCAATTGAACGATTTTGGGGTTCACTCCAAGAGACGCAAGTTTTGCAAAAAGTTTGGCCCTATCAACCTGGTCAAAAGCCCTTTCAATGTCTAAGAAAATGCTAATGCCACCAGCAATTCTGTGACGGGGCAAGGCATGGCATCGGGTGAAGGGAGTTGACCTTTGGGATGCAACCAACGTCCTAATTGATCTGCAATGTTGGGCAACTCTGAGCAATGCGTCCTGGGTTGATCTAAATGGTAGATAGGCCCAGGATGGCAACTGGGCCAGGTCCACAAAGGCCTCATTCAGGGCCCTGGACGCAAGCAAACCTACCACGGCCTTACCGATAGGTTCTTGGAGTGCAATCGGCCGCAATGCACTCGGATGCACTGGCGGCTTCAATGGTTTTGGTAGCATTACCATCCATCCCATTTTGAACCAGGCAGGAATGTATGGCTGGGGAGTGGCCCGCCATTCCAATAGTTTAGCAAAAAGGGTAGGGGCAATTATGGGGGCTACTGATTTCCAAATGAACCCTGGAGAGCAAGGCCGTGCAACTGCCTTGCAGGCTGGTATTTCCTGCAATGCCCTCTCAAGCTGCTCAAGCGTGAATGGCAGGCCTAAGTCAGGGCAAGGGGATACAGGAAAGGTAGCAGGTCCATGCCATGTGTCACTGACAAAACGCTTCAGCAAAGCCGCTTCCTCAACCGGTGTGGCAATTTGGCCATGAGAGTTCCGCAATTGAACTCGTCGCCTGGGTTGTTTGGGGCTGTATCGGTTGATCAGTTGAAAAAGAGCATGGGTGTCATGTCTGATGGCTGCCTTATGGGCCTGCTCAAGAATTTCTGCAAATCTGAGTTTTCGTACCTGTTTGGCGTGGCGCTGTGAGGCACGTTTCAATTTTTGCAACCTGATGAGATAAGACCAACTCTGGAAAAGATTGGAGAGGGTACAATGTCTCATTGAGAGCAGGCGTTCACGAAGCTGCCATTTGCTCAAAACAATGGAAACTGTCTCATGGTTTGAAGAATGGATTGGCTGAATAGGTCGTGAAAAATGATCATGAAAACTGTCAATGGCTATCTCATGCAAATCCGAAATAAGTGTGCAGTCTGAGGGCAATACTTGGGTCAAACGATCGTTCAGGCGCATTCCAGCATCTTGAGTGAAGGCAACCCACTCTGGCGTTTGAAGTTTATAGGCCCGATGTCCCAGCTGGCGCTGAGCTTTGCCAATGGTCTTGGCATGTGATACTGGAGCGGCTGGAAACCATTGCTTACGGATTGTGCTGATCAATGGCACGTGTCCAGAGGACTCACAGAAAGGTGCATTCCAGGCATACTTGGTGCTTTTGGCTAGGCCATCTGCATGTTGCATCCTGGTGATCAGGTAATCTATGCGGGAGCAAGAGGCACCCTGCACGAATGTGGGACCACAGGATTGGTCCCACGTGTTCAGAGCTGTCAGTCCATGCATCCTAAGGATGGACATGAATTGTCCTGCGTCTGCATGATAACTGCCTGGATACATCTGACCTTTCCAGCAAAACACTTGGGGTCCACTGTGTGATTGCAGTTGAGGCAGTGAGCAATTTAGGTCTCCTGCTAAGATCAGGGAATGCCTGGTTGCAAGGGTGCCAAGCAATCGATCCAACTGTGTCCAAAAGTGGTTGCGTTCTGTCTGTCTTTGCTTGTGGTGGGCCTGGGTGTGTTGGTAACACCCAATGATATCCAAAAATCTACAGCCTTGACGCACCTGGATGTGCAAGAGGCGTCCTGTTATCACTGGCAGCCAACGGATGTCATCCTGTGAGCAAAGCTGTTTGGAAATGATACACAGGATTCCCATCCCTTTATGCGTCACAGACCCACTGTGGATGTGGTACCATTGATTGTCGGTCCACTCATTCTCATAGGTCCAGCGGGTTTCTGGCAAAATGGCAATGCTGATGTTTTGGATTTTCATCCAGGCCTTCACCTCATCAAGTTTGGCAATGGACAGCCCTCCGGAGTTCCAGGTAAGCACACTAATCCTACGATGATCTTGGTTATTGCGATGGCACTTGATCAGCGTGGGATTGATCTGTGTGGGCTGGGTGGAAAAATCCGGGGTGACAGAATGTTGCAGGCTTTTGGGAAAATCATTTGGAACGTAGCAGCGGCCGCGGTACCAGGTAGTACCCAGGGCAAGTGCTCTTTTGCAGGCGCGCTTGTAACTACGTTTGACCACTTTGTTCTGAGCAGCATGCCAGGAAGGTGCATGTCTGCTTGCTTCAGGCCGCGGTACATGTTGCTTTGCGCCGCAACTGGCAATGAATGCTTCTTGCCATGTGGTTGACGCTTCAGCATCCTCCATGTTAAGGATGCAACCCTCACCCCTTACAAACCCTTGGGAGAAAAAATAAATCAGCAAGAACACACAGAGGCTGTGAAAAATTCCTGTGCTGATAAATCCAAAGCGGTTTGGTTTGTACCTGGACTTGGGACCAGGAGTGCCTGTGTCGGAAATGGGCACAAAGGGTGCACTCAAGCTGTGTATCGATTCAGTTGCCTGGAGGAATAGGTGCCGCTGTTTCAAATGCTCAAAAGCTCGCACAAAAATCACAAAGAAACCACTTGAAATCACTGCCGCAAGTACAATCTGCCAGATAAAAATTGATTGAATGAAAGCAGTGAGCCAGCTGTAAAAGAAATCCAATGTAAAAGAGGTCCAATGCGATCTGTTCAGTTCCTGTCCAATTGTCCAGGAGCTCTGGTCCAGGCTACAAGGGCCAAAACCGCAAAACGCAAGAACGCTTTTCCTGAATGGATTCTCTGCAGTCTGATGGCAGTGAAAAACTTCCGGTTCAAAAAGCTGCCAGATTATGCAGGATACAGTCGTGTCACAATGAATGGCCTGTTGCAGAAAATGTATATCCCTGTCAGCCGAGGCTCGAGCGTGAGGACTGTCAATGTAGCTGGGTTGCTGTTGTAGCTGCAAAATATCAAACGGTGGAAGGTTGCCACCACCAGTTGGGCCAGAGTATTGCAAGTTCCAGGAGCCCACCCCGAGCCAAATACGCAAAGAGTCCCAAAACCTGTGATGCTGATGAATCCAGAGAAACGTAGGATCGCTGCAAGCAATGGGGCCAGTGAAAAATATTTGAGGGGAGCCCACCCCGCCGTCAATGAATGTTCGCCACAAAATGAAATATGGAAAGACAAAAATCAGTGGAAGGTTGCCACTACCAGTCGGGCCAGAAAAATCTAAATGGCAGGAGCCCACCCTGATCCAGATCTGCAAAAATAAGTCTCGCTGTAGACTTGTCCAAGACCGTGAAAGATTGTCACAACCAGCCGGGCCTGTGAAGGATTGTTGAGGGGAGCCCACCCCACTGCCAGTAGAGGTCCACTGCAAATCAAAAAATTGTAACTCTCGAATCGGTGGAAGGTTGCCACCACCAGTTGGGCCAGAATGACTGTTAATAGGGGAGCCCACCCCAAACTGTGTCCAGAGATCAATCTGTCGTCGATGCGGAGGGACCACCCCACCAGTTGAATTTGCACAGTCAAAGTTGTTTGAAGTCACAACGCCGGCGAAGGAAGGTTCAATGGAGGTTGTATGATCCAGTATCCCAAGAGGATGATCCTGTTCGAAAAAGGATGTCAGCTCCAAGTCAGTCGGCCGCGATGTCACGTATCCAGTTCGAAGGAAAAACTCAGGCTCCTGTGGATGTAGTGCCGGATACCACGGTGGAAGGTTGCCACTACCAGTTGGGCCAGTGAAAACGTGTTGAGAGCCCTCCCCCTTGAAATCTGTACCAATAATGGAACAATCAGTCGGGGTGTCCAGCCCCAAATAATGCCTTGAGGATGCACACAAGCCAGTCAGTTGTAAACCGGGGCTTAATCGGCAGAGTGTGTGATCCTCAGGGCAGATTGTGAACCAAAATCCTATGCCCAGAAGGGCAGCAGCAGCTCGTAAAATCGTCGTTGTCTGAATCGAAGGCACCAGGGGTGCTCCAGAAATGCACTGAAAACCCAAAATGAACCAGTCTCAAATGAAGAAAATCAAATATCAAATGTGCCAGGAGGATTGAAATGCGGCAGCAAGTGTTCCAACGTAAAAAGGCAATCAGGCTGAAGAAATGGCAGCGGCAAGAACAAAACGGAATCGGCGCCCCGGGCAATGAATCTCTACGCTCCGTGGAGCAGCTTGAGTGCCACGCGGGGGTGGCACAGGGGCTTGTGTGTGTCTGTGTCTGTGTCTGTGTCTGTGTCTGTGTCTGTGTCTGTGTCTGTGTCTGTGTCTGTGTCTGTGTGTGTGTCTGTGTGTGTGTCTGTGTGTGTGTGTGTGTCTGTGTGTGTCTGTGTGTGTGTGTGTCTCTGTGTGTGTGTGTCACATCTGGATAGATGTAAAACTTCCGTCTTCTTTTTTCTTCCCTCTTCTCCCTTTTTAAATAATGCAGGGGGACACAGCATTTCACTGGGACTGTGTCCAACGAAGCTACCAGTGAAATGGGATAGCCAGCTTGGCCAGCTGGACGTACCTGCATTTTTTCGTTGCAATTTTGACTGACATGGCACGCGGCCAAGCCTAGAACCGCACAGCTGTATTTTCACTTCACGGTTGTCGCAATCTGGTACTTA
>Ga0126342_10008537_pt1 | contig 18378 bp, 12 predicted proteins | sample Cyp1metagenome_FD_92528 | JGI IMG/M metagenome (GOLD analysis project Ga0126342, IMG submission 92528) | Coral microbial communities from Lord Howe Island, Old Settlement Bay, Australia - Cyphastrea 1 metagenome | ecosystem: Host-associated > Invertebrates > Cnidaria > Coral ...
ACGTACATAATGCGTACATGACGCAAATATCTCAGATCATCTTCATATCATGTTCGGATCATGTTTGGAGTAATTACACTTTCTGTTTCCGCGCTTGCCGTTTGTTGTGGCGCGAATGCGTATCGAATGTGTATGAAACTTTTCGAAAAAGAGGAACATATGATGACAATCGTTTCCCAGCTCATTTCCTGTCAGACTTTTATCTGGCTTGCCAACTTTTCAGGCCACCATTGGATTTTCGTTGCGCGCCTATTCTCAGGCGAGACAGGATTGGTACACGTTTGACATGAGACATCCATTTTGGTGCCAACGCATTGCCAATGCATGTCTTTGCAGAGTTTGGCAAGTTTGTAGCAGTTGGCACGCGGTATGCTACCTTACTAGCATTGAGTTTCTGCTTAGCGTCGCATTCTTCATGCATTCTTCCTATCTTGACCTACTGATATCGAGGCGCGGCGCGTGAAACTGCCAAGTGTTGAGTGTTGATGGTCATCAGGTAACCAGGTACTTCAGCAGTTGCCGCCTCTCAGTAAATGTTTCGGATTGTTTCGGTTTTGTCACTCAGTGTGTACAATGTGTATTCAAAAAAGATTTAAATACTTTGTCATCAAAGCATTAAGGAGGGGGTATATCATGTGCATATTTGTTTTGCCTATGTAATTAGCCACAAGTTTCAAATGGATGCCGACAGGCATCTTTTGCAACTTCTATACGGCTCAGAAACCTTCAGTACTTGCTTTGTTTGCAAAGGAGCAGATCTGACCTTTTCTCAGGACGTAGTACACGTGAAGAAACAAACTGGCTGCATTGTGATGTAGGTTTTCCAGTCACCTGACACATCTCGTCTTTTCGTGGCTCAGGTTGGCAGCCCTCCATCAGAAGCCACCGTCATGCTGCCAGCTCGACGTGAGCGATCCCCCCGCCGTGAAACGCGCTGCGGGGTGAAGGTGGTGACAAATGACATCGAGGCTGCGCTCAGCCGCGCAAAGCTATACGGCATCCTGGCCGCGTGTGTCTGGCCTGGAGGTTGGATTAGGTTGATGGTAGGTTGCATGGCCCAAAAACATGATTTAAATCACGCTACACAACCGGGTGCATTTTATTCATTATCTGTCCATATCTGTCCCTCTATGATACTAAACGGTGGACCCACCAAATTATAAACACCTGCAGTAGTTTCTGGCTATCGGCTGACTCGGTGTTTTGGAAGGGTTGTCAATTTTTGCGATTGTATACTTCGATGTTGTGCAAGGTATGCTGGTACGGTGGGCTGGGGTGGAGTGGGGTGGAGTGGGGTGGGGTGGGGCTAATAACGTTCCTTGGCACTTGCGCACCAACATGATGCTACGTTAGAGATGGGGTCGGGTGGGGTGGGGTGGGGCTAACAACGTTCCCTGGCACTTGTACACCGACATGATGCTACGTTAGAGATGGGGTGGGGTGGGGCTCATACGGTTCCGTGGCACTTGCACACCGACAGGCTACGCGGGCGTTACGCTGATGGAACATGTTGCTATGCGGATGTTACGCTGATGGAACAGGTTGCTACGCGGATGTCACGCTGATGGAACATGTTGCTACGCGGATGTCGCGCTGACGGAACATGTTGCTACGCTTGCGCAGTTACCGTACGTGAACATAGGTTTCATGTTACGCTGATGGTTTGATGGTGCGCATACCTTGCGCATACATCTTCTTACACATTTTGTTACTTACATACCCCTTGGTCATACCCCATTGGTTTTGGTCGTTATTATATCCGCATCTTTGGCGGCCGCGAGGCTGGATGCTCAGAGATTATGATCGCTTTGCTTGGCTGGCAAATGGAGAGTGTGGGATCATACAAGTAATATATGCATATGTATGTATATATATATATATACATATTTATATATATATATATATCAATAAATAGATATTTTTTGCACTTATGTATGTAAATCAGTTCTTGTTCGTAATTCTACTCATCGTATTCACATATATATATATATACAGATAGATATGTACATAGACTTATTTGACATAAACAGATTAATGGCATTTTGTGCAGGAGTTTGCTTTTAATATACATACAAATCTTGATATATATATATATATATATTTATTTATTTATATATATATATATATTTATTTATTTATATATACATATTTAAATATACATATATTTTTTTAGGCATATGAGGGATGATTGATCCCCGCTCTCGTGACAAAATTTCAACATCTCCGAAGCACAGGTTGGCGATGGGCTGTCTTGCTTTCCCTTCTCTAAAGACCGGTAGGCTGTGAGAAACAACACGGCACTCCATGGCCGGTACTTCAGTCTGGATAATCCCTGCCCTTGTGATGAAATATGAAGATATATGTTGGCTTCGAACTTTGAAAGCACAGGTTGGTGCCGGATCGTCTTGTTTTTCTTTTGCTTCCATAAGACCGGTAGGCTGTGTGAAACAGCACTCCATGACTGGCACGTCCGGGCACTGCTGGTGGTTTCATGTGGAAACAACTAAAGTGCTGAAAACCAACCTTGTGCAGGAAACGTTTCGCAGAGCCACAAAATGTCAGCCGTGTTCATGATTGCTTCAGACCTCGGGACAACAATTGCTCTTAGTTTTTAGTTAGTATGACTGCTGTAATTGATAGAAAACTTGAATTAAAGTTGAAGTAATTGGATTTTAGGGCTATTACCCAGCTACCAAGTGGGACTGTCATCCATGAAGGCCTTCGATCCATGAGTTTGCGTTGCGGTGCCAAACTGCAAGAGGTTCGAGTAAAGTTATTATAGCCCCTTACCTGTGGTAAGTTAGTCTTAACAACATTTATGGAATGATAACATCACTTATAACCATTTACAACCATTTAAAACTGGTAAAGGGCTTTAACGGTAGGAATGGGGTGGTAAACGGTGTCCTTAGGGCCGTGGTAAACGTTTTCAACTTGCAAGGAGTGTGTTTTGCGAAATCGAAGATATAAACATATGGAGGTTTCCTACAACGGAAGGATTCCCAAACCATCCAAGTTAGATCATGTTAGTGTTGAAACCCATGCTTTTTAGGATCTCCCGTAATAAGAAACCCCCATAAGTTGATGAAGCAAAAATCACTTTTGACTGAAGGCTTATTGAATGGCACTCTTGGACACCTTCCAAAATGGACAGACCATACCCTTTCCATAAAAGGATTGTTTGGAATACTAAGGAAGATACCCCTAAATCAAAATAAAGGGCTGTAATTTCCAACTTGTAAAAAGAGTGGTCCGGTCCATTATATAAAAATATACTTGCGCCCAAACTTTCCATAGCACCTATTTTACTATTGTGGCAGCATACAGCATCATACCCCTCAACCAAGGGAGATGGTAGAAATATTTAATGGTTAGCGATAGGCCCCCCCCAAATAGCGATACCCTCTGTTTTTTAAGCAAGGCAAAGACGTATGATTTTGACGGCGGCTCATACATATATACATCTACATATATATAATATATATATGTGTGTGTATGTATGTATATATATATATATATATATATTTATATATATGTGTATATATATATATAAAGAATACGCGTAGTGCTTGGCAGGCGACTCGACAAATGCACGTTGGTTCAAGGTTTAGCCAAAACCCTATTCATTGAAGCTTTCCCGCCCTCCATCCCCTTAAACACAGGTGTCGTAGAGCATATATCCCATCTTGAGTTGCATCAACCTTCCTAGTCAGTCCGGTGTCGGGATCATATCGGGCACGTATTTAGCATCACGTTGAGATTCTAGATTTATGTCATGCAGCAAAAGCATTCATGCTTTGATTCGTTTCTGATCCTTGCTCAGAGACGTTGCTCAACGAAAACGTGTTGGAATAACGTGGGTGAGCCACTGCACGTTGAGATTATTTGGAACCACCGAAACTAAAGGCATGAAGGAACAACTGCACGCACGGTGCAAACCGTTGAAGACCTGTAGGTAGGTTCTGATACAGCCCTGGCTTGCTTGTTGGCAAACATCGTTGCATCACAAAATTTAGACAAGCGCAAGGTGCAGACCAAGGCACCAAAACTACAGCATTAAGGAAAATTTTCACGTGCGTTGCACGCTGTTGAAGACCTGTAGGTGGGTTCTGATACAGCCTTGTCTCACGTCACATTTCAGTATATAGAAATTACCACAGCCCGTCATGCTATACGTAAAGGCCCCTTCCAGATGTGTATATATATATATGTATGTATATATATATTATATTTATTTGTTGATTAATATATTCTTTCTTTATTTATTTATTATTTCTTTATCTATGTATAGTTTTTTTGGGTATACATATGTTTATCTATATTCAATATCTATATATCTGTCGGATACTGAATACATTGCCAATAGATATTTTCACTATTTTATATAATAGATAATACCACTTGATATTCAATGTTTAGTAAATTAGATATCGAATATATAGCTACATTTGGGTATACAGTTTCATCCATATATAATTACTATTTACATGTAAAGTATGGGATATTCATATTGGATACATGATATATTTGAGTTTAAGATATATTTACACCAACCATATTTTTTTAATCTCATACTATATGATAGGTGTATCCAATAATTCCACTATGAATACAATACAATGCACCTATCTATTTCCAATATCAAATATCCGATACAAATTGATTTGGAATATTTCAATGTTATTGCATTAGTATCCATTAGTGTATGTTCATACTAAATACTGATACTCAAAAGTAGGTTCAGATTGGAATCTTTAATATACTGATTAAAGTAGTTAGTGTTCAAGATAGATTTATCCAATGTGCCAAGACCAGATAATATGCCAAAGCTGTATGTCCTATATCATACCGGATAATTAGATGATTACGATTTTTAAGGTGGCTATAGATGATTGATCACAAAATCTGCGGGCGCAATGATCATGAAGACTTATTGCATTGTTTCCTATTGAATAATGAAACCATCCACGAAAAAGCGTGATGCTGATGGGGTATGATCATGATCATCTACAGGAGAATAGTTGTACTAAGCACAGGATATCATGAGGTATATCAATCCGAGCGAATCTCCAAGGGAGGTGAACCAACCAAAAGTGGTGATTTTACTAAGTTGCCTTATAAGTGGCTGAATTCTATGGTTTATGGTAGATAGAACTATAGTTAATGGGGTTATAAACCAACATAATTGGGGGGCACCATCCTGTTGGTAAGATTTTCGCATTTGAGGCTTTGAGGCAATAAAAAAAGAGAAGTTGCCCATGAAGATTGGATTTTGAGTGAAATTGCAACCATAATCTGGATATACCCTACTTTGGGGATAGGTTGAAACCATAATTCGTCCCCATCCGTCGACCTTTGATCCCCATGGAATCACATTGTCTCCATTGGTCACTGGTTAGTCGTCCCGTCATCTCCATAATTCCATGATTATTCCCATTTTAATACCCACAAACTTGATGGTTAAAACTCCTTATAATGTTGGTCACATCCCTTGTTGCCCATTATCATTGATGTTTGGCTATTAAATACATATTCTCGATGTTTATCCCCAAAATTAATATCCAATAACCAATGACCATCTTTGGAAAATTCCTTTTGATTACGTACATGTATCAAATATTATTGGAAACAAGTATTTCTAAACATCCGCTCTTGGAACATATGTTTTCAAATCCAAGACCCATTCCCGCATATTCTTGATCAAAATCTATTATTGTATTCTAAATGTGTCAGTTATTGTACATATTATTTATCCACTGCTTTGCATTCCCTTAGGATCATTATGTTCATTATCCATTGGTGATTAGACATTTGAGATAATATTTTTCTAATTACCATTCCATGTTGAATACATATTTCCAAGTTGAAGATATATAGTAGGATTGACTATAGTTCCAAATATACCATTACTATGGTTGTAATTATCAATATACTATTAATTTCTATGGAATCGTTTTAGCGCTGTTCACATACCAATTTTGTTATCAATATACAATTCTCACATGTTTCCGCTCCATTAATATCTATAATTTATTCTTTGATATCAAGAATCTATGTAGAATCCCCTGTTATTAGTATACTATTCATATCTTGGAATAATCTTACCCCTATTCATATACCCTTATAATATCTGAATAGGAGTAAGATTTTTCCACAGATGTGAATAATGATTATTCCATAGATTATTCCATAGATTATTCCATAGATTATTCCATAGATTATTCCATAGATATTATTCATATCAATGATCAATGATTATCTATTATATATATACATAGTTCCCATATATAATTATCATATATTTCTTTAATATCCATACAGGATGGGGGCCCATAGTTATCAGTTGGCTTATGAACCATTATAAACACCAATAACAGTTCGTTATATCTACCATAAACCATAGAATTCAGCCACTTATAAACCAACTGAACGCGAGCTCGACTGGGGGCGCCATCCTGCATAGAATTCCCATAGTTTTTTTCCATCCCCAATCAATGGGAATTTCAGGATCCTAAAATGGAGGTACTGTACCATATAAGGCCATATTTTGTGGGATATTTTGTGGGGATATTCCCTGAATTTTAGGCCTAAAAAATAGGCCTTATATATGGTAGGTACCTCCAATTGGGGATTCCCATGGAAAATGGCGAGATGCCCGGGATGTGCGGCTATTAAATACATATTCTTGATTTTTATCCCCAAATTTAATATCTAATAACTAATCACCAATAACCAATTTTTGATGGATAAATTCACTATAAATCACCATTTTCCAGTTCGCAAACTGTTTGTTTACCAGAGGGTAACTCCCATTAAATCCCATTAAACCACCATTTTCCTATGGTTTTCCTATGGTTTTCCTATGGTTTTGCCATGGTTTTGCCATGGTTTTCCCATTGACCCAAGACCTTCCAAACCGCTTCCACCAGGTCCGACCCCACAACCGCGCCCGGCACCGCCGCCGCCGCGCCAGAGAAGTCTGCGGCAGCCAAGGTGCAGAGTTTGGGGAACCAAAAACGGGAGGATTTCACCGAGAAAAATGTGGGTTTTAATGGGATTTACCCTCTGGTTATGTCAAAATAGCTATTGAAAATGGCGATTTATAGTGGATTTACCCATTGAAAATGGTGATTTTCCATAGCTATGTTAGTTTACCAGAGGGTAATGGGAAATGTCATGGGGATGGAATGGAATGGATTTTTTTAAAGGATTTACTACAATGGTGGTACCCCAATAGCTGGATGTGTTTTAGAATGGAAAATCCTAAAGTAAAATATGGATGATGTGGGAGAAAAAATATGGAAAATACCCGTGAAAAATGGAGATTTGAATGGGAAAAACATCTATAATCCAATAATGTAATGGATATAGTTATAATATGAATTTTCATAGGGATGTAATGGGAATATTTATGGAATATCCATGAGATGCAATGGAATATCAGTCAGTAAACGAACAAAACTATGGAAAATTTGTACAAACGGAAATTTGAGTGGGAAAAACATCGAATTTGATGTTTCCATAGTTATGTTAGTTTGCTGGAGGGCCGGATAATCCTTCAAAAAAGTGGATTTGAATCCAACAAAAATTGGAACATGCTTTAATCCTCGAAGTGGATTTAAGCGCTGCGACAACACCTGAACCTTGAAGATTAAGAGATGGCCATAGGGGATTTTTGATGTTCACCTTTTCATCTTTTCTGGGTGATTTTTTTTGTAAAAATGGATCATCTTTGACCCGAAAATGTTATATCATATACCCTCTGGTAATTTAACATAGCTATTGAAAATTGCCATTTATAGTTGATTTACCCATTAAAAAACGTGTTTTTCCATCGCTATGCTAGTTTACCAGAGGGTGTCATATTTTTGGATGAACATGAATAAATTCCAGCCATTTTGGTGTTCACCAAGGGAAAGTTGTGCAACAATTTTCAGGCTCCGCGCGGGTCGGTTGGCATACTGCTGCTGAAAATCTCAATCAAAGCCCATCATGTCATTTAGTAATTTAGTTGTTTCCAAATAGTAGGGACAATGATGTCCTAAACCATGAAAGCTTAGGTTTCCCCGTTTCACCGGCAAGAAAATCAGATCCATTCCTTGAACGAAGAACGTCGTGAGGCCTCAACGATGGCACGTGCCAAAGAACTTGCGAGGTGCACAGATCCAGTGGTGATCCAGTCATTTCCTTTATGAAAAATGACCATAAAGATCATCATCTGGTTAATAATGGTTAATAATAAATGGTTAATAATGGTTAATAATGGTTAATAATGGTTAATAGTGGTTAATAATAATAATAATGGTCAATAATAACTGGTTGGTGGTTTCAAAACATGGAATTTTACTTTCCAGTTCATATATGGGATGCCATCCGAAACCCATTGACAAACTCCATCATTTTTCAAGATAGGTAAAACCAATAAGCAGTCATTGAATTTGTGGTTTCAGAAGTGCTACTGGTGACAGTGAGAAGATTCAGTGTTGGATTCAGGAGCGAATCCACTACTGTATCTTTTTCTTGGTCCTTCTTTCTGATACCCTCCAGTAATTAACGTGGCAATGGAAAAATCCGCTCTAAATTTTGTGTTCATGGAAAAAGACAATTGTGTTTTAATGGGAGAACAAATCCAAATGGTGGATTTTCCATCGCAATGTTTGATGGCCAGAGGGTGCATCCCACTTGTAAATGGTTGTAATCTGCTATTAGATGGACGGTGTTTGGTTACAACCTCTTTTGATTGGGATATGTTGAATTCGAATAAGAATCCTTTCCTTTGTGGGACTTTTGAGTCGGTTTATTTTCCAATATACCGTAGCATCATATGACTAAACATCCCATTTCAAGGGTATTCTGCAAAACTATCAAGGAACCTACAAAGTGGTGCGCCCACCTTTAAACTGCTTTATGTTTACCCAGGCAACTACAGATGATTGTCCACCACCACCCCAAATGGGTATGTATCAAAATTCGATGCCCTCAAAATTGGAGGTTCAATCCGAGAATGAACAGAATTTCTGGTTCCGGTAGCCTTAAATAATGACCCATACCCAGATACTGTATCTACCACCAGCTGCCAACAGTTGATTTTTTCCAAGAGCCAGGCTTGCGAGGCTCAGAAAGATTGATTCAAAGAAGGCGCCAGTTTGAATCGAGCTTGCACTTTTTGTCATTTTTGAATGGGATATGAACGGGAATAAATATGAAATACGTTTATTATAGTATAACCGTATAGTTAATCATCTTACGATAGGCATCAAAAATGGAAATTCGATGGGATATGAATGGGATATGAATGGAAATATAGTAAGATGATATGGGATATATAACCATCTACAGTCATAAATCTATAGTTGCTCCATAGATTACTGGACGGCATAAGCAGTAGATGCCCCATCAATTGGTCGTTACAATGGGCCCTGGTCGATTGTCGAAGGTCCACTGTAACGGCTTTCATCACCATTCCATTCTGTTGTTTTTTTCTTAGCGGTTTCATCCGTTTTATTCTGTTGGTGAAACTATATATATATATATTATTTTTATATATATACATATATGTATTAGTTAGTATGATCCCTGAACCAATCATCAATCATCATTCATCCATGATATTCCCATTCATTCCCATTAAATCCCCATTAAACTCTCCTCATTTTTTGTTGGTTCCCCATGAAAATTCCCCATGGAAATCCACCACGATACGCTCCAGGTGATGGCCCTCTTGATTTGTCGGGGGATGTACTGCTGGAATCCACTGAAGGCAACGAACCATTCCAGCTGATCTGAGGTGGTCAAAACGGTCAAAAGCCCTGTTGGCTTTTCTGATGACTTCGGGGATTGTACTACCCTTCAGATAGAATATCGGGATACCGCTAATCAAACAGAAAATCTATGAAAATCTCTAAACTGGTGCTTTTTCTAATGGGGAAATCATCGAACGAAATGGGTGGTATGTTCGAGGCACAACTTCCAAGTTCATTTGACCCTGGTTGATGGGGATGGAGCACAGTAAAAAGCCGAGCCATGGGAGCAATGAACAAAATACCCCTGGTTGGTGATCCGAACTCGGGACTGAGAGTGCCGAATTTACCATCTGGTTATGACTAACAGTTTGCCATGGTTTTTCGATGGCCCTAATCGAAATAGATGGTTTACCGAACTTAATAGCATGGTGGATCTTTCCATGGCTATGTTAAATAACCAGATGGTACTGGGGATGATGTTCTAACCCATAGGATTGGGAAACCGTTGTCAACGAACGAGTATTTCATGAGATGGGATAGGAGAGGGATATGTTTTATGGCTCATGTGTTCTCAGAAAAATCATGTTTGGAATTATCCAAGGCAGGGCAAACATAGCTTTGAACCATACCATATCCAATTTCAGCATCCTTGCCGGCTCTTGGTTGCAAGAATATGTCCATCAGAAAAACACAAGATGGTGTTCGCATTTGACAATTCGCAGGGTGGGTTGAGCTTTTGGGTCGATTACTATTGGTATCCCTTATTTTAGTTGGTGAAAGATCACGTCAAATCATGGCCATGTCATCCCTATTTCTGTGGTTTACCCTCTAATCAGTCACGTGGCTACAAGATGGGGCCCCATAGTTACAAGTTGGTTTATAAACCATTATAATCCCCATTAACTATAGTTATATCCACCATAAACCATTGTTAAGCCACTTATAATCCAACTTAGCTATCTTGGGGGCCCCATCCTGTATGTGGATAATCCTCTACTGGCCATGGCCATCGCCATCTGTCAGGCCTTTGCAGACGATGCAGAGAGTGATGGGAAGGACCGAACTGGAAGTTGTCGGAAGTGGCCTTTTTCGAAATAGGCTGTTGTTCCAGTTTTGGAGTGGATATATGTGTATGGGTCAATACCTATTAATACCATTTTTAGTGGGATGAACATCCATTTACCAGCTATTTTGGGGTTCACTAGGTACCAGGGTTTTGACCCATCCCCATATTTCACCATAGTTATAACCATAGTGGATATATCTGGATATATCTAACCATGATTACAAGTGGATATAATGTGGCCATACTTTGCCATTGTTTTAGGAGCTGCATCCCAGCGTTTGTGTTTTTCAGTCACCCCCTAATCTTTCACCCGGAGACAACATCCAGACCTTTCTTCTTGGCTTCATCTGGTAAACCTTACACCAAGAACTGTACCCAAAAGATCCAGTTTATTGCCAACCGTTTTTAGCCAAGAGGATAATCATAGTGGATATATCATATATCTCTAACCATAAAAAAAATAACTGGATATCATATATCTATATATATATATCTATAACATTCTATAACCATAGTTTGTTATTGAGCTTACCCTCTGGTAAACTAACATAGCTATTGAAAATTGCCATTTATAGTGGATTTTACCCAGCTATAAAATGGGTGGATTTTCCAGTTCGTTATGTGAAAGTTTACCAGGCCGGGTATAGATTTTCCCATAACATTTCCATCATATATCCCATCATATATCCCATTAAATCCCAATAAACCATAGTTTCTTATTGAGCTTAGACAGGTTTTATTTAGCGAAGCTGTGGCCGCCGGTTGAGGATTCCCGCGTCTGGTCACAGATCGAGAGCGTTTTGTGCGAGTCCCGGGAACCACCGGGAAACAGTGACAAGTACCCTCTGGCCAAAGAACGTAATGGGGAAACCATAGGAAAACCATAGGAAAATGGTGGTTTAATGGGATTTAATGGGATTTAATAGGATATACCCGGCCTGGTAAACTTTCACATAACGAACTGGAAAATCCACCCATTTTATAGCTGGGTAGATCCGCTATTTCGACTGGGCCATTTTCAATAGCTTTTTGCATGTTTACCAGAGGGTAATGAGAAATCCCCCTATGAATGGGATTTTTTCAGGAACATCATCCAGAAATGCTGGATGTTCATGGATTTGGACAAATCCATGTTTGATTACCAGAGGGTGTGGGTCATCTCACCACTGTTTGAATTCACTGGGAAATTGCAGTTCTCAAAAAATCGGACCATCAGATAAATTGATATATATTTTTTACATCGTATCACAATTGCTAGATTCTATGGGTAAACAACTGGACATAGCCCACCATATTGCTGGCTGCCAGTGGATAATGGGGCAACCGTAATGCGATTTTTACCACCCCTGTAGCGAACCATTTGGCGACGTTTCGATTTTTGGGTTTTCCCATGGGTTTTCCGATTTTTATTCGGCACGTGCATGAGCGGTTGGCCCTTCAAAAGACCTGGCGGTTGACAATCGCTGATGAAAGCAAATTTCTATCGATTGCAGATGCCATCTTTCCTGGTACAAGTTCTGTTGCATCACGTGTGTTATATCAGCTACCCCGTAAATTGACATAGACCCTCGCAGATAGGGATTGTTTCAGATGAATTGCCACTCAAAAATGGGTGATGTTCAGGGTCGAACTCTTAATTTACCAGAGGCTATATGATGATATATAGTGTGTGTATATATATATATATAGTGTGTATATATATATATACACATATATATATAGTGTATATATACATATATAGTATATATACATATGGAATATCCATGATGGATGGTATAGCTGGATGAATAAATTCCCGCTGATCTGGTCATTTCACAGGTAACTGGAGCCAACTGAGGAACTTCTTGGAAGCAAAGGATGAACTCCCTCAGGCGGAGATCCCAAGACGCGAAGACAAAAAACGAGGGAAACTATGGGATCATGATGACTATATATTGTCATCTATAATTTAATCTAGAATCATGTAATATATCTATCATAATATAATAGAACTAATGATAAAAACTATGATAATCTAGAATAATCATCTACAATTGATCTATAATGATCTAGAATAATCTTAGGAAGTGACCAGACTGTGCGTTAACAACCAGATATGAGATGATTGATGGAGATACTAAAAATGATTAATGCGGATATGACTAGCGAATCATGGTTTATAAATCATGATTTCTACCCTCTGGTAAATTAACATAGCTATTGAAAATTGCCATTTATAGTTATTTACCCATTAATAATTGTGATTTTCTATAGCTACGTTAGTTTACCAGAGGGTAGTTAGCATGACCGGCTTGTTGAACCAATCATCAGCCATCACTGAAAAAAAGGAATCGCAGTTGGGAAAAATCAACCATTTGGGGTGCTTCCCCTGGGTGACGATTAGTAAAAAGTTTCTCTATCTGGGTGATGTTTTGACAAAAAAAAACAGCAAAGATGTGTGTCAACATTTGAGAATTGGGATCTATGCGTCTATCCAACGATGATGATTTTTCGCAGAAGGATGTGAAGCGACAGAAAGCTTCATAAATTGAAAATATCTTAAATCAAAGATGGACTAAGATGGATCAGCTTCAAGAAGTTTGTGGCCGCCCTCTCGTTTGTCAAGTCTTGGAGGGAAGCCGTCACGCATCTACCTCCAGAAATGGGGGGCTAACAGGAAAATCCTATGGGGAAATGGTGGATTATCCAGCCAGGATCACTGAGAAACCATGGCCTTTTCAACGGGTAAAACTGCAGTAACCTGAACCTGAAGAAATTTTCCGGAGATCTTTGGTACTTGAAGCAGGTTTCAGACCTCAGGATCTATTAAAATATCTGAGAGTTCCAAGCCTGCCAGTGGTATCTTCCATCATTCCCCTCATGATGTACTTTGGCCATTGGATTTTCCAGAAATAATTTTGAGGGTTTTTTCTTCAAGTAACCTGACCCAACCATTTTTTGCAAGGTACCAGGTCCGGACCTCAAAACGGGGTTGACGTCATCCGCGGAACAGGGACTGGCCATTGAGGTGATTGTCCCATCAATTGGTCAGCAACAAAAATGTGGTTCAAATGTTCAAAGTTCAGAAAGATCTGATTTTTCTGAGATTTTTCATGAGACTTGGGAATTTCGATGGATCTAAAGCCACGTTTTTGTCTGTCGAACGTCGAACGTCTGCAACTCACATCACCAGCTCAGCTCAACATCGCTCGCTCCATTGGGATGATCCCATCCCCAGCATCAACTTGGTATCTGGGGATTGGGTATATAGCCATATAATGTCAACCCCGGATTTTGCTAAACCATGGTTTATGAAAATTAGGGGGTACTCCTCCATTCTAGTCATTTCATCTAATACTTAAATGGTAAAATGGTATCCATAGATATTCTATAGTGGTTATATATATAAATTGCCAGCCACTAGTGGATCTGGTATCTGGTATATATATATATATAATGCCGATGATAATTATCATTGAAACTTGGTATATCGGTATATCCCCAGATATGGGATCTGGATTTTTGTAGGATAACTTGGTATCTGGGGATAACTTGGGTGTCAATTATCTGGGGATATAATGCCAATGCCATCTCTGGCTGAAACTTGCTATTGTACTCTGCCTCCGTTGAATCAACCTCTTTTGTGGCCTGAGGTGCTTGATTTCAGTGAATCCATGTCAATAGCCAAGAAATTCTCTTTGTTTATCGCGATATTTCATGCCCAAGTCCCTAGATCAATGATTCTCGGTCGCCGTTACCCTCTGGTAAACATACAAAAAGCTATTGAAAATGGCCATCAAAATAGTGAGTTGTCCCATTAAAAATGGTGATTCTCCATAGTTATGTTAGTTTACCATCTGATATTCCCATTAAATCCCATTAAACCACCATTTTCCTATGGTTTTCCTATGGTTTTCCTATGGTTTACCTATGGTTTACCAGAGGGTAATTACAGCGGTCTCAAGGCCTGCCACCGCAGCCGCCGCTGCCCCCGGCGATGCCGGCCGCGCCGCCGGCGCCGCCGGCGCCACTGCAGCCGCCGGCCGTGCTGCCGCTGCCACCGGCGGTGCCGCAGCCGCCCGGAGGACCAGCGCAGGTGCGGAAACCGTGGGAAAACATGGGTTTTTCCATGGAACATGTGGTTTTTGCTCGGGGAAAAAATTGGATTTTCGCTGGGCAAATGTGGAATTTGTGGATTTTAGGTTGGAAAATTTGGGTTTTATCAAATCTCATCAATGATGATGCGGCTGATTCTGAAAAGTTGGTTTTATCCGATAATGATGGAGACTTAATCAACTGAAACGGGATTCAAATAGATGCCAATAATAATGGGAAGACAAACCAATAAAGGATCCTGTGGGGTTGAATCCATATTTGGCCAAACCATTGGGGAAATGATCATAAGAATCGTAGCCACGATTGGATGGTTTAATGTTGAAGATGGTTTTTTTTCATAGCACAGTTGGATGAAAGCAACCAACATTCTCAGGTTGATTCACATTCACCTACATTCACAGGGTGATCGCCAGTTGTTTTCTGGTGGTTTTTCCAGGGGGTTGCCCGTACATTTACATGTGTAGAAAAACACAGCCATTCATGGCCATTCATGACCATTCAACATCACTTTAACATCATGGAACAATGGGATATAAATGAATATAAACATATATGGGGGTTTCCAATTCATGGGGGTACCCCGATTTATCATCCATTTTCGATTGGGATTTACCATGAAATAAACCATCCAGCTATTGGGGTACCCCATGGTACTCCCATGGCTATGGAAACCCTCATGGGTTTTTGCTGAGACCGTTTACGTTTTGAGGTGCAAACCCTGGCTCAGTTGCAATCGCTGCTACAATACCAGCAGATCTATCAATCCTCGCCTTGGCAGCAGCAACAGGCGAAACGACCGAAACGGAAACGGGAAAGAAAGGAGGGAGTGATCCCCGAAAACCATAGGAAGACCATAGGAAAATCATAGGGAGACCTAGGAAAATGGCGACTGAACCAAGAAAAATGTGGGATTTCATGGGATTTGTGGCTGATTTATGATAGCTAAGGGGATCATTCACCACAATTTTGAGATATTTGTCATGGCTGGGATATGTGCAGCTATGAAATATGAAAGCCAGTGGATGGAGTGAAAAAAACATGATGGGCTTTGGTTCATTCTCCAATAAGCCGTGAGATATTCTCCAAGTTGGTTATGGTTAGTTATAACCAGCAAAAACTACCCGACCTACTCTATCGCCGAGGGTAAACTGTTATCAAAATCATGTGAAAAACCATGTGTTCTACCATTCTGGTTGCTTTTCCACATCTTTTTGTGAGTTTACAGTAGGCTTTGAATCCCATTATATGCTTGGTTTTTAATCACTATGTCTCCACAAAATCCCGTTAGTAACGGGTCATATCCCATACCCTCTGGTGATTCAAGCTATTGAAAAATGGCCATAGAAAGTTCGTCGGTTTCACCAGAGGGTTTGAAAAATGGGTGGATTTTCCAGTTCGTTATGTGAAAGTTTACCAGAGGGTAATGGATAATCATCTATAGGATTTCCCTTTTGGGTTTAATGGGATATAGAATTCCCATCATTACTATGTCCGATGATTTTTAATCCCATCATGATGGAAATATAAATGGGATATATAATGGTGATTACCCAGAGGGTTATGGTGTTTTTCCATGGCCAACTCTTAGGTCATCGGAGAGTAACCCATTTCTTGGCTGTTCCCCCAAGCCGCCAGCAGCAGCCCAAGCGCACGGCAGATGGTGATCCACATCGTGTGCCTCACGCAGCGGGCTGAAGAACATGTCTTCGACAAAAAGATCGAGGCGACCAATCAGATTGGATGGGTTTTTGTAGAGATTTCCTGCGAAAAAAGAGAGATAACAATAGGAAAACGGGTATGAGTTGTTTGATTTTGCCTTGAGATGTTCCATTGAATCATAGGACGACAATAGGACATCATGGGAAAAGGGATGGATCTATAAATGATCATTGAGCCGATTTAGTCTATTTAGTGCAAACATAGAAGATCATAGTAGGAAAATTGGTAAATAATTGTGTATAATCAGTCATAATGATCTATCAATGGTTGATTTGGGGGTTTTCTGAGCTAATGAGGTCATAATCTTGGCGACTTCACCCGCGGGATATAACTGGCTTTTTTTAGAGGGCATCTCGACTTCAAGGGATCATTTTTAGCAAAAAATCCATGGTGAAATCAGTGAAATCCCCATCGTTTTTCAAACGTCAGACGTGGCTGGCTGGAGTTCGTCCACCATTGGGAAATCGATGATTTCCCCAATAAAAACGTGACATTTTGAGGGAGGGGAGGTCCATTTCCCAGCCACATTTAATGACACTGAAGGGTAAGAGAAGAAATCTAATTCTGATGATAGTAATCACAAACTATCCAATCTAAATAGGTAATCTAAATTTGCAATAGGTACTCATCCTTTGCCAATCAAAGTTGGCAATGGCAATTGTTCAGCTGAAATCACTACCCAGCGATATTCAAAAGTGAGTCCCCAGGTGTTTTTGCTAACATCCCCATGGCATTTTCCCATAAATTTCACAGTGAAATCATCCTCCTGGAGGGCCGAACTTTTCCCATGATAGGTCCCATTCTTAGGCTATCAATTTGGGCGGTTATACTACCCAAAACCCATTCATATTCCGGCAAAATTTCACTATATCCCATGAATATTCCATGATATACCCATGATTTTCCCATATGTTTGCAGGAACATCCCATGATATTCCCATGAACTATCCCATGAAATCCCAATGAAAACCAGCCTTGATTTGTTGCTCAAATCCCCATGAATTATATACCATGATATGCCATCAAAATTACCATGAAATATCCAAAACGAAAACCACCAGATGAGATTCCAAAAATCAGCTTCAACATCTGGCTCAACTGGTGGTTTGTCCATGATATTCCCATGATATGTCCATGATATTCATGAATATCTGATATTTCTCTGATTGGTGGTTTGGAACATTTTTTTAAAAATATAGTAATGGGGATTATAATACCAGTATAGTGAATGGGGATTTTTTCCTACCTACCCCTCTGGTATATCATATTAGCACTATATACATCTGATATTCCCACGATATGTCCATGATATGTCCATTTATAGTGGATTTTCCCATGAAAAATAGTGATTTTCCATAGTTATGTAACAGTTTACCATCTGATATTCCCATTAAATCCCATTAAATCCCATTAAACCACCATTTTCCTATGGTTTTCCCATGATATTCCCATTGTGGCGTGGCTCAACAACAACGACCAAGCGCCAGTTCTTTTGGCGTGGGATCCTGGATCGAGCGCTACCTTTGGAGCCGGGCAGCTCAGGTGGGTTTCCTGAAAATCATGGGGAACTTCATTGGGAAACAGTCATAGTATATATATATATATAGCGATTTGTTCAGTGGAAATCATTCGGAACATCCTGAAATTCCTGGTATATCTATTTTGGGATAGTATATATATATATGGGAAACTCCTGGTATATCTATTTTGGGATAGTATATATATATATGGGAAACTCCTGGTATATCTATTTTG
>Ga0126342_10008538_pt1 | contig 18377 bp, 12 predicted proteins | sample Cyp1metagenome_FD_92528 | JGI IMG/M metagenome (GOLD analysis project Ga0126342, IMG submission 92528) | Coral microbial communities from Lord Howe Island, Old Settlement Bay, Australia - Cyphastrea 1 metagenome | ecosystem: Host-associated > Invertebrates > Cnidaria > Coral ...
AAATGTGACAAAGTCCCGAGGTCGTTCATGTTGAATCGCCATGTGAAACACAACTTGTTTGCGACTTTTCATGGTTGAATCAACCTCATCATTTGTGGAATCTCCCATTTGTTGAAAAAACAAACATCATATTCTTAGTCAAATATCCCATTGCAGAAAGTTCATCAATAATCACCAAAACTAAAAATGCTTTCTTGAACAAATTTAAATATCCAAATCCCCACAAGAAAAGGTCATATCTTCATTTGTCCCAAGTTTAACAAACAAATCTTAATTTCGAATTGCAGCAATTCGGACAAAAGCAAAGAACAATCTTCCATCAATCTTCCGTGCAAAGAAAAAATGAGATTCTTCGGCCAAGATGCACAGTGATACCCTCTGGTCATTTAACATAGCCATGGAACATGGCCCATAGAAATAGATGGTTCACCTAAAAATGGTGGATCTTTCAATGGCTATGTTAGTCATAACCAGATGGTAACTTGCGGATCTGATCTGCCTTGGATCGTTACCGTCTCGCGGCCTTGCTTGTCCGTCGCTGCCACCGCCAGGAACTCTTCAGACCATCGCATTTTCTCCATAGTTTTTGTTAGAAACCTTGCCCCTTGAACTCTGAAGTTTGCTGAATGTGGCGTGTGTGGTCAAGGTATACAAGTTTCTTCAGCCGTATGGCTCCACCAGTTTCTTGGTGAGTCTGCCAGTTTCTTCATGGAATTTCTCCATAATCCCATTCTATCCCAATGTTTGGTGAAATCCCATTAAATGACCATTCTTCTTGGCTAAATCCCATGAATTTCCATCATTTTTCCAACGTTCGGGTCCCCGGACCCTTCAATCTCAGCGTCAAGAGCCATAGGCTCGCCCACTGCGTAGGAAGGACTGCATCGCAGGCTAGGGGTGAACATGGATATAAGTCAAATATAATCCAGATAGAATCATTATAATCCATACATATGTATGTATAATATACATATATATATATATGTGTTTAAAAGAAGAAAAAAAACACATACAGTATATAACCAGCGATAGTATTCCAGGTTAATCACCGAGCTATAGAATGTTTTTTTCTCAAATTTGTAAGTAGGCATAAGCATTATTAGAACCCCCATAAGTTGGGATACAACCATGAATGACATCGATCTTGACAGTTGGATTTAAACAAAATGTTTTCATGAGCCAAACACTGAGTTTGAACTAAGGAAAAATCACTGAGACAAGTTAGATTTAAGTATTGTAGGTTTCATCTGGTTTATTTAACCAAATTTTGCTTTGAACGGATGACTTCAACCCCAAATGAATGTTTATGTTGATTAACTGGTAACTGGGGTACAATCGGATACAATTTAAAAGCAAATCATCACTTTTGGCGTGGAGCTCCCAATGAACTAATCAGGGCTTACTAATCCTAGGTTGTCAGTAGACATTGGGCAAAAAACATTTAGTTGTCAGACCAAAAAAGGGGTGTGTGGCTTGGCTACAACAAAAAAATGTGCTTAAAAAGGACCAATTGGGACTTAACTCATAAGATCTCATAAGCAAAATGACTCAAAATCACGGGTTTGACTGACAAGATCAGGACATACATTTAAAAAAAGGTACACATGTTGGAATCTCACATCAGATAGGCTGCCTTCCCCATGAAATATTCCCGTGCTGTGATGCTAAGGATTGCACTCCCCTTGGGTCTCCTGTTTAAAGTCAAACCGCCACAATCTGGCCATGGATAATTTGGACAACAAAGCTCTCAAACATGTTATCCTATGGTAGTCAGCTCCATGGCTTGCTGGAAAATCCCACCTGGCTACTTCGATGATTTTCCCATCCCAGCGACAGCTATAAACATCTATAAACCTCCATGGCTCGTGGATTTTCCACTGCCATGTTTCATGAGACTGGAGGTAACCAGTGGGAAAGGACAGTTTCGGACACCCACCTGGCCAAAGGATAGCTGAAGTTCGAGGGTGCTGACACCACCTGAGCTATACTCTTTTGGTGCTCAGGGAATCCATAATTTTACTGGTTGGTGGTATACCTACCCCTCTGAAAAATGATGGAGTTCGTCAGTTGGAATTATGAAATTCCCAATTTTTCATGGAAAGTCATAAAAATCCATGGTTCCAAACCACCAACCAGTTTCTGTGATGCCCACTCATGGGAAATCCATGGATTTTTTTTTTGGTCCCACCATGTCCCACCAGTCATGATGGGTGATGGGGGAACGGGGGTCCCATCAGAACGGGGGTCCCTAGAAATTCTACGCATTTCATGCTAGCTGGTTTAGAAAAATCTCATTGACTCATTGACTAGGGAATATATCATAATAGATCTACCATACACCCTAGCTTTACTTGAGTTTAGTATCTATAAAGCAACTTGGCGAAGTATGGGGCATCACCTTGACTAAACATGGCCGAGAGATGCAAAAAGTACCAAAGCAAGATGGCTACCATGCTTAATCATTCTTACATCCTAAGTACCAACATCTTGGGAAAAAAATCTGGCAAATGTGATTCGGAATACTGTAATACCACAAGGTGGTGCCCCCCCAGTTATAAATTGGTTTATTTGCCCATGAAAACTATAGATATATCATGATATATCACCAACAAAAATCCCAGAGTGAAATTGGAGTTATAAACGCACCAACTGAACGCTATCGAACGGGGGCACCACCTTGCTGCCTGTGCTGACAAATCGACCAAATCTATGGGTACCTTCACCCATCAAACACCACCTAAACACACCCTCGACCTGCAAAATCCGGTCGGTCAACCGGATTGTCAAACAACGGGTGGACAAAGCGATGGAGGTTTGAAAAAACACTACGGTGGTTTGAACTATAGTGGTACCATAATAATATGTATATATATATAGTTATATAGTATGTGACCAATAAAATAGTCCAATAATTGTCCAATCTCTACGTATTCTCGAATAATTAATCAACTATAAGCATGATTGATTTAAACAATGTAAGTCTTGCAACCAGGAAATAGTCTCCATGTTTGGGAACTGGCCATCAGCGATGGTCCTTCAAGTTGAAGCGTTTCTATTTCGTGATGCTGTACATCTACTCCACCTACCGATCTAGAGATGAGACTCCAAACCAAAGACACTAAGAACTGCCCCCCTACTTGGAGGAACAGCCACCATGAATGTAGATCATGTTCCGAAGTGGAAACCATTGGGGAACACCACATCTGTATGAGTTGACCCTAGAGCTACCAGTCACTATGCCGATCTGGTGAAACCTCTTTGATATCAGAAAGGTCACATCTTCAAGTCCCAGTCTATCCCAGTCTCTTTTGCTATACCGTAATCATGGTTTTTTGCCCCCAAAAGATGGACAAAAACGTTGTTGTATCCAGGATGAGATAGACATGTCTCCCCAACAAAAGTAACGCTGGGCTCCGAGACGACGGTGAACTTGAGCTCAGCAGTGGTTGTCCCTTCCTGCCCCAACAGGGTGAGCCGTTAAAGGTGGGCCTGTCTCCTTCCGTGGGTCTATAGTTTATGGTAGATATCTCTGGGTAAATTTCATCACGACCGAACCCTGTTCTCCCGAACCCTGGAATCATGGTTAATAAGGGAAATCATCCCCAAATGGCCGCAAGTTTCAGGTTAGTGAAATATTATAATTTATATAATTTACCCAGATATATCTGTAGTCATTTGAGCAGTGTTCAAAATCCCTCTACCATGAAATACGGCTTGGTTTAGAATGGGATTCCCCGTTCTTGGATTATTTTATTCGAATCCCCAATGTATTGGTTAGTATAATCCCACAACTAATCATCAACCAACACTGGTTTTGAACACGGCTAAAATTGTGGGTTATTATGACAACCACCGTAAGCTTCAAAATTCTTCCAGCAGGCAATTTTATAGACCATATTTTGTTTTTAAACCTTTTGTTCATTCATTTATGTATAGAAACTCGAGGAAATTGCGAGTTTTTGAAGATTGAAATTTTCGCGCCATCATCCCCAACAGGTATCGTCATGGTCCATGGTTTCTCGTAAGTTTTTTTTTGGCCGTTTGAATGGGGCATGGTTTTTCGGAAAACCAATTTCTGAAGCAAAGCCATTTTATCTGGTTGGTGATTGACCTACCCTTCTGAAAAAAATATGAGCTCGTCAGTTCGGATCATGAAATTCCCAACTGAATGGAAAGTCATAAAAATCCATGGTTCCAGTCACCACCAACCAGTTATGATCTGATGAGATGTTCCTGTTTTTTCCCATGAGTTTTCCATTGAAACCTCCATATTTTTCTTGGAAAATCCCATTTTTCATCGGCAGAGCGCACCTCTCCCGTTGCCGTGATTTGGTGCACACCGTCGCACACGGCCGCCAGGGTACCCTGAATCTCACCTGGCGCCATCTACCGAGCTGGGGATGTATCAACATATCAATAAGATACATATGTATATATGTATACTTGTATGTATATTATATATAGAATAATATATGAAAAATGTAAATATAGTAGATATTCATGTATCGGATAAATATATATATATATATTAGATGTGTATATATATATTGGATGTATATTATATATTATATTGTATTATCATATATTATGTTATATAATTATATAATTATATAAATTATATATAACGTAATGTAATGTCCTGCTATCTTTTGGCAGAATCATGCGTTCATCACTGAAACGAGCAGCCATTGTATCAGGGCAGCTCTGATCAAAGAGTCTCTTTTTTCTGTTTATCCTGAGCTAACTAAGAGCTAACTAAACCTAGTTTCTGGGATGATAGAACTATATATGTTATTGCTGCAAGCCATTTTCCGGAATAAGAGCTCTGAGCCAGTTATTTTCTGGGAAGAACTAAACATACTCAACCTATTCCCACTAAGCAGAATTGAACGGAAAAAATGAAGACTCGTCGATACACAAACAGTTGCCGCCACCGCCAGCTGTCTTGCAAAGGTTGCACACACAGTATACTATAATTCCTTTGTCTATGAACGAATATGGTTGCGAGTTCTTAATATTCATAAACCTTTAACCATGAAAGCGCAATAGCTTCGAATAGCTACTTTGCTTCATGAGTATTAAATACTAAAGATGTTAAGTAACTGTGAATCATTACGTTTTTTTTCATTTACAGTAAAGGTAAATCACGAAAGGTTTATTTTTCGAAATATGATTATTTATGATTGCTAGTCATGAATATACTGTTCATTCAGCTTCACTGATTCTCATGAATTCCTAAATCGACAAGGATCCCTCGACTGCTCCTGGTCACGTGAAGGTTATCCCATTTGTAACTAGCTTGTTGGGATAGCCCATTTACTAACCATGGATTCCCAAAGTAAAAACAGATCTATCTACCATAAACTCCGTAGAAATCAACTAGGCAAAGAAACCAACGTAGCATAAATCACCTAGCAAACCCCATTTTTGGTTTATAAAAAGCATAAAACTAGGAGTGTATCTGCCATAGACCCAACCGTTCTACGAGCAAAATAACTGACGTAGCAAAAAAAACTGCTCTCAATGCTTGCACTATAGTTATCGCCCTTTACATCCCTTTACCAGTTATAAGTCACTTATAACCCCATTTCTGAAATGAAAACCCGATTTTTCGAACCATTTAACTGTAATTAATCTAGATTTTGGAGCACCTTCTTCAACTTTTGGTGAGGAGCCTTGCACCTGCCGCTAAAGCGGCGTGTCCTTTAACAGTCTTTTGATGTGCCTTGTGGCCTTGTGGAATCTGCTGAAAAATAGAAGGGAAATGACAATCAAATCAATTTGCGATCTACCCTCTGGTAAACATACAAAAAATTGTGGGAAATCACCATTTTTAATACGTAGATCAACTATAAATAGGCCATGGTCAATAGCAAACTGTTAGTTTACCAGAGGGTAATTTGGACGGTCAACAATGCATAATCTCCCGTTGATTTCAGCGTCGGTGAGAGACACCGGTTTGAGCATTTGGAAGATTTTGGTGGCGAAGCTTTGTCACATTGTCAACTTAAGAAAACATTGCCTGAACTGAACATGCTTGAATTCAATGCAAAAAGATGCAAAAAGGCTGTTGACGATTTTTTATGACCATATTTGGGGGGTATAAAACATCCATAAATCCCAGCTATTTTGGTACGGGTACCAAGGTTGGGTAACCCATATAGCATCGCATAGCCATATCAGGAAGAGGTCCCGTAGCTGCCCGTTGAATCATAACTTGGTGAATTACCATCTGGTTATTTAACATAGCCATCGAAAATCACCAGTTTTAATAGGTAAACCATCTATAAATGAACCATTTTCCATGGCTATGTTAAATAACCAGAGGGTACGGTTTATAGGGGATATCACTATAGTTAAATGGGGTTCCAAAGCGACAACTAGGGCAACTAGGGGTCCCCTTCCTGTAACTTGTATCACTCTCTATTTGATAATATCCACGTGGTGGGGCTCACCACCCACGAATCCGATTCGTAGGTTAGTTCACCCTGCTTGTTTCAGTGGGATGAGTAGGGTTCCATGAAAATCACTGGGGTTCATCCTAACAATCCTAACCTACTGAGCCAGATATCTCCCCACACGAAGAACCTACTGAGCCAGAAATCTCCCACGGCCTGTGCTTGCATCCAATGTCAAACCCCCTGGAAGATCAGGAGCCTCATCGAACAAGGTGAGATTGCTCTGAAGAACTCGGTCCCAACGTGAGATCCATGTGGTGAATTGATAAATGTCATGTTCAGTCAACGTTTTGGGGAAAAATAAGTCTGAGCAATGTGTGAACAGGTGGTTATGTGATAACTTTGATTTGTGTGCGATATCGGTCTCGTTTTACTCTTAATGAACAGGGGCATCTGGAAATTCTTGACTTTGCTCCCCATCAAGGTGCTTGTTCATGTAGCTGCCAGGATGTAAGATGAATCCAACAGTGTCATTGCCAGTGCCACTGCCATTAATGAAATGTGGTTAAAACAATGCCACAAACTACCCATGACTGGGAATGGTGTATACCACCCATAAAAATGGTGAGTTTGGGGATGGTTTATTATTGTTTTAACCACATTAGTGTCATTGTTGATTCAAACTCTGTACGTCCAGGACAGCACTGTACTATCTTGTACCTGACAGCCGACTATACCAGGAACTCATGGCTGTGACCTAGTGGGGTAGCGTTTCATGTAGTTTTTGGTTATGGCCCGAAATAGCACTTATACGTACTAACAGTCAGCCCATAGAAATGGCATGTATCGTCCCATACAAATAAGCAGAAACTAATAGCCATGGCCATAACATGCCATAACTGTATCTGGTTGGTGGTTGAGCCACCCCTCTGAAAAATATGAAAGTCAGTTGGGATTATTATTCCCAATATATGGAAAAATAAAAAATGTTCCAAACCACCAACCAGTGCCATAACTGTATGTTTGCGGACCGTTCTTCTGTGTCATGTCAGACATTGCGTTCCGCATGGCCAATGACGCAAAACCAGTTATGGGCAGTGTAACCCTATCGACCAAGAGTTCTTCACCACCATCAAACGATGTAAAGAACAAGGGAAACCTAAATTACCCTCCATTCATAGGGATTTTCCTAGTCATTGCCCTATAATTGATGTATTCCCATTATACCCTCCAGTAAATTAGCAGTTCGACCCTGCCAGTCATCGGATTTGGAAGAAAAACGTTCCACTAAAAGTTGGTGATTTTCAGGGTCCAACTGTTAATTTACCAGAGGATAATGGTCGTGATGAAACCCTAAACTCAAAGCAGAACATTGACAGGTATCTGGTTGGTGGTTGAGCCACCCCTCTGAAAAATAATATGAAAGTCAGTTGGGACTATTATTCCCAATGTATGGGGAAAAAAATGCTCCAAACCACCAACCAGGTACACTCAAAACCTTGCAAACAAGCAAACATCTTGTCGTACAGCATCTATATATGTATGCTATCACTCACAGACAACACAAATATCCCATGCAATCCCTGTCGCCTGTCAGTATAATTATACTGTACTGTACATTCGCCATTGATGGCACCACAACACAATCCAATCAGCCCATATACAGTACATCATCTACAAAACATACATTTTGGATTAAATGTTCCCATACAAAAATCGATCCCATTCACCCACCTGACTAAGGTGACTAAGGTGCATTTTTTTCCGGACCACTGCTGCACTAAGCTGGGTACCACTTCAAAGCGGTTCACTGCTCCTTGCACCTGCAAGCTGAAGCGGTTTTGTAGGAGATTCAAAAAGCAGCGTCTCATCAATGGCCATGACTCAGGAACCGATTCATTGGAGGTACCTACCATATATAAGGCCTAAATTTCAGGGCTATGTAAGGGAATATCCCCACAAAATATGGCCTGAAATATGGTACTAACGTACCTCCAATTTAGGATCCTGGAATTCCCATTGATCTCAGGGGAAAAAAACAATGGATTGTTCTGTGGTTTTCTGGGAAGAAATCTGTCAACCACTGGATCTTCCCTTTAGATTTGGATTTACCTTTTGCTTTACCTCCACTTTTGCCCCCGTTGCCTTTGTTGGAAGAATTAGAAATGGAAACTACTATAAACTATCTAAGGGAAAATTGTGTTTTGCCAGCAATTGCATAAGAGGGTTTCGTCGATTGGTTGGGGGAAGTCTAGAGAAAACCATCAGACATAGACCAGGAAACCCTTGTTTTTTGCCATCAAATATTAGCATCCATTCAATTCAAGTTTCTTCGGTTCAGGGGGAAGTGTATCGTAGACTGGCAAACATCACCAAACCATGTGGTATTTCACCATGTGGAGATGGTAGATCCACCTGACCCATGCGCTAAGCTGCGCTGGGTGTTTTCGCATCGTAGAATGTGCTATGTACACCTAAAAGAAATATCACCTAAGAATAAATGGGAACATGCCATGCAAATAATTTTGGGAAATGATGGGATAACAACTAGTGTACAACATTAAGAAAAAACATGAAAAAACTATTTGTGGTTCATCATTGGTTATACAATGCAAATGACCCCCAAATGTACGTATGGCTTTATGTTTTGCCGGCATATTATGATTCAAATTGATCGCGTGAAAATTCCATCATAGCAACTGTAACGTATGGGTAGCATTGTTGGTTTTGCAGTATCCCTTCCTGTTTGTTGTACACCACATGATATCTGGTTGGTGGTTTTTACCATCTTGAAAAATATAAAAAATGTTCCAAACCACCAACCAGATATGGTTCCGTACTTTCTACTTCCATTCAGTATGCATTCGTTGGGTATGAATCGAACCCCTTTTTCCCCCTGGTGGACTATCGAAAAAATGCATCTTCAAGGTCTTCATCTATAAACATATTATAGGATACCCTCTGGTAAACTAACACTTTGCTATGTAAAATCACCATGCTATTAATGGGTAAATCAACTATTTCTATGGGCCATTTTCCAGTTCACAAACTGTAACAAATTACCAGAGGATATTTTTTTCGACCCATGTTCAACCCAAACCCAAAAAGGATTCAGATTCATTTTTCTATTGCAATTTGCAGTATGCACAAAAAAAAAAACTGAAACTTGGTCCATATCAGTATTATCCAAATGAGCAAAGGAAAACCGGTTATCAATATAAAGGTTACATGTAAATGCAGTTATTTGCAGTATGGACCATAATATCCTGATAACTTGGTCCAAACCCGGCATTTACATGTTTCCTTTATCTTGATGTTCAGCTTTTTTCATCCGTGAAGGGATGAAAAAAACCTCAAACGATATATGTGTTATCTGTTCTCATTAGGATTATATTAGGATTCTCCCAGTTCCCGAGCAATATCCATGGCCGTTATTAACCATTATCATCATTAATCCCAATAAATCTCCCAAATTAATCCAAATTATAGGTTAATATTCTTCAATCAATGGCCATGACTCAGGAACCGATTCATTGGAGGTACCTACCATATATAAGGCCTATGTTTCAGGCCTATGTAAGGGAATATCCCCAGAAAATATGGCCTGAAATATGGTACTAACGTACCTCCATTTTAGGATCCTGAAATTCCCATTGATAATATAAGATGTTACTGGGAAAAAAAAAAACATTAGGACTTTTCCCAGCCTATATACCACGTACATCCCTCTTGCTGGTATACGTCCCTATGTTTGGTTTCATCGCCCCACCGATCCAAAACATGATCATTGAAAGTTCCATTACTATACATACTGATCCCATCATAGTATATATTACCCTCTGGTAAATTAACATAGACCCTGGCAGTCATCGGGTTTGGAAGATTAGTTTCAACTAAACTTAAATGTTTTTTTTTCAGGGTCCAAGTGTTCATTTACCAGAGGGTATAGTTTTTTCTGTCCATTGCTGATGTAGAAAAATGTTGATGTACTTTTTGTTTACTTTGTTCCTATGTATTTGTCCTTTTTTTTCTGGCCAATGTACTTCAGCCACACATTCTTGAATGTACTTCAGCCATACATTCTTGATATAGAAATCCCAGGCACCCAGCCACCCTCACCCTGCATCCATCGGCCTCAGGTGCGAGACTGATCTCCTGGCCTACCTCGTAGGACTCCGCCAGGTCGGGGTACCTCTTGACGTTTACCCAAACTGGAACTGGGAAAAAAACACCATTTTTCGTGGGGGAAATCATCGTGGTTATCATCGTTAAATGGAACATGGCTTCCATGACGCTATGTGAAATAACCAGATTCATGCTAGGTGTTAGTTGGTGAAATGGGGTGTACAACATGAGTTGATTGATGTGCTTACCTACTATTGCCTACTTTATTAAGGATAAACCTGGGTGGATTTACAAATGATGATTGGTATGGAACATACAAAACCTGCTATTTGCTCTTAATTTGTGATAAACAAAAATGTTCATCTTCAAAGTTTAAAAACATATCACGTAGTCTTTCGTGAAACCGACCCCTTTTGATGGGTGAATTGTTATTTATATATAATCCTATCTAAATAATCCCTTCGCCCATTATTAAACATACCCCACATACTAAAAATTACAGTATATTACAGTAGTTTCGCTGCCCAATTGTTTGGAAATTTCAAATTGGTCATGTTGATTTTAAATTTTCCCCTTTTAGACCACAACAAAAAAATGAAGGTCCCATTTGAGAGTTTCACCCCCTGGTAATAGAAACTAGTCAACACCCCTCTGCCTTGCTGGCTGCAAGGTCTTCTCTGCTGGCTGGAGTCTTCAATTGATAGATCCCATAAACATCCATAAACATCCATAAACACCTAGGTAACAGGTTTCCCTTCATTCCAGGGGGTGTAAACAAATATCCTAAAGACTCCAGCCATCAAAACTGTCGAGGCGCTGCGGACCAGAGCGCGGATGCAGCAAGGATCTGGCCCACAGAGGCAGGGTACATCAGGGGATCCCTCTGCAGCCCCGGTCATCTCAGCCTCCTTCTGAGCGCACCCTCTATTTGTTCGCTCCTCCTTTTCAGGTGGTGGACCTCTTGGTTGGCACAGGTTTGGCTGTAAGGCCATCCAAACCACAGGTATATATATACATAGAATTCTATGCTCATATGTAAAAACCATGTACAATAATCACACATACGATAATCAAACACAAAATCAAATGGAAAAACTTTTCAGAGATGGTAGTTCGATGATGTTTTTCCATTTTTCCAACTTTTCGGATTTTTTTTGGGGGGTTACCATATTCATACGCCAAATGAACCATTGAAAATACACTGGTCTTCCCATCTCATGAAATACCAGTTGGTTGAAAACGATTTCCCATTCATTTGGACTAATTCATAATCTCATATAACTAGGTAACTAGGTAGTAAAACTCCTTACTTCATAACCAATCAACAAGGGTCTGGGTAAAGTACAATATTTTCACTAACCTCAAATTTTCAGCTACTTTGGGATAGTTACCCTTTACAGTTCCCATCATTCCAGTGACGTTGCGATGTTTGTCACACTCCAGTTATAAGTGGATTAATCCTACTCCCACAAAAAAAGTTGCATGAGCCACCAAGTCACCATTACTAACTACATGTTTAATTGTTATTCATGGTTATTCATGATTATATTTAACCATATTTTCACAGTATTAACCATTACTGACCACAAAAGGACACTATATCCCATCATTATCCCATCATTATCCCATGATTATCCCATTATCATCCTATAATCATCCTATTTTCCCAGTGTTTTCACCGTTGCAAACCACATCTTTCCCATCTCGTCATCCGCGCCTCAGGTCATGCGGCTTCTCCGGCCGCACGCAGAGACACAAAGTCGTCGCGTCGCTGCCCGACACGTTGCTGGCAGTGACCTGGCTGGACGACGTCCACCGCGCGGTCGAAGTCATTAAGCCTACATATCCCACCTGTAACAAAGGATATAACCTACTAAGTGGAATGAACCACCAAGTAACCAGAATATTAACCATCATTAACCATTGTTAACCATTCTTAATCATATGTTTACAACATTTTCCCAGTATTACCCTCTGGTAAACAAACAGGTTGCTATTGAACATGGCCAACTACAATCATTTATAGTTGATTTACCCATTAACGGTTGTGATCTTCACAAAAATATGTAAACGTTTGCCAGAGGGTTTAACCATATTTACCAGGGGGTATATCCCATTATCATCCCATTATTCACAAATGTTAACCCATTGTTAAGCCATGTTAAGCCATAAAAATCACCATTATTAACCAACATCATTTTAATGAGAACCTTTTAATGAGAACCATTGTTAACCCATTGTTATCCCAACATTTTCCCAACATTTTCCCAATAATAGTTGATGTTCCCCTTAAAAATCGTGATTTTCCATGGTTTTTGGTATGTTTCCCAATCTTAACCGTTACGAACCACATGTTTCTGTCACCTCGTAGTCCCTTGCGTCCACTTCCTCCGTGGGCGTCCCGCTGATGCATCCAGTGACCTGCGCTTACCACGCCGGCGCTGTCTTTGCGACGGGGGCGGTTTGACGATGGTGGCATTCCAAGGGGCTGAATGATGGAACATCAAGATATGTATATAACTATATATATATATATACATATATATTATGTTGTATACTTATAATTATATATAATTATATAGTGACATATATATATATATACACTGTTACATATATATATGTTATACTTTGGATTTAACATGATTTAACCACCATCCAAGGACCCTGGTTTGTGCACAACGAATGGTCGGCGACGAAAACGCCATCAGAACAGCCCGAACAGCCCAAACGGTACCGGAACGACGGGATGGTCCTCCAAGTTATAGCTGGTGGATGGATGGTGATTCCACAAAAAAACATGGTTACCCTCTGGTAAACATACAAAAAACTATGGAAAATCACCATGTTTAATGGGAAAATCAACTATTTCTATGGCCATGTTCAATAGCAAACTGTTAGTTTACCAGAGGGTAATGGATGGTTAATGGATGGTGACATCCCCTAAGTTCCCAAAAAAACATGTGGCAAATGTCATTGAAAGTGGCACAGTTCCTCCATAAGTTCTTGATATCATATGAGATACCGATCCTTGATGATCCTAAATGTGCCTCCAACTAAAACGAGTGGTGGGAGATTTGCAAGCGTGCTTTTGAAGAACCATTGTTGTTGATGACAGGGAATCTTTCACCACTTGGAGAATAGCTTATCATATATATCTCATCGAAGCATGTCGTTCATCCTTAGCTGTACTGTATCAATTGCGGACATTATAAGTCCATTACTGGTTGGTGGTTGACCTACCCCTCTGAAAAATGATGGAGTTCGTCAGTTGGGATGATGACATTCCCAATATATGGAAAGTCATAAAATTCCATGGTTCCAAACCACCAACCAGATTAAATATCCGATATTCACCATTATTAAGCCACTATTTATCCAATATTGACATATATTAACACGTATTAACCATGATAAACCAAAGAATCGAGTTATGGTAAATCCAATCTCGACGAATCAACTAGTTGGACTTTCCACTGTCTGTACAGTTCCAGTTTTTTTGTGGATAACCATAGCTCTAGGGCAGGGTTGCATAGCCCCCAGCCCTAATGCAGGTGATCACCATGGTTATATCCATATCGGTGCCTCATCCAGTCGCAAACCAGAAGGAAGACTGGGACCTGAAAGATCAGGTATTGCAGATACCATGTGGGCCCAGTTATGTCTGTGGGGCTATAAACCCGATGAATACTGTGCGTAGTTGTTGAGCAGCCACCATAAACCATAGTCAGCCCCCGCCACCCCCTTTCTTATGAGATATTTCTCTTGGTCCAAATGTGGATCAGGCACGATCAGGCCGTTTAGTGAAGTGTTTGGAATCGTAAAATCAACGAGTCCACATGTGAGCAGTGTTCAAGCCATCCCCCTATCATTCCATTGAATCCTGGTTGGTTTAGAATGGGATTTCCCGTTCTTGGATGATTTTTATCCCCAATGACTATTGGGTAGTGAACTAATCCCCGAACTCACCATCAACCCTGCCAGGGGTTTGGCAGTGCCGGAGCCACCCAAACGAAACCATGGTTTAATAGGGAATTTCCACATTCCATTGGGACTATTTAGGGGGTGTTCAATATTAGGGGGAGGGGATTAATAGTGTATGTGTGTATATATATAATGAGAACACATGAGCCACGGAGCCAGCAGCAGGAATGATAAGTAGATAACGACCAAGAGATGTAAGAAGGGACAGTGAACATGATGGACTAGATGTGCATAAACAATCGAATTGAAAGCACTAGGAATTGTGTTGCTTTTTCAGCATGGTGGGTATTGCTGGTACCAGTAAATCACGGCTGCATTGCCAAGAAACAACCAAAACAGATGGAAATACCTCCAAGTAAGGAACAACAACGGTAGCTGAAGTGAGAATACAGTCAACAGCAATAGTACCGCAACGAATGTGAAATATCAACATCGCTACTGGAAACACAGCCAACAGACAAAATGGCCTTGTAGTGACCAAGAAGTATAACATTTGCGTTTTTTGTGTTCAATCATTTGGACAGTGGATGGTTAAACCACCACCAAAAATAACAATTTGCTGGCCCCAAAATGAAAAATGTGTTGGTTGATGACATATTCTTAATTAGGGATGTACTTACCATAGCCCCTAGCTAACCTAGGCAAATCAACCAACGTCCGCATCATAAACCACCGAGAAAAATCAGCATGTGTCGAAATGAAATCCTGATTCATAGCTGATTTGATGCTGATTTATAGCTGATTCAATGCTGATTTATACCCTCTGGTTATTTCACAGTTCGCCATGGAAAATCACCATGCTATTAATAGGTAAACCATCCATTTTTCATGGCAAACTGTTGAATAACCAGAGGGTAGGTGATTTTAAAGGTGAATTATCAGATCAACGTTGGTGAAATCACCATTTCACCATCCCTATGCTCCACGTTGGTCCCGACGGCTGTGATCCCAACTGACGGTGAAGGTCACATCGACCCCACAGCTGTCCTGACGTCAGACGGAGCACCCGGGGAACTCAGGGCTGGTTTCACCATAACAACAGTTAAGTATGGTTAAGAATGGTGGTTCATAACTGGTTGGTGGTTGACCTACCCCTCTGAAAAATATGAGTCAGTTGGGATGATTATTCCTAATATATGGAAAAATGAAAAAGGTTCCAAACCACCAACCAGATAATGCTGGTTAGTTAGCAATGGTTAATAGTGGTTAACTATGGTAAATAATGTAATGGTTCAGTTAGTTAGCAATGGTTAATAGTGGTTAATTATGGTTAATAATATATTAATTCATGGTTCATTATATTATTATTAATATGATCATTATGGTTTATAATGGTTCATAATATAATATAATGCTGGTTAGTAATGGTTTTTATAGTGGTTAATGATGGTTAATAATACATAACATAATGGCCTAGATAATGACGATCAAAGATGGCAAGCTGGGAAATCCATCAAACATGGCTAGATATGGTTGGGAGTTCTGAACTAAATGGGCATCTGAAAAAGGTCACTTATGTCCAATAAAAAAATGGGGAATTGTCTGTTGCGGGCACCTATAACCAGCAATGGCGAAGTCGTGGGGATGTCCCATCCCATATGATCCATGGCGCTGGTATATAAAAACCTACATGACTGGGTGATTTTGTTCGGGTAAATGTTGGTAAATATACCAGCACCACCAATTGGGCATGATATTTCCATCTCTAACTATCGTTGGTATATGGTATATGGTCTCATGTTGCAAAAATTAAGCCCAGGTGTGCCATGGTCAAGTTACAGTACATGGTATGAGTGTGGTATGTTCATCTGGAATTCCTAATAACAGGTATACTAACCCCTGGAGCAGCAAGATGCCCAGGAAGATGTCTATCAAGCCTCCCCAGAGCTATGGGAGAATTCACCCATGAACAAACATACATTGACCATGGATTAGGGATAAACCTGGGGATTTTTCATGGTAATATACAATATGTATGTATATATATATATATATACACACGTGTATACTATATATATAATTATATGATCACATATATATATATAATGATTGTATATGTATGTATATACGAGCCACTTAAATGGGATCCAATGCCATTTTTTACGGGATGTTTCATGGAACGCACACAACCGACATTTCGAGAAACGAGCCGACTCAATGTATGAGATGTGCATCGTTTTTGGCGGGCTTTAGGCTGCTGATGTCGTTAATGAGGTGTGTAAATTTGGCATATGTTCAAAGGTTCTCTGACATGAAGATGCACCAGACGCACGCGCAGATCAACACTGAACCTTTTTTCATGTCTTGGAAACCAAGTCCCCTAAGGCTCTCCAAAAACAGTCTTTGTTGTTTTTGCGCCATTAGAACACAAAGACATAATCCCACATTTTTTGGTTCAAAGATCTGCTTGCCAATGTATGAAATATCTTTGCTCCCTATCTTCCTGGGAATGTATTTTTATCGTCACCCCAAACTTCAGTTTCAAGAGCGAGGTAAGAGCGTAGCATCAAGAGCATGTTGAAGTTCCAAGACCAAGTGAAGAGCTTAGCACCAAGATCTTGTTGGAATTTCCAAGAGCAACGTCAGAGCTTAGCATGAAGAGTGTGCTGGAGGTTCCAAAAGCAAGTTCAGAGCTTAGCACTGAGCACCAAGAACGTGTTGGAAGACGCATGTAGATTATTGCGGGCGAATGAACATTAGGAGCCCACCCCACCCCACTCCGCTCCACCCCACCCCATATATGCACACTGCAACAAAATGTGTGGGACATGTTGTGTCCACAAAATATCGCAAAAAAACGCATGTTTCGTCCAGGTCGTTATCAGCTTCGCTAGTTAGAAGTAAGGACTCAAGCCTCAAGCATTCATAAACGAAAAAGAGCTCGGAAGATAGGTCATATATCACAATATCACATGGGAGTTCTTAAAACAGTTCCTTTTGAGAAACGAGTTCCACTAACGATACAGCTCTGTCTTTAGTATGTAGAGACAATGCAGTTGATCTGCAACCCCGTATGCCTTGTGACCCCCTAAACAATAGATAGTTGAGCAAGGGCGGTTAAGCCCCTGTTGGTTGATGATGAGTTCTTTACCCTCTTGTAATCCAACATGGCCACAGAAAAATCACGAAAAATCCACATTAATAGTTGATTTTCCCAACTATAAACTCCATTTAAAGGGGATTTCCCATTGCTATGTTTGATGACATCAAAGGGGATTATGGTGATTAAACCGTCATTGTTATAGGGGGGTTTCATTGTCAGCTGAACGCAGATCTAGAGTTTATATATGACGATTCGTTGATGATTAGCTCGGCGATTATTGTACTATATTATGCTAGCCAATCTATTGGCGATTCTCACGCTCCATTATGGGAATCCGATTCTTAATCGACCAGTATAGTGGAATGACATTTCAGGTTGTGAACACTGCTGGTTGGTGGTTTCAACCCCTCTGAAAAATATGAGTTCGTCAGTTGAGATTATGACATTCCCAATATATGGAAAAATAAAAGCCATGTTCCAAACCACCAACCAGCTATGATCTGATTAGATTTTCCTATGGTTTCCTATGACATTTCAGGTTGTGAACATTGGTAAGTTAAGATTCGCTTACAAAAAATTGGAGCACCGCTAGGCCCAATGAGGCCCAGCCTAAGAATCCCCAGTAAGAGGTACCACAACTATCCCATGAAATGTCCATGAAACCTCCAAATACAAAAAATACGGCACCATCATTCTGGTTTCTTTATACTTATGAGTTGTTGTCCAGGCACAAGCCCATGAATGCCAAATGCAAAATCTATAGCCAAAAATGCATAATAAAAATGCATACTTACAGGCTGCAAATGTCAGAAATGCATATGTTCAAAACT